>OGIE01005325.1_pt1 | contig 10965 bp, 8 predicted proteins | sample 1571581 | NCBI WGS metagenome assembly OGIE01 (sample SAMEA2582021, study PRJEB24529) | metagenome | biome: Human gut stool | place: China | collected 2011
GGTAAGTCTTGGCACACCGGAAGGTCTGATCGCATTCTGTAAGGGGATTCAGGCAGCAGCACCGGTTGACAGTTATGTGGATCCGGAGCCATGGGATATGCCCGGATATGACAGTCAGGTTATCATGGCAGCAGGTGCTTTTGTACAGGGCTCTTCCATCGAGCTTTCTGCAGATGGTCCGATGAAGCCTCCATATGCAGTGTATTTTCAGGGAGGACTTACCTGGGAACATGCAAAACTGGGTGTTCTGATGTCCCTGCAGAAAATGGTTGATAAAGGACTTGTAACTTTATGAAAAAAAGACAGGTAGTGATCACAGGAGCAGGAGCCTGTGGACTGATGGCAGCGATCATGGCGGCCCGAAACGGGGCAGCAGTCACTGTTCTGGAACAGAACGAGAAACCCGGAAAGAAAATCTGTGCTACAGGAAACGGCAGATGTAATTTTTCCAATCTTGCAAGACCGGATGATGCATACAGAGGCGAACATCCGGAATTTGTCGAAGATGCACTCAGAGAGTTTTCTGTCGAGAATACCATTGAGTTTTTCAAAGAGATAGGAATCTATCCTTTAAACAGGAACGGCTATCTTTATCCGAGAAGCAATCAGGCGCAGAGTGTTGTAGATGTACTGTGTATGGAGGCTGCCAGTCTGGGTGTGAAAATAAAGACAAACGAACAGGTTACAGAAATAAAAACTGGGACAAATGGAAAGAATTTCCAAATCCTGACAAAAGGATGGCACTATGATGCAGATGCACTGATACTTGCCAATGGATCCCGGGCATCTTCTGTTTCAGGTTCAGACGGCAGCGGATATATGCTGGCAGAGAGCTTTCATCACCGCATTGTCCCGGTTTATCCGGCACTTACTGCCCTGAAGTGTAAAGGTTCTTCTTTTAAGGCATGGGCAGGCGTACGTACAGAAGGAGAGATTTCTCTTTTTACAGATGGGAAATTCTGTAAATCTGAACATGGCGAGCTGCAGCTTACAGAATACGGAATCTCCGGAATCCCAGTGTTTCAGCTCAGCACTTATGCAGTACGTGCAGTCAGAGAAGGACATAAAGCAGAGCTCCGCATTAATTTCATGCCGGAGCTGTCAGAAGAAGAATTAAAGAAACTTCTGTATGCACGAAAGAAGGCATGTCCCTATAAAAAAGAAAAAGAACTCCTGGTGGGACTTTTCCCGGAAAAGCTTATCAAAATCCTTATATCACAAAAACAACTGGTTTCTGCCATAAGGGAATTTCCTCTTGAAGTGCAGGATGGTATGTCATTTTCACAGGCACAGGTCTGCTCCGGGGGAGTAGATACCTCACAGGTAAATTCTCAAACCATGGAGTCAAAGCTCTGTAAGGGTCTGTATTTTGCAGGGGAGCTTCTGGATATTGACGGTACATGCGGCGGATATAATCTGCAATGGGCATGGAGCAGCGGCGCAGTGGCCGGCAAAAATGCAGCAAAGGAGAAGAAAAAATGATTCGAATTTCACAGCTGAAACTTCCGATCACACATACAAAGGCACAGCTCGAAAAAAAGATTGCAAAAGTATTAAAAAATCCTGGAAACAGTTTTACTTATGAAATAAAAAAGCAATCTCTGGACTGCAGACACAAAAATGACAAAATCTTTGTATATACTGTAGATGTAACGATCAGAGATGAACAGAAACTCGCCAAAAAAGTTAACAATAACAACATTATGTTAACTAAAGAGAAACCATATGAATTTCCCTCTCCGGGTGAGACACCTCTTTTACATTCTCCCGTTATTGTGGGAAGTGGTCCTGCAGGACTTTTCTGCGGATGGTATCTTGCGAAGGCCGGATATTGTCCAATAATACTTGAACGCGGAGAAGAGGCTGAGAAACGTCAGAAAACAGTAGAGAATTTCTGGAAAAATGGTGTTCTTGACCCTGAGTCCAATGTACAGTTCGGAGAGGGCGGCGCCGGCACCTTTTCCGACGGAAAGCTGAACACGCTGGTAAAAGATCCTTACGGACGTAATCATGAGGTACTGAAGCGTTTCGTAGCTGCCGGCGCACCGGAAGAAATTATTTATCAGCAGAAGCCACATCTGGGAACGGATGTGCTGGTTGGTATTGTTGAAAAAATGCGTCATGAAATCGAAGAAATGGGAGGAAAATTCTGCTTCCGTTCCAAGGTGACAGATCTGATTTTCGAGAACAATGCATTAAAAGAAATTGAGATCAACAATGATAAGAGAATCCCTGCACAAGTCTGTGTACTGGCACCAGGACACAGTGCAAGAGATACATTTGAGCTTTTTTACAGAAAAAATATTCTCGATCTTCCAAAGAACTTCTGGCTTAAACAGCATAGAGAAACCAAGCACAAGCAAAACAACAAGCCAGATACCATCCATCGTGATCCCCTCCACAACTTCAAATTGATTTCTCTATTTGCTTTGCCAAATTTTTTTGCTTCCATCCACGCATTGTGAAATGGCGAAACCCACTGTTTCCCAATATTAAGAAAGAGACATGCTCTCCTGCATCCTTCCACTGTCACCATCAAACAGGGCGACTGGCTCCTCACAAATTGGTGATTACAGCTTCTCCAGTTCCGCCTGCCATAGCGTCCAGCTTGCGTCGCTCGGCATCCGCCAGTCGCCGCGGGGGGAGAGTGCCGCAGAACCTACCTTGGGGCCGTCCGGCAGACAGCTGCGCTTGAACTGCTGAGAGAAGAAGCGGCGGTAGAAGGTCTTCAGCCACTTCAGGATCACATCCGGGGTGTAGGTCTTCCCCAGGGCATACAGCGCCAGACGGTAGATCTTCCGGGGCGGGAAGCCCCAGCGGAGCATGTAGTACAGGAAGAAGTCGTGTAGCTCATAGGGCCCCACCAGATCCTCGGTCCGCTGGCTGATCTCCCCTTGGACAGCGGGCAGCAGCTCCGGGGAGACAGGGGTGTCCAGAATATCCTCCAGCACGTCATGGAGGGCCTCGTCCTTCTCCGCGTTGTCCCGGGCCAGATAGGCCACCAGATGCCGCACCAGGGTCTTGGGGATGGAGCAGTTGACGGCGTAGTTGCTCATGTGGTCGCCATTGTAGGTGCACCAGCCCAGGGCCAGCTCACTGAGATCTCCCGTGCCGATCACCAGGCCGCCGGTCTGGTTTGCAATGTCCATCAGGACCTGGGTCCGCTCCCGGGCCTGGCCGTTTTCAAAGGTGATGTCATGGTTCTCCATGCTCTGTCCGATGTCGGTGAAATGTCGCCGCACCGCCTGGGAGATGTCGATGATCTTCAGCGTGGCACCCATCCGCTCCGCCAGCAGCTCCGCGTTGGACTTCGTCCGGGCAGTGGTGCCGAAGCAGGGCATGGTGACGGCCACGATGTCGCTGGCGGGCCGATTCAGCATCCCCATGGCCAGGGCCGTGATCAGCAGGGCCAGGGTAGAGTCCAGCCCGCCGGAGAGGCCCACCACCGCCGTCTTGGCGCCGGTGTGCTCCAGCCGCTTCTTCAGACCCAGGGAGGCGATCCGCAGGATCTCCTCACACCGCTCCGCCCGGCCCGCGGCATCCTCCGGCACGAAAGGAGATGGGGAGACGTACCGGGTGAGCCGGGTCTCCTCCACCGGCAACGTGAAGCCGCACCGCCAGATCTCCGGCGGCTCCTTGCCGAAGGTGAAGGTGTTGGTCCGGCGGCGGTCATGGATCAGCCGGTCCACATCGATCTCGCTGACGGTGAGTCCGGTGGCGAACCGCCGCTCCGCCAGCAGGGTACCGTTTTCCGCGATCATATTGTGGCCGGTGAACACCACATCGGTGGTGGACTCTCCCTCTCCGGCATCCGCGTACACATAACCGCACATCAGCCGGGCGGACTGGCCTGTCACCAGGGAGCGGCGGTAGTCCGCCTTGCCCACCAGCTCATTGGATGCGGAGAGGTTCAGAATCACGGTGGCGCCCTTCCGGGCCAGCTCCACGGAGGGCGGCGCCGGGGCCCACAGATCCTCGCAGATCTCCACGCCGATCACCAAGTTGGGCATGGTGTCGCAGGCAAAGGTCTGGTTCGTACAGAGACTCACATGCTGCCCGCACAGCTCAATCCCGTGCTCCACGCCGCTGCCGGATGCAAACCACCGCTGCTCATAAAACTCCCCATAATTGGGCAGATAGACCTTGGGAATCAGCCCCAAAATCTCTCCTTTTTGTATAATAGCCGCACAGTTATACAATTTGTTGTCCCATTTGTCCCACACGGGCAGGCCAAGGGCCGTCACGATCTCCAGATTTCTTGTAGCCTCCAGGATGGTCTGAAGGCCCTCCTCGGCGCCCCGGAGCAGCGTGTCCTGCAGGAACAGATCTCCGCAGGTGTAGCCGGTGAGGCACAGTTCCGGAAGAGCCAGCACCTTCACCCCCTGCTTGTCCGCCTCCCGCATCAGGGTAAAAATCTGTTCCGCGTTATAGCGGCAGTCCGCCACCCGGATTTTGGGGGTACCTGCGGCCACGGAGATAAAACCGTCTCTCATGTTGAAAAGCCTCCTTGAAGGAAAAACCTGTATGTTGGATATTCTACACCCGACGGCCCGGATTTACAAGAAAGGGCCTTGTTTTTTTGGCGGCATTCTGATATTCTGAATGCAATCAAACCTCCCGCGCCCTCTTGCCGGATGGGAATGCCGATGGGCCTGGAGACTGCTCCGCAGGTATTGCGAGGAGCGGTCCCCGGGCTTTTCTTCTCTGCATCCGGGTGGAACAGCGGCACCATCTTTCAAAGGAGGAACGCCATTATGCCGTTTCAGCTGCGCCCCTATTTTCCGCCGGTCTTTTCCACACCCGCACTGGAAAACGCACCGGACGCCGTCTTTCGCCCGGCGCCCCGGGACGGCGTGGCGCCGGAGAATTTCCACGCCATGAGCATCTTTCCGGAATACTTCAAAATCGCAGGGCAGTGGCATCTGGCCCGGGAGAGCCGGATGGACTGCGTGGCCGTGTGGGATCGGGGCCGCATCGACGTCCGGGAATTCCGCCGCCTGCGGCAGGGAGAGCTGGTGGCCGTCGGCCGCACAGAACAGGGAGAGGAGGGGATCCTCGTCCACCCGGACGGCTTCCGGGAGCGCCGGGTTGCCAGAGATGTGTTTGCCTTCCGGCAGGGCCGCTCCCGGGAGACCGCCTTTTCCCGGGACTATGACGAGCTCTATGAACTGCTGCGCCACGAACGGGACCACGGCAAGGTGGTCTGGGTGATGGGGCCCGCCTTCGCCTTTGACCACGACGCACGCAACGCCTTCTCCCGGCTCATCGCAGGCGGCTTTGTCCATGCCGTGCTGGCGGGCAACGCGCTGGCCACCCATGATCTGGAGGCAGCCTACCTCAACACTGCCCTGGGGCAGAACATCTACACGCAGGAAAGTCAGCCCAACGGGCACTACAACCATCTGGACACCATCAACCGGGTGCGGCTCCACGGATCGATTCCCGCCTTTCTGAAAGCGGAGCAGATCGAAAACGGCATTCTGCACACCTGCGAACGGCACGGCGTCCCGTACATACTGGCGGGCTCCATCCGGGACGACGGGCCTCTGCCGCCGGTGCTGGCAGACGTCTATGCCGCTCAGGACGCCATGCGGGCAGAGATCCGCTCCGCCACCACGGTGATCTGCATGGCCACTGCCCTTCACACCATCGCCGCCGGAAACATGACCCCCTCCTACCGGGTGCTGGCAGACGGAACCGTGCGGCAGGTGTATTTCTACTGCGTGGATATCTCAGAATTTGCCGTGAACAAACTCAGTGACCGGGGAAGCCTCTCCGCCCGGGGCATCGTCACCAATGTGCAGGACTTCATCGTCCATCTCAGCAAGGAGCTGATCCAGCCGTAAACACACAAAGGACCGCCATGTGGCGGTCCTTTGTGCTGTGTGTGTTTTTAGGAGGGAGAAAACGCATCGGGTTTGGGAGGACCCTTTGCTTGATTATAAAGATATCCGAAAATTTTTTCTAAATTATGTTTTTCTTATGAACAGATTGTGAATGTTTTTTTCTGTTTTCGTAAACAGCGGAAAAATTTAGAAAAACTTGTCTTTTTTTGGAAGATAGGTCTGTTTCTCTCACTTTTTCTCCCCATGAGAAGGAAGCGGGGGCTATCAGGATCTCCGGCCGCCACCAGCTCATCACAGTGGTTGCTGTATGCGCTCTCCGCATGGTCCCTCGCCCGGCAGAGCCGGTGGGGGACCTATTTTTTTGATTTGCCCGGCGAGAGGAAATTCCGACTCCGCCGTGGCTTTGCCGTCGTCGAACCGCTTGTACGGCGCCTGCCCCGTTCTGCGGGGTACAGGAGACATACTACTTGTATTTCTGACTCTCCGCCACCGCCAGCTCATCACAGCGGTTGTTGTACGCATTCTCCGCGTGGCCCTTGACCCAATGGTAACGGATGGAATGAACCTCTGTCAGGGACAGCAGCCTGTCCCAGAGATCCGGATTCAGGGCGGGCTTCTTGTCAGCTTTTTTCCAGCCCCTAGCCTTCCAGCCTTTGGCCCAGCCCTTTTCCAGCCCATCGATCACATATTTGGAATCGGACCAGAGGTCCACGATGCAGGGCTCCTTCAGCAGGGACAGTGCTTGGATCACGGCGGTGAGCTCCATGCGGTTGTTGGTGGTGACGGCCTCTCCGCCGGAGAGCTCCCGGCTGTGGGGGCCGTACATCAAAATCGCGCCCCAGCCGCCGGGGCCCGGATTGCCGGAGCAGGCGCCGTCGGTGTAGATGGTGACTGTTTTCATCATGAAATCCTTTTGGAAGATGGTTTTGAATGGGGGAGCCGTCTCCTCGGGAACAGCTCCCCCTGTGTTCTGATAAACATTCCGGCAGAAGCGTTTTCGCCCCGGCTCCGGACGGCCTTATTCCTCGGCCTCGGCGCTGCCCTCCTCATGGTCTGTGAGCGCCAGGGAGATCACGTGATCCCCCTCCTCCTTGAACCGCATGACGATGACGCCCTGAGTGGCCCGGCCCGCGGTGCGGATGCTGTCCACCGGGGTGCGGATCAGGATGCCTGCCTGGGTCACCAGCAACAGGTCCTCCGTGCCGTCCACCACCTTGATGCCCACCACGGGGCCGGTCTTGTCCGTCACCATGTAGTTCTTGATGCCGAGGCCGCCCCGGTTGGTGATCCGATAGTCCTCCACCGGCGTCTGCTTGCCGTAGCCGTTTTCCGTGATGGCCAGCACCGCATGATTGGCCTTGGCACGGGCGGCGCCCACCACGTAGTCGCCCTGGCGCAGGCGGATACCCCGCACACCCACGGCGTCCCGGCCCATGGGCCGCACATCGTTCTCGTCAAAGCAGACTGCCATACCGTCATGGGTGGCGATGAGGATCTTCTGGCTGCCGTCAGTCTCCCGGACAGCGATCAGCTGGTCACCCTCCTCCATCCGCAGGGCACGGATGCCGTTGTTCCGCAGATTCTTCAGAGTATTGGCCGGCAGGCGCTTCACCGTGCCGTTCCGGGTAACCATGAAGAGGAAGCGGCCGTCGTCCTCAATGGACCGGGTATGGATCATGGCTTGGATCCGCTCGCCCTGCTCCACCTGAAGGATGTTGACGATGTTGGTCCCCTTGGCAGCCTTGCCGGACTCGGGGATTTGATACCCCTTCTTCCGGTAGACCTTGCCGGTGTCGGTGAAGAAGAGGATATAGTCGTGGGTGGAGGCAGTAAACACATCCACCACGTAGTCCTCCTCCCGGGTGGTGATGCCCTTCTTGCCCATGCCGCCCTTGGACTGGGCGGTGTACTCGCTGGCAGGTGTCCGCTTGATGTAGCCCGCCTGGGTCAGGGTGAAGACACACTGCTCCTCCTCGATCAGGTCCTCGATGTCGATCTCATCCTCCACATCCTGGATCTCCGTGACCCGGTCATCGCCGAATTTGTCGGAGATGGCCTGGAGCTCCTCCTTCAGCACCTTGCGCAGCAGCTCGTCGGAGGAGAGCAGCTGGTTGAAGTAGGCGATCTTTTCCTCCAGCTCCTTGTACTCCGCCTCCAGCTTCTCCCGGTCCAGGCCCTGAAGGGCTTTCAGCCGCATATCCAGAATGGCCTGGGCCTGGATATCGTCCAGACCGAAGCGGGACATCAGGTTCTCCTTGGCGTTGTCGTAGCTGCTGCGGATGATTTTGATAACCTCGTCGATGTTGTCCTGAGCCACCAGCAGACCCTCCAGCAGGTGGGCCCGCTCCTGGGCCTTGCGCAGGTCGTACTTGGTTCGGCGGATAATGACCTCCTCCTGGAAGGCCAGATACTCGTCAATGATGTGGCGCAGGGAGAGGATCTTGGGCTGAGACTGGTTATTCACCAGGGCCAGCATGTTGATGGCAAAGCTGGTCTGCAGCTGGGTCTGGGCGAACAGGCGGTTCAGCACCACCTGGGGATTGGCGTCCCGCTTCAGCTCGATGACGATGCGCATTCCGTCCCGGTCGGACTCGTCCCGGATGTCGGAGATGCCGTCCAGACGCTTGTCTTCCACCTGGTCGGCCATGCTCTTGATGAGCATACGCTTGTTGACCTGGTAGGGGATCTCGGTGATGACAATGCGCGTGCGGTCCTTGCCGAACTCCTCAAACTCATGCCGGGCCCGGATCACCACCCGGCCCCGGCCGGTGGCATAGGCCTGCCGGATGCCGCTGCGACCCATGATGATGCCCCGGGTGGGGAAGTCCGGCCCCTTGACGTACTGCATCAGATCACTGAGCTGAGCCTCCGGATTGTCCAGCACGCAGATGCAGGCGCCGATCACCTCCCGCAGGTTGTGGGGCGGGATATTGGTGGCCATGCCCACCGCGATGCCGCTGGAGCCGTTCACCAGCAGATTGGGAAACCGGGAGGGCAGGACACGGGGCTCCTTGCGGGTCTCGTCGAAGTTGGGGTCCCAGTCCACAGTGTCCTTTTCAATGTCCCGCAGCATCTCGTCGGAGAGCCGGGACATCCGGGCCTCCGTGTACCGGTAGGCCGCCGGGGGATCGCCATCCACGGACCCGAAGTTGCCGTGGCCGTCCACCAGGGGATAGCGCATGGAGAAATCCTGAGCCAGGCGGACCAGAGCGTCATAGACGCTGGCATCGCCGTGGGGATGGTACCGGCCCAGCACGTCGCCCACGCAGGTGGCGGACTTTTTGAAGGGTTTGTCCACCGTGAGGCCATCCTCGTACATGGCGTAGAGGATCCGGCGATGGACGGGCTTCAGGCCATCCCGCACGTCAGGGAGAGCCCGGCCCACGATGACGCTCATGGCGTACTCAATGTAGGATTTCTCCATCTCGGGGACCAGCGGTGACTCCACGATCTTCTGTTCGGGGTACCGGATCTCCTCAGGATCGTATTGGGGCTTTTTGCTCATGTATCGTATCTCCTTTTTGTAGGGGCCGGCGCCCTCGCCGGCCCGCAAAGGCATATCTGATCGGACGGGCGGCCGAGGGCAGCCGCCCTACGGATCAATAGTCAAGATTGACCGCGTATTGGGCGTTGCGCTCGATAAATTCCTTCCGGGGCTCCACCTTCTCGCCCATCAGGATGGTAAAGGTCTCGTCCGCGGCCACGGCGTCATCCAGCGTGATGCGCCGGAGCGTCCGGGTGGTGGGGTCCATGGTGGTCTCCCACAGCTCATGGGGGTTCATCTCACCCAGGCCCTTGAACCGGGAGATGTCGATCTTGGCGTTGGGGTTGTCGCCCCGCATCTCGGCGGCGATGTTCCCAAATGAGCCTGCATCTCTTCATCGGTTTTAGCGAGACCAACTGTCTTATATCCCCAGATTTCATTGATATAACGTCCTTCAATATACGTACTGACTGCTTGAGTTGGATTATTCGGGTATCGCGTGATTTTCGTACGGGCATCCGAGATATTAAATTTCGCGCCATAGGTAAAGTCATTTTCTAACCGGTCATTCCAACCAATCGTAAGTTCCCATCCGGAGGTTCTCAAGTCCGTATTATTCGTAACCGGTACCGCTGTTCCTAATAGAGCCGGTAGCTCGGGAGCATTACCAACCATGTCTTTTGTGTCACGGATATACCACTCGAATGTTCCCGTCAAGCGGTTATTTAATATTCCCCAATCCAATCCTAAATTATAACTCTCAATTGTTTCCCAAGTCAATGCGGCTGAAACGAGACCCGGAGCGGAAGCGGTGTTCGGCTTACTTCCGTTCATTAACCATCCACCATTCGAAGAACCCACTGACATTGTCTGGAAAGTCTGATACCAGTTCGTTGTATTCTGATTTCCCAATAAACCATAGGAGGCACGAAGCTTAAGTACATCGATCGTATTATTCAAAGGCTCGAAAAAGTTTTCACGTGCGATATTCCATCCTAAAGAGAAAGAGGGGAACGTTTTCCACTGGTTTCCTTTGCGGAAACGTGAAGTGCCATCTGCACGCAGATTTGCTTCTAAAAGATATTTACTGTTATAACTATAATTGACACGCCCGAAAAAACCTGCTGTGGCCCATTCATTACGAGATCCGTTAACAGAAGGGGTAACCGGATTTCCATCGTAATCCAGACCGTTAGTCAAGTCTACCTGGGGTTTATTCGGAAACATGATGCCATTACGTGTCAGTCCGAATTGAGTTTGTTTCAGGTTCTCAGCCTGAAAGCCACCCATCACATGAAAATCATGCTTTTGGTTGAACAGATGAGTGTATTCTGTATATACGTTGAAATTATAATAATTTTCTTTATACTGACTCTCATGTACATTCGACGATTTGTCACACGCATAGGCATTGCCATTGGCGTCATGATTATAAAGCACTTGCTTATTCCAGTTGTTATTAGCCGATTTTATACGATAATTAAAATCTACGTGAGTAATCCAATTCTTTATCGGTTCAAGGGTGAAGCTCACCTGATGGTATACATTGTCCGTCTGAGTCTGATCGACTCCTCCTTCTTCCAATCCTAGTAGGGGGGAGGGGGCATAAAAATAGTAACCGTTTGGGTCGTACAT
>OGIE01005326.1_pt1 | contig 10961 bp, 12 predicted proteins | sample 1571581 | NCBI WGS metagenome assembly OGIE01 (sample SAMEA2582021, study PRJEB24529) | metagenome | biome: Human gut stool | place: China | collected 2011
AGGAGCAGTACGCCTTCTGCTGGATCGTGGACTTCCCCATGTACGAGATCGGCGACGAGTCCGGCGAGCTGGAATTCTGCCACAATCCGTTCTCCATGCCCTCCGGCGGTCTGGACGTGCTGCTGAAGGCGGAAAAGGGCGAGATCGACCCCCTGAGCATCACCGCTGACCAGTACGATCTGGTGTGCAACGGCGTGGAGCTCAGCTCCGGCGCTGTGCGGAACCACGATCCCGAGATCATGATCAAGGCCTTTGAGCTGGTGCGGCTGGGCGAGGATGATGTGAAGGCCAAGTTCCCCGCTATGTACAACGCCTTCACCTACGGTGCACCCCCCCATGCCGGTATCGCGCCGGGTGTGGACCGCATGGTGATGCTGCTGGCTGGCGAGGACAGCATCCGGGAGATCATCCCCTTCCCCATGAACAAGAACGCCCAGGATGTGATGATGAGCGCACCCAGCGAGGTGACGCAGAAGCAGCTGGACGAGCTGCACATCAAGGTCACGGCTCACGAGGAGTAAGGGAACACATACAACAGTATAAAAAGGAGGGCAAATGCCCTCCTTTTTATACTGTTAAGTATACAATACGGATTCTGAACACAATTTTATTCTCAGTACCTATTCCGAATCAGCACTTCACGCAAAAAGCCAAACAAGACGGCAAATAAAAAGCGTATCATTTCGCTTCTCTATACGCTTCGGTGAGGATCAATTCGCCGCGTCCATTTATAACAATTCCAGCCCATTCCAAAACCGCGGCCAAAACAAACACCGGGTCAAAAACAGAATCCCCTATCTTTCGATCGTGATCGCGACAAAGTGCAACCGTTCCAACAACCGTATTTTCCTCGCAGCCGGGTTCACCGAGCTTATGGTTCCTTCCATTGCCCTTCCGCGCTCTGCCGCCTTGCTTGATAAGGAGATCTACAATCGCATCAAACACCTCATACTTATATGCGGGTTTAACCGGCAGCTTATCGCTTGTAAATGTTGTTCCATCCGGCTCGGCATAAATTTCGCACGGAAGTCCTCTGGCGGTAAATACCGTGACATGACCGCCGTGTTCTTTCAGCTTTGCCTTGATCATTTCGGATGCACTTTTACTCGTATAATCCACATTCATACGGCTTACATCGATCTCCTTTGGAATTATATTTTCTGTTGTGCTGCTGAGATTTAAGGCGGCAAGCAATTCATCCAATTTCTTTTTTGCTGTAATTTTGAAAAGCATCGGCGTGCTCTACCGCTTTTGCTCGCTTCGCTCCAGCAGATAGTCCAACGAAACATTAAAATAATCGGCAATCCGAATCAATTCCTTAATGCCGGGCTCCCGCTCTCCGTTTTCATAACGGCTGATGGTATTCTGCGTCATGGAAAGCTCCATCGCCAATCGCTGCTGCGACATATTTCGTTCTAAACGCAATTCTCGTAATCTCATGCTATCACCTTGACACTATTATGCCGTTTTGGTATATTAGATATATCCCGATATGGTATAACGAGGTGATTTTATGGAGGATTACAAAACCATGTACCTGCACCTGTTCAACCGCGTGTCGGACGCCGTGAATGCACTGGAAGCAATGAATTACGGACAGGCAAAGGAGCTTTTGATGCGCGCACAGCAGGAGGCTGAGGAGCTCTATTTAATCGAAGCCACTGCACAAAAATAACCGACAGTCCGATCAATCGGACTGTCGGTTCAGCGTGTCGAAAAAGTCTTTTCTCCCCGCTGAGCAAGTTTTCAGAACTTCATAAAAGTTCTGAAAACTTAGGATTTTAATGGCGCGGGACACCCTTCTTGGGTTTCCCGCGCACACCCTTCCTTACCGTCGCGGAAAATTTATCACTTTATCGACAGCCTCGGTTTTCTTTATAGTCCACCTTTCAGCGCCAGCGAAAAAAGACACAGAGAGTGTCCTATTTGCAGCACGAATTGCTGCCGCACCTTGATTGCGGGAACGCACTCTTTCAAAGCAAGGGTACAGTGCAGCCGCCAGCGGATTTGCAGGCCCAGTCGGCAGTCCGTACCGGTCAGCCCCCCGTTTTGGGTGAGTTGACCGCTTCGCCGGTCAACTCATCCCTAAAAGGTTTTCTTTTCCACCGCTGCGGCCTCCACTTTTCTTTTGCCAAGACAAAAGAAAAGTGGGGGCCGCAATGCTGTGCCGCATAGCGGCACTACCCGTGGTAAGCCTGCAAATCTGGTGGTTCCAATTTTTGTTTTCGTATGGTAAACTATCGGAAAGAAGCGGAAGAAGAATCCGAAACGGAGGACGCCATGAGACGATTTTTAGCGGCACTTTTAGCAGCAAGAGCTAATTTTAGCAGTTTCAATTTTGACCTGCGTATGGTAAACTATCGAAAAGAAGCTGAAGCGGAGGAAGCTATGAGACGATTTTTGGCCGCGCTTTTGGCGGCATTGACTGTATTTACCCTTACAGGCTGCGGAAAAACAGAGAATCCCGCTAAACCGGTGACGCCGGGACAGGGGGAGGAACCCGCCGCGCCCATGGAACCGGAGCTGACGCCGGAGGAAATCGCGGAGCAGGAGCGTCTGGCGGCGGAAAAGGCCCGTGAAGAACGGCTGCAGGCCCTGCTGGACTCCATGACCTTAGAGGAAAAGGTGGGACAGCTCTTTTTCGTCCGCTGCCCGGAGGAAAACGCCGTGGAGGATATTTCCACCTATCACCTTGGCGGCTACCTGCTGTTTGGCCGGGACTACAAAAACGGTGAGGCTTGGCTGACAAAGGAGCAGTTCACGGAAAAAATCCAGAGCTATCAGGACGCGGCGGAAATTCCGCTGTTCATCGGCAGCGATGAGGAGGGCAGCACCGTGACCCGGGTCAGCCGGAACCCGAACCTCTTTTCCGAAGCCTTCCAATCCCCACAGACCCTTTACAGCACCGGCGGCATGGAGGCCCTGGCTCAGGACGCCCTGGATAAAAGTCAGTCCCTGCTGGACCTGGGCATCAATGTGAACTTTGCCCCGGTGTGTGACGTATCCACCGACCCCAACGACTTTATCTATGACCGCACCCTTGGCCAGGATGCGGAGACCACGGCGGACTACATCACCCGGACGGTGCTGACCATGGGCGACGCCGGAGAAATGTCAGTGCTGAAGCACTTCCCCGGCTATGGAAACAACGCCGACACCCACACCGGCATTGCCGTGGACGAGCGGCCCATGGAGACCTTTGAGACCTCTGACCTGCTGCCCTTTAAGGCGGGAATTGAGGCGGGAGCGCCCTTTGTGCTGGTGAGCCACAACATCGTCAACTGCATGGATGCGGAGCTGCCCGCCTCCCTGTCTCCGGCAGTACATAAGGTTCTGCGGGAGACTTGCGGCTTTGAGGGCATTGCCATCACAGACGATTTAGCCATGGACGCCGTAAAAGCCTATGCCAAGGAAGGCGCTGTGGCGGTGATGGCCCTTCAGGCCGGGAATGACATGGTCATTACCACGGACTACCGCACCCAAATTCCCGCCGTGATTGCGGCGGTGCAGGAGGGGACGCTGGCAGAAAGCGTCATCGACAGCGCGTGTCTGCGGGTGCTGAAATGCAAGGATGACCATATATACATCCCCAGCTTATATTCCTGATTGGAATATTTTCTGTAAATATTGCAAATTGTATTATTTTAAGTGTTTGGGAACAAAGTCCCCCCCCTTTTTCGTCTATCTTATGGAAGGGCCGCCAAAAAGTGCGGCACGGAGAAAAGGAGTAATTCTATGAAAAGGTCTCTGCGTTTTTGCATTTTAATGGTCTTGGCCGCCGCACTGCTGACAGTCTCCGCCTTTGCGGACACGGGGCCGAAGGCGCAGTTAAAGGTGCTGGTGAAAAATGCCCCGGAGGAGCCATATTACCTCGATCTTTTGGAAAAGGGGGATTATCAGGGGCACACCTATGGCTCAGGAGACGGGGATGACACATACAGCGGGCTGGATTGGAGCTACTCCGAGGAGGAGATCGCTGCACTGGACAGCGAGCTGCTGGACGCGCTGCGGGCGGCGGTGCCGGAGGGCTGGCACGCCTGCACCGCGCAGGGCACCAACGGTGTGCCCATGTGGGGCGACCTGATCGGCAGTGACGCAGGCGGGGTGCGGCTCCATTCCTTCCGTTACCATGGCGTACCGGATACGTATCGGATCATTCTCGTAACAAAAAGCGGCGAAAGCTGGGTATCCGGAGTTCTGCACCGGGCAACGCTGCAATCCAGCGCAACGGTGGATTGGGCGGCAAGGACCGCCAACGCGCCCAGTCCGGCCATGGCCTATGCGCTGCAATTCCTGTGCACCCTCCTCCCTACCCTGCTGATCGAGGGTGTCCTGCTGTTTCTATTTGGCTACCGGAGCAAAAAAAGCTGGTACAGCTTCCTGCTGGTAAATCTGATAACGCAGGGAGGCTTCTCCGTCTATCTGGCGGTCAGCGTTTTGCAGAATGGTGCCAACGCATGGATGACCATATTCTTCTACCTGCCGATTGAGATCGTCATTACATTAGTAGAACTGCTTTTGTACCGCCGTCTGCTGACGGAAAAAAACAAGGCGCGAGCCGCCGTGTATGCGATCACCGCCAACGTCTGCTCCGCGGCCTTTGGCCTGTGGCTCATTGATCCTCTGTGGCATTTCTTAGTCACCATCTCATAAAACGAAAGGAATTTCCCCCATGGAAACGGAAAAGCTATTCTACAAGGACCCCTTTCTGACGGAATTTACCGCAACGGTGCTGGACTGCCAGCCGGGCAAAAACGGCTATATCGTGACGCTGGACCGCACGGCCTTTTACCCGGAGGGCGGCGGTCAGCCGGCGGACCACGGCACGCTGGACGGCATTGCCGTGACGGACGTTCATGAAAAAAGCGGCGTGGTTCTCCACAATGTGGAAGCCGCCGTGGAAATTGGGAAAACCGTGGTGGGAAGCATCGATTGGGCGCGGCGGTTCGACCATATGCAGCAGCACTCCGGGGAGCACATCTGCTCCGGGCTGATCTGTGAGCGGTTCCACTGCGATAATGTGGGCTTTCACATGGGCGCGGACATCGTGACCATCGACTTCAACGCGGATATTTCATGGGAGGCGCTGCTGGAAATTGAGGCGGCGGCCAACCAATACATTTATGAGGATCATCCCATCGACATTCAGCTCCACCGGGGCGCGGAGCTGGAGGCCATTGATTACCGCAGCAAGAAGCCGTTGGAGGGGGACGTCCGCATTGTGACATTTCCCGGCGCGGACTGCTGCGCCTGCTGCGGCACCCACGTGCTGCGGAGCGGACAGGTGGGACTTGTGAAGTTCCTGTCCGTACAGAAATTCCGAGAGGGCGTTCGCATTGAGCTGCTGTGCGGCAAACGGGCGCTGGACTATCTCTCCCGCACATGGACGCAGGCCCGGGACATCGGGCAGAGCCTCAGCGTCAAGCCCGTAGACGCCGGGGCGGCTGTGGAACGTCTGAAGGGGGAGCTGGCGGAGACCAAGGCCCGGTGCGCCGCGCTGGAGGAGGCCGTGTTCGCCGCCGACGCCCGGGAGTACACCGGAAAGGGCGATGCGCTGCTGTTCCGCCCCGCCATGAAGCCGGACAGCGTGCGGCGTCTGGCGGACGCCATAAGCAAGACCTGCGGCGGTTTGGCAGCGGTATTTGCAGGTGAAAACGGATACTTCCATTACGCACTGGGACGTGCGGACGGGACGGATATCAGCGCGCTGGTCAAGACCATGAACGCCGCGCTCCATGGACGGGGCGGCGGGCGGAACGGCTTCGCGCAGGGCAGTGTAGAGGCGGAGCAGGGCGCCATTGAAGCGTTTTTCAAGGAGAAGTGACATGGAGTATATCGTAAAGGAGCTGCTGCACCCAGAGGAGGACGATGAGGCGAGGTATGTCTACTCCGAACTGGACAGTGAGCGCAAAGAGATCCGGCGGGTGGAATTTTATCCCGGCGGCGTATGCTTTGCCTACGGCGGGGACATGGGACACGACGATGTTCTTGATCCGACGCCGTTTCCGGCGGAGCTGCGGACGCTGAACCGCCCCGGCGAGTGCGAGGTGCGGAGCATTTCCCGGCAGATGTTCTTAGAGGTCTGGGGACAGGCACAGGAGCGGCCGGACGGATTTATGGGGATGTTTTTCTGAGAAAGAGGGCTTTCCTCCCCTATCAAGCGTTATGCGGATATAAAAGCAACCCCGGCGGAGCCTTCGCTCTGCCGGGGTTGCTTGATTGCTTTTTAAAATCAGAACTTGACCTTCTCCTCAAGGAAGCTCTTGACCTCGCTGATGGGGATTCGCACCTGCTCCATGGTGTCGCGCTCGCGGATGGTGACGCAGTGGTCGGCGGGGGTATTCTCATCGCCCACGGTCTCAAAGTCCAGCGTGATGCAGTACGGCGTGCCGATCTCATCCTGCCGGCGATAGCGCTTGCCGATGGAGCCGGTCTCGTCATAGTCCACCATGAACTCCTTGGACAGCTCGTTGTACAGCTCCATAGCGGGGCCGGAGAGGACCTCCTTCTTGCTCAGAGGCAGGATGGCAGCCTTGAAGGGAGCCAGCGCGGGGTGGAAGTGCATGACCACACGAATATCATCCTTGCCGTTCTTGTCCTGACCGACAACCTCTTCATCGTAAGCGTCGCACAAAACCGCCAGTACGCTGCGCTCAACGCCCAGAGAGGGCTCGATGACATAGGGGATATATTCCACCATGTCCTTGCCCTCGCCCTCGCGGTAGACCAGCTTCTGGCCGCTGACGTTGGAGTGCTGGGTCAGGTCATAGTCAGTACGGTCGGCCACGCCCCACAGCTCGCCCCAGCCGAAGGGGAACAGGAACTCAAAGTCCGTGGTGGCCTTGGAGTAGAAGCAAAGCTCCTCGGGGTCATGGTCACGGAGGCGGATATTTTCGTCCTTCAGGCCGATGGACAGCAGCCAGTTATGGCAGAACGTGCGCCAATAGTTGAACCACTCAAGGTCCGTGCCGGGCTTGCAGAAGAATTCCAGCTCCATCTGCTCGAACTCGCGGACGCGGAAGATAAAGTTGCCCGGAGTGATCTCGTTACGGAAGGACTTACCGATCTGACCGATGCCGAAGGGCAGCTTTTTCCGGGTGGTACGCTGGACATTGTTGAAGTTCACAAAGATGCCCTGTGCCGTTTCGGGACGGAGGTACACAGTGTTCTTGGCGTCCTCCGTGACGCCCTGAAACGTCTTGAACATCAGGTTGAACTGACGGATGTCGGTGAAGTTGTGCTTGCCGCAGGTAGGACAGGGAACATTGTGCTCCTCGATGAAATTCTTCATTTCTTCCTGGCTCCATGCGTCCACACTGCCTTCAATGGCAATGCCGTTCTCCTCACAGAAATCCTCAATCAGTTTGTCTGCACGGAAACGCTCATGACACTCCTTACAGTCCATCAGAGGATCGGAGAAACCACCCAGATGTCCACTGGCCACCCAGGTCTGGGGATTCATCAGGATCGCACAGTCCACACCTACATTGTAAGGGCTCTCCTGCACGAACTTCTGCCACCATGCCTTTTTCACATTATTCTTCAGTTCTACACCAAGGTTACCGTAATCCCAGGTATTTGCCAGTCCTCCGTAGATCTCGGAACCGGGATATACAAAACCTCTTGCTTTTGCCAGGGCTACGATTTTCTCCATTGTCTTTTCCATGTCAGTACCAAACCTTTCTTGCTCTATATTTGTATTACTGTAAAGCCTATTTTTTCATCAGTATCGTAACGACACCATCGGATTGGGAGGCATCCACATACCCATCCTCTCCCATGACCACACCCTCGCTGATATATAGCACCGGATAAGGACAGTATATATATGCGCTTGCATTTGTAATGATCAGATGATTCTTTTCCAACGCCTTGTCCAGCTTCTCAGAATCCGCCGGAGTGCCGTCCGCTGCGTTTACAAATTCCCGATTCACCGTGAGTCCCTGTGCCAGCGCTTCCACTCTGGTCCCGTAGAACAGGTCCTGTTCGTTGTACTCGGCATAACTGTCCGTATCGGCGAACTCCTGTACCACCTGCACCATGGCTCCGTCTCCCAAAACCTGCACCGTTTTCACATTCATGGGATTCTCTGTAGCCTCTGTATGTGTGGCATTGAATTCCTCAGCCTCTTCCTCCACCATCTGTGTAAGACCGTCCAGATTGTAGAAGTCTTTGTCAAAAGTATTCACCAGATAAGAGGTCACTTTGCCGTCCTTCTCCACCACCAGAGAGGTATTCTCTACAGTCTCGGGAAGCTTTGCCGCCTGACCGCAGCCTGTGAGGGACAGTATCAAAAGCCCCGACAATCCTGCCGTAAGAAACTTTTTTATTCTATTCTGCCTCATAAATGAGTCTCCTTTTTTGGCATCAGCCATAACCGATTTTAACATAGAGTTTTCAGTATTTCAAGACTTTTGAACGACCTGTCCATGAAACGCTTCCGATATTCCGACGCGATCTGTGAAAGTTCTGCAAGAACCTTGTCCGATACGGTAAAGGTATATAACTTTTCCACAGAACTCTCCGCTATGTAATTCAGTGCATACCGTGTGGATTCTTCCAGTTTGCGCTCCTCCGGTACTCCCGGATATTCTCCGTTGACAACGATGGCCTTCAGTTCAAAAATACTGCGCACCAGTTCATTGGGAAGTGCCGGTGCACACAAAGCCCGCAGCGACTGGTAGACCAGTTTCATCATTTCTTTCTCATCGTTGTTCTCCCGGCAGTAAAAATCCGCCACTTCCGCGAAATACATACCGTAGCATGCCCCCACGTAGTCCGTCATCAGTTCCGGAAAATAGTTCCGGATCTCTGCTTCCGATATCGTATAAGAGTTCCGTCCTTCATACAGACGAAAAGAGCCAAAAGCAAAAGGGTTGGTCGCTGCAGCCAGCCGGTTACCGGGCTTTCTGGCCCCTCTGGCAAAAGCAGTGATCTTCCCTTTTTCTCTGGTAAGCAGGCATACGCGCCTGTCATATTCACCGAAAGGTGTCTGTTTTAATACAATTCCCGTTACATACAGGGATTCCTGCATGATCCAACCTCCCCTGCGGACAGGTCTGTACGCCCCTCCGCTCTGCAATCCACCAGGGGGCTTTTACATTCCGCACCAGCCAAAGGTTTCTCCTTTTCCGCGCTCTGCAGGTATTTCAGGTAATCCTCCACTCTGCCGGTATGTTCAAATTGCTGCCAGTAATTCGTGAATTGCATCTTACGCATCCCCCTCTTCTATCAGTGTATTATCCTCTGTAAAAATAGGGTCTGCAAATTTCGTTTTTCTATTCGCCCATCTCAATGTCTTTCGGATTATATCCGAAGTTTTTCAATAAGATGTCGCTGTCTCTCCAGTCCTTCTTCACCTTCACCCAAAGCTGCAGATTGACCTTCATTTCCAGCATATCCTCGATCTCCGGGCGGGCCTGGGAGCCGATCTTTTTCAGCATTTGTCCGCCTTTGCCGATAATGATACCCTTGTGGGAATCTCTCTCACAGATGATCGTGGCCTCGATGTCACAGATCCGGCCTCTCTCCTTCATGCTTTCCACCGTCACGGCAATACCATGAGGAATTTCTTCGGACAAAAGTCTCAGAGCCTTTTCACGGATCAGCTCCGCCACGATCTGACGCATGGGCTGGTCGGTGATGGTATCTTCATCATAAAATGCCGGGCCGTAAGGCAGATATTTTAAAATACACTGGATCAGCACATCCGTGTTGTCTCCCTTCAGTGCGGACACCGGAACGATCTCCTGGAAATCCAGTTCTTTGCGATAGGTATCGATGAACGCCAGGATCTCTTCCTTTTTCACGGTATCCGTCTTGTTGATCACCAGAATCACGGGAGTCTTGGTCTTCTTCAGCTGCTCAATAATATGACGTTCTCCGGCACCGATAAAGTTTGTGGGCTCCACCAGCCACAGGATCACATCCACGTCGTTCAATGTATGCTCCGCAACATTGACCATGTAATCGCCCAGCTTGTTTTTCGCCTTATGGATACCGGGAGTGTCCAGAAATACGATCTGTCCCTCGTCCAGTGTCAGCACCGTCTGGATACGGTTACGGGTGGTCTGGGGTTTGTTGGATGTAATGGCAATCTTCTGTCCGATCAGTCGGTTCATCAGTGTGGACTTTCCTACGTTGGGACGTCCGATCAGTGTGGCAAAGCCGGATTTGTATGCCGGATTTTCGTTCATTATTATTTCTCCTGTTCTTGTCTTTTTCCCTGACACTTTTCTGTCAGCCGCCGGTCCGTCCGGCTTATCTTATAGATTCTCACTCATTGCTGTTTTGTGTGGCTACCGTATTCTCTGCTGTATTCTCTGCCGTGTTCTGCAAAGTCTTCTGCATTCTTGCTTCCTCTTCGGCGAATTTTTTCTGTTCCTCCGCCCGGATCCGCTTCGTGCGCTTCTTGATCTTTTTCAGGATCAGTACAATGATCACGATCACGATGGCCCAGATCACCAGATAGGGGATATGGATCACGAACCAGATGGCTGCTTCCTTAATACCCTCGCCGATACTCTTTAAGCTGTCCATAAATCCTGCAGAAATACGTTCCCATGTGGTCTCTTCCTCTACCGGAGTATAGACCTCTACTTCATCAATATAGAGGTATACAGTGCTGTAGTCAACCTGATTATCATAACTTCTCAACTGGGATTCCATACTTTCCAGCTGGTATCTCACATCGGACAGGCGCTGTTCGATGGTAATGATGTCTTCGATGCTCTCCGCCTGTTCCAGCAGCTGCAACAGTCTCTCCTGTTCCGTCTGCAGGGCATCCCTGTGACTTTGCAGATCCACATAGGTCAGTGTCACATCCTGTACATTCTCCGAACGACTGGTCACATTGCCCAGCTCTGAGACCGTATTTTGGAACTCCTCCAGTCTGTCCTTCGGGATGCGGATGGTCAGATTGGCATTCCTTGTAGAACGATAACTATAATATGTACTGCCGT
>OGIE01005331.1_pt1 | contig 10948 bp, 7 predicted proteins | sample 1571581 | NCBI WGS metagenome assembly OGIE01 (sample SAMEA2582021, study PRJEB24529) | metagenome | biome: Human gut stool | place: China | collected 2011
TCATCCGCGAGGGCGACCAGCTGATCGAGGCCAAGCTCACCAGCGGCAACGCCGAGGTGATGATCGCCGCCCGCGACGGCAAGGCCATCCGTTTCAACGAATCGACGGTGCGTCCGATCGGGCGTGTCGGCGCCGGAGTGCGCGGCATCTCGATCGAGGACGGGGACGAGGTGGTCGGCATGATCTGCGTGGAACCCGATTCGAAGCAGGACGTGCTGGTATTGAGCGAGAACGGCTACGGCAAGCGTACCGATCTGGACGAATACCGCATCACCAACCGCGGCGGAAAGGGCGTGAAGACCATCAACATTACGGAAAAGACAGGCAAACTAATTTCGATACAGGCCGTTACCGACGACAACGACCTGATGATCATCAACCGTTCGGGACTCACCATACGCACCGCTGTCAGCCAGATCCGCCTCGCGGGCCGCGCTACGCAGGGCGTGCGTATCATCAACCTCCGCGAGGGCGACGCCATTGCTTCGGTGATGGCCGTGCCGGCTGCCGGGGAAGAGGAGGAAGTGCAGCCCGCGGAAGGCGTTGAGACCGGAGGCGAAACCCCCGGAGCCGCCCCCGCGGAGGAATAAGAAAAAGAAACAACAAAACTTTAAAATTTCAGTTTACCATGAAGAAAACGATTTTGACGGCTCTTGCGGCGCTGCTCGTGGCAGTTCCCGCCGTGAAAGCCCAGAAAGTGAACAAGGAAGCCCTTCTCGCCAAGATCGAAAAGAGCGACGCCGACATCGCTAACGAGAAGAAGGCGGCGAAGGCCGCGACGTGGCTCGCCCGCGGCAAGGCTTTCTACGAGGTGGCCGTGGAGCCTACGAAGAGCATCTTCGCCAACATGGAACCGACGATGCTGAAACTGGCTGTCGGCGAACCCAAGTCGACGACGAAGGAGACGCTCAACGGCACGGAGTACGACGCATGGGTGTATCCCTATTTCACGGCTTACGTCAAGGACAACAAGGTCGTGACGTGGAAGCAGAGCAAATGGGTGCTGAAAGACGCTCCCAAGAAGGCCATCGAGGCTTACAACAAGGCTTATGAACTCGATCCCAAGACGGCCGAGAAGGTCAAGGAGGGTCTGAAGCAGGTCAGCGACTTCTGCTCGCAGGTGGGCAACGTCGGCATCGACTCGGGCAACTACGTCGAGGCCGCAGACGCTTACGTGACGGCTTTCGAGGCGCAGTCCAGCCCGGCTTACGAGAAGGCCGACCCCGCGCTGCTCTACTATGCGGGCTACCTGCTGACCGTCGACGGCTCGAACAACCCCAAGTCGTTCGCCAAGGGCGGCGAGTACCTGACCAAGGCCATCGACCTGGGCTATGCCGACGAGGAGGGTAATATCTATTACTACCTCTTCCACTGCCTCTACGGACAGAAGGACCTCGACAAGGGAAATATTATGAAAGCGAAGGACGTGCTGCTGACGGGTATCGGGAAGTTCCCGAAGAACGAGCGCATTCTCGATGGCCTGATGCAGCTTTACACCGCGGAGCAGGGCGTGGGCGACCCCGCCGACCTGATCGCGCTGATCGACAAGGCCATTGAGGACAACCCGTCGAACGTGGACCTCTGGTTCGGCCGCGGCCGTATCTTCTACGCGCTGAAGGACTACGATCAGAGCATCGAATCGTTCAAGAAGGTCGTGGAGCTGAAGCCCGACCTGTTCGAGGGCAACTACTACCTGGGTGTGTTCTATACGATCAAGGGCGACGTGCTCAACAAGGAGATGAACGAGAAGCAGTACAGTAGCCAGGCGGTTTACGACGCCGATCTGAAAGTCGTCAACGATGTCTACAAGGAGGCTGTGCCCTGGTTCGAGAAGGCGCACCAGATCAAACCCGACGATGTCGATACGCTGGAGTTCCTCAAATCCATCTGCTTCCGTCTGCGCGACGAGGCCGGCATCATGGAGAAGTACAACACCTACAATGCCCTTTACAAGCAGGTGAAAGGCATCGAATAGCCGCCTGACGGGCGGGGATTCAGCGGCGATGGTTCGCCGGTCCCGCTCTTTGAACGGAGTTGCGCTGCCGCCCGTTCGGCAGGCGTTATGAAAAAAGCCCGGCTTTCCAGCCGGGTTTTTTGCATATGGAGGGGGGGGAATGGCATTACGAAACGCCCTGCACCCTGAATCCCGCCTTTTGGCCGTGCGGGCGCGGAGCCGGGGAGCAGCGTTCCGGCCAAAAGGCCGCACCCTGAATCCGGCGTCTTACGCCGGTTAGCGGGCGATGCGGCCCGAGACGGAGCCGCGGGCCAGCTGTTCGACCTCTGCGGCCGTGAATTGGTTGTAGTCGCCCGGCACGGTGTTTTTCAACGCGCAGGCCGCGGTTCCGAAGTCCAGCGCAAACTGGGCGTCGTGGGGATGCGCGGCCATTCCGTAGAGCAATCCGCCCACGAAGGCGTCGCCCACGCCGACGCAGTCGACCACGGGGTCGATGTCGTAAACCCGCGTGGAGTGCAGACGTCCGCCCGTGTAGAGCGTTCCCGAGATCAGGTGGTGGTTGGCGCTCAATACGCTGCGCAGTCCGAAGACGATGCTCCGGCAGCGGGGGAAGCGCGCCGCAACCTCCGCCGAGGCCCGTTCGTACCCCGCCGTATCGGGACGGTAGGCGGTGTCGCGGGCCGCAAACTGCGGCAGCTGCATGCCGAGCACCTTTTCGTATTCGTCGTCCGTGCCGAAGAAGGCGTCGCACTGCTCCATCAGCGGCGGGAGCACCTCCTGCGGCTCCTTGCCGTATTTCCAGAGGTTCTTGCGGTAGTTGATGTCGCACGAGACGGTCAGTCCCGCCGCGTGCGCCGCCGCAATCGCCTCGGCGCACACGGCCGCCGTGCCGGCGCTCACCGCGGCCGAAATCCCCGACCAGTGGAACCACGAGGCGCCGCGGAAGATTCCGTCCCAGTCGATCATCCCCGGTTGCAGGGTGTCGAAGGCCGAGTCGGCGCGGTCGTATACGACGTGCGACGAGCGCATCGCGGCGGCCTCCTCCATGTAGTAAATCCCGAGCCGCTTGCCGCCGCGCAGGATGGCGTCCGTCCGTACGCCGTAGCGGCGCAGGTCGTCGATGCAGGCGTCGGCCACCCGGTTGTCCGGCAGGCGGGTGACGAATTCGCTTTGCAGGCCGTAGTTGGCCAGCGATACGGCGACGTTGGCCTCGCTTCCGCCGTAGCTGGCGCGGAAGAGGTTCGTCTGGTTGAAACGCAGGTAGTCGGGCGGCGTGAGCCGCAGCATGATCTCCCCGAAGGTAACGATCTTTTGTCTGTCCATGATTTTTGTGAAATAGGAGTTACAAATATACGTAAAAAGCCGGACAATCGCAAGCCGGATTGCGCCCGCTTCGGGAAAGGGTTCCGACAGAGAAAGGCCCGGTCGTCGGACCGGGCCTTTCGGAAAAAGCAGGACGGCATGCCTGCCCTTTTTGGACAGATTTTTAGTTGAGGACCGTCACTTTGAGCGGCGTCACGGCGGCAGCCTGCGCCTGCCCGATCTCTTCGATCCACTCCTTCATGTCCTCCACGCCGCCCTGGCTCCAGCCCGAACCGGCGTAGTAGGTCAGCGTCCGGCCGGGTGTCACGGCCTTGACGGCTACGGCGTGGCCCAGCGTGTCCGTAAGCATCTCGGCTCCCGGCAGGATCACGCCCAGGTAGATGTCGCCGTCGCGTGCGGGGTTCTTCGAGTCCGAAACGGCCTCGCATAGGGCCATCCAGCCTTCGCCGCGCTGCATCTGTTTCACGTCGTGGCGCACGAAGCCCGCGGCGATCGGCATCTCGGCGAATGCTCCTTCGTAGATGTTGTCCATGCGGTTGAAGCGCTGGTTGGCGTCGAGCGAGATGATCTTGGTGAGCGTCACGGGCGTGCCGTCGACATCGAACGGGGCGTAGGTCAATTCGACCGAAGTGCGGATCGGGCCGTTGTCGAGCGTCCGGGCCGTGGCGTAGTTGTGTCCCATCATCCAGAATTTACCGCCGGCGAAGGGCAGCGATGCGCCCGAACCGAGTGTCACGCCTACCTTGTAGCAGTCCATGCCGTCGCCGTAGTTGTGGTGGTAGTTGCCCCGGGCGTACCACTCGTCGATCACCAGTTTGTCGGTGCACTTCACCCATACGTCGATGCCCGGAGTGACGAGTTTCTCGGGAGAGGTTTCGAGCGCCGGGCCGTAGAGGCGGTAGGCCACCTTGTTGTTCTCCCAGGCGTAGTCGTCGTAACGTTCGGGAACCGTGCGGCCGAACGCCTCGGCGGGGTAGTTCTCGCGCTGGCCTGTGACCAGTTTGAACCGCTTGCTTTCCATCGGGTCGGCGTCGGTCTGGAAGATCAGCGCCTGCGGCTCCGTTCCGCCGCGGAAGAGGACCTGCGAGGGGATCTGCTCGTTGTCGTCGTTCAGGACGACGATGTTGTCCGGCGTCACACCTTTGAGCGCGGCGACTTCGGACCAGGCGATTTCGACGGTTTCGTCATCGCGTTCGGTCGGGGTCGTGTTGGCGACTTCGACCTTCAAAGCGGGTGTGCAGGAGGCCGTCAGGAGGGCTGCAACCCACATAATCGGTTTTTTCATAAAATTAGAATTGAAGTTTTTCCGTTGTTTGTAGGCAAATTTACAATTTTTCCGTATATTGGTCAACCAAAACGGCAAATATTCTATTTAATTCGGTAATTTTTCATATTCCGAGTGGCGGAAAGTTACTAATTTTACGTTATGAAAAAGAGCCTGATACGTATAGAAATTTAACCGCGATAGCTTTTATTTTTTATGAAACAGTTCAACGACGACAACTTCCTGTTGCAGACCGAGACTGCGCAGCGTCTTTACCACGACCATGCGGCCAAGATGCCGATCATCGACTACCATTGCCACCTGATTCCCGAGTACGTGGCTTCGGATCACCGTTTCGACAACCTGTCGAAGATCTGGCTCGAAGGCGACCACTACAAATGGCGCGCCATGCGCACCAACGGGGTCGATGAGAAGTATTGCACGGGCAAGGATACGACCGATTGGGAGAAGTTCGAGAAGTGGGCCGAGACGGTTCCCTATACGATGCGCAACCCGCTCTACCACTGGACCCACCTCGAATTGAAGACCGCCTTCGGGGTGACGAAACTGCTCAACCCCGCTTCGGCCCGCGAGATTTACGACCATTGCACGGCGCTGTTGCAGCGTCCCGAATACCACGCCCGTGGCCTGATGCGCCGCTACAACGTCGAGGCGGTCTGCACGACGGACGATCCCGTGGATTCGCTCGAACACCACATCAAGGTCCGCGAGGACGGTTTTGCGACGAAGATGCTCCCCACGTGGCGTCCCGACAAGACGATGGCCGTGGAGGTTCCGGCCGATTTCCGCGCTTATATGGAGAAGCTTTCGGAGGTTTCGGGCGTCGCGATCACGAAGTTCGCCGATGTGATCGACGCGCTGCGCGTGCGTCACGAGTTCTTCGGGTCGGTCGGCTGCCGCCTTTCGGACCACGGCATCGAGGAGTTCTATGCCGAGGATTATACGCAGGCCGAGATCGACGCTATTTTTAATAAGGTATACGGCGGGCAGACGCTGACGCCCGAGGAGATCCGCAAGTTCAAGACCGCCATGCTGGTCGAGTTCGCCACGATGGACCATGAGGCCGGCTGGACCCAGCAGTTCCACTACGGCGCCATCCGCAACAACAACAGCCGCATGTTCGGCCGGCTGGGTCCCGATACGGGCTTCGACTCGATCGGCGACTTCACGGTCGGCAGGCAGATGTCGAAATTCTTCGACATGCTCGACCGCAACGACCGCCTTGCGAAGACCATTGTCTACAACCTCAATCCGCGCGACAACGAGCTGGTGGCCACGATGATCGGCAATTTCCAGGACGGCCGCTACGGCGCCGGGAAGATCCAGTTCGGATCGGGGTGGTGGTTCCTCGACCAGAAGGACGGCATGGAGAAACAGATGAACGCCCTCTCGACGCTGGGTCTGTTGAGCCGCTTCGTGGGCATGCTGACCGACTCGCGGTCGTTCCTTTCGTACCCGCGCCACGAGTATTTCCGCCGCACGCTGTGCAACCTCGTCGGCAACGACATCGAGCAGGGCCTGCTGCCCGCCTCGGAGATCGACTTCATCGGCCGGGAGATCATCGAGGGCATCTGCTACCGTAACGCCAAGGACTATTTCAAATTTTAAGCTGTCATAATACCATGAAAATCGTAACATTAGGTGAAATCATGCTGCGTCTTTCGACGCCCGGAAACACGCGCTTCGTTCAGTCCGATTCGTTCGACGTCGTCTATGGCGGCGGCGAGGCCAACGTGGCCGTTTCGTGCGCCAACTACGGCCACGAGGCTTACTTCGTCTCGAAGCTCCCGAAGCACGAGATCGGCCAGTCGGCGGTCAATGCGCTGCGCAAATACGGCGTGAGGACCGATTTCATCGCCCGCGGCGGCGACCGCGTGGGTATCTACTACCTCGAAACCGGGGCCTCGATGCGTCCCTCGAAGGTGATCTACGACCGTGCGCATTCGTCGATCGCCGAGGCCGATCCGCAGGATTTCGACTTCGACGCCATCATGGAGGGCGCCGACTGGTTCCACTGGTCGGGCATCACGCCCGCGATTTCGGACAAGGCCGCCGAACTGACCCGTCTGGCCTGCGAGGCCGCCAGGCGTCACGGCGTGACGGTGTCGGTGGACCTGAACTTCCGCAAGAAGCTCTGGACCAAGGAGAAGGCGCAGTCGATTATGAAGCCCCTGATGCAGTACGTCGATGTCTGCATCGGCAACGAGGAGGACGCCGAGCTGTGCCTCGGGTTCAAGCCCGACGCCGATGTCGAGGGCGGCGAAACCAACGCCGAGGGCTACAAGGGCATCTTCCGCCAGATGGCCGCGACGTTCGGGTTCAAGTATGTGATCTCGACTCTGCGCGAGTCGTTCTCGGCGACGCACAACGGCTGGAAAGCCATGATCTACAACGGAGAGGAGTTCTACGAGTCGAAGCGTTACGACATCGACCCGATCATCGACCGCGTGGGCGGCGGCGACTCGTTCTCGGGCGGCGTGATCCACGGCCTGCTGACCAAGCCGACGCAGGGCGAGGCCCTGGAGTTCGCCGTGGCGGCATCGGCCCTGAAGCACACGATCAACGGCGACTTCAACCTCGTATCGGCCGAGGAGGTCGAGTCGTTGGCCGGAGGCAATGCCAGCGGACGGGTGCAGAGATAATTAAAAATGAAAAATTAAGAATTAAAAATTATGGCTCGCTTCAATAAAATGCAAGTTCTGGAGGCCATCGGTAAGACCGGCATGGTTCCCGTATTCTATCATGCCGACGCCGACGTGGCCGAGCAGGTCGTGAAAGCCTGCTACGAAGGCGGCGTGCGCGCTTTCGAGTTCACCAACCGCGGCGATTTCGCTTCGGAGGTGTTCATCCGTCTGGTGAAATTCGCCGCCGCGGAGTGCCCGGAGATGATCCTGGGCATCGGTTCGGTGGTCGACGCCCCGACGGCCGCGATGTACATGCAGTACGGCGCCAACTTCGTCGTGGGTCCCTACCTGAACGCCGAGGTGGCCAGGGTCTGCAACCGCCATCTGGTTTCCTACACCCCCGGCTGCGGTTCGGTGACGGAGATCGGCACGGCGCAGGAACTGGGCTGCGACCTGACGAAGGTCTTCCCCGCGGGCAACGTGGGCGGTCCGTCGTTCGTCAAGAACGTCAAGGCCCCGCTGCCGTGGTCGAACATCATGGCCACCGGAGCAGTGGAACCCACCGAGGAGAACCTCACGGCGTGGTTCAAGGCCGGCGTTTATTGCGTGGGCATGGGCTCGCAGCTCTTCCCGAAAGAGGTCGTCGCCGCGAAGGACTGGGCGGCGATCACCGAAAAATGCCGTTTCGCTCTGGACGTGATCGCCCGGGTGCGTTAAAACCGATTCCGTAAGTTCGGTAGTCCGGCGGCGGCCCCGCTCCGCCGCCGGACGCCGTTCCTGCGGCTCACCAATTCCTGAACACTACTTAATTAAACCCCATAATGACAAACAACAAATCGACTCTCGCTGGGAAGATGACGCAGTATCGCTGGGTCATCTGTGCGATGCTCTTCTTCGCAACGACCGTTAACTACCTCGACCGTCAGGTGCTCTCGCTGACGTGGGACGAGTTCATCAAGCCCGAATTCCACTGGAACGAGTACCACTACGGACTGATCACTTCGATCTTCTCGATCGTCTATGCCGTCTGCATGCTCTTCGCGGGCCGTTTCATCGACTGGATGGGCACCAAGAAAGGTTATCTGTGGGCCATCGGCGTCTGGTCGATGGGAGCCTGCATGCACGCCCTCTGCGGCATCGCCACCGAGGCATGGGTGGGGCTTCCCGACGCCGCCGCGCTGCGCGCCGTCGAGGCCGGGTCGGCCCTGGCCGCGACCATCGCCATGGTCAGCATGTATTTCTTCATCGCCGCGCGCTGCATCCTCGCCCTGGGCGAGGCGGGCAACTTCCCGGCAGCCATCAAGGTGACCGCCGAGTACTTCCCCAAGAAGGACCGCGCCTACGCCACCTCGATCTTCAATGCCGGCGCTTCGATCGGCGCGCTGTTCGCCCCGCTGACCATTCCGCTGCTGGCGAAGGCCTGGGGCTGGGAGATGGCCTTCATCGTGATCGGCGCCCTGGGCTTCGTCTGGATGGGCTTCTGGGTCTTCATGTACAAGAAACCCTCGGACCACCCGAAGGTGAATGCCGCCGAGCTGGAGTATATCGAGCAGGACCAGCACGAAGTGGTCGACGGCGAGACGGTCGGCAAGGAGCAGGAGGGCGAGAAGATCTCGTTCTGGAGAACGCTCTCGTTCAAACAGACGTGGGCCTTCGCCTTCGGCAAGTTTATGACCGACGGCGTGTGGTGGTTTTTCCTCTTCTGGACCCCCTCGTACCTCAATTCGCAGTTCGGGATCAAGATGTCCGAAGGGCTGGGCGTGGCGCTGATCTTCACGCTTTATGCCATCACGATGCTGTCGATCTACGGCGGCAAGCTTCCGACGATCATCATCAACAAGACGGGGCTGAACCCCTATGCGGCACGCATGCGCGCCATGCTGATCTTCGCGTTCATTCCGCTGCTGGTGCTGCTGGCGCAGCCCATGGGCACGATCTCGCCGTGGTTCCCGATCATCCTGATCGGTTTGGGCGGCGCGGCGCACCAGTCGTGGTCGGCCAATATCTTCTCGACCATCGGCGACATGTTCCCCAAGTCGGCGATCGCCACCGTGACGGGCATCGGCGGCATGGCCGGCGGCGTAGGCTCGATGATCCTGCAATGGTTCGCCGGCTGGCTGTTCGTATATGCCGACGAAACGGCGATGCAGTTCATGGGTTTCGAGGGTAAGCCCGCCGGATATTTCGTCGTCTTCTGCATCTGCGCCGTGGCTTACCTCATCGGCTGGATCGTGATGAAGACGCTGGTTCCGAAATACAAACCGATTGTATTGGATTAACTTAAAAACCGGACATACAATGATCAAGCAACTGAACAAGTCGACCGTCGAAACGGTCGGCCGCCCCGTTCGCATCCTGCAATTCGGCGAAGGCAACTTCTTGAGAGCCTTCGTGGACTGGCAGATCGACATCGCCAACGAGAAGGGCGTCATGGATGCAGGCGTGGCCGTTTGCCAGCCGATCATCGACCCCGAGCGCAAGGTGCTGGGGATGATCGACCTGATGCACCGGCAGGACAACATGTACCACGTCTATCTGGAGGGCATCGAGAACAAACGGCCCAAGAAGGACGTGCGGCTGGTGAAGAGCATCATGGATTCGTTCAATCCCTATGTGGACTATGCGAAATACGAGGCGTATTTCCTCTCGCCGGAGCTGAAGATCACCATTTCGAACACCACCGAGGCGGGCATCCGCTACGAGGAGGGCGACGATCTGACGGCCTGTCCGCCGAAGTCGTACCCCGCCAAGATGACGGCGCTGCTGTACAAGCGGTTCAAACATTTCAACGGCGACCCGACCAAGGGCCTTTGCATCATCTGCTGCGAGCTGATCGAGAACAACGGCTCGACGCTCCACGAATACGTCATCAGACACGCCGAATACCACAAGCTCGGGCAGGATTTCATCGACTGGGTCGAAAACAGCTGCCACTTCTGCGACACGCTCGTGGACCGCATCGTCCCGGGCTTCCCGCGCGAGCAGATCGGCGAGATCAGGGAGGAGATCGGCTATGACGACAACCTCGTGGTGAAGGCCGAATTGTACCACTTGTGGGCTATCGGCGGTCCGGGCTACAAGGAGGTGATGAAGGAGCTGCCGCTGGACAAGGCGGGGCTGCATGTGATCTTCATGCCGTCGATCAAGCAGTTCCGCGACAAGAAGGTCCGCATCCTGAACGGGTCGCACACGGGCATGGTGCCCATCGCCCTGCAAATGGGCTGCGAGACGGTGATGGACGCTTTCAATACGCCCGACATCGAGCGGTTCGTCAACGACATGGTTGCCGAGGAGGTGATCCCGATGATCGACGAGGACCGGGACGAGCTGAAGAAGTTCGCCGCCGGGATTCTGGAGCGTTTCTACAACCCCTTCATCAAGCACATGCTCCGGTCCATTTCGCTCAACTCGCTTTCGAAATGGGAGGCGCGCAACTATCCGACCGTGCGCGACAACTGGTTCAAGGCGCAGCGGCTGGCCGAACGCGAAGCATTCACGTTCGCCGCGCTGATGACCCTCTACGGGCCGAACAGCGGTTTCGAACCCGACGACACGAGGGAGTTCGTGGACTACATCCGCGCCAACTGGGATTCGGCCGACATGGAGGCTACGATCACGAAGATCGTGAAGGAGAGCGGCATCTTCACCGTCGATTTCTCGGAGGTTCCGGGCTTCATCGGGACCGTTGCGGGCTATGTCCGCGACATCGAGGCTGACCCTGACCGGCGGTATCCGGTGCTGTATATGTTCGACGGGCAGAAC
>OGIE01005336.1_pt1 | contig 10919 bp, 7 predicted proteins | sample 1571581 | NCBI WGS metagenome assembly OGIE01 (sample SAMEA2582021, study PRJEB24529) | metagenome | biome: Human gut stool | place: China | collected 2011
GATCCTTGAAGGATAATTCACAGGTTGGTGCGCATTCCAGGGCATCTTTTCCGAAGACACCGACAACGGCGATCTTTGCGTCACCTTTCTGTACCATTACATAGTCCTTCACACCGTATGTTTCAAACGCTGACTGAATCTGTTTCTGACCGTCGTTTAGCCCAGCCTTTTCCATGCTGTCCCAATCCACATTGCACACTACGATCTCAGGCAGTGTCTCTCCGGAGCTTTTGGCTGCCTTAAGCATGTTGGCAAGCCCCTGGGATCGATAGTCGAATTCATGATTGCCAAATGTAGTCACATCATATCCAAGATATCCAAGCATTCTAAGCTCCGCTGCCTCAGTATCATATACCGTCTGGATCAGCGTTCCCATTGAAAAATCGCCGCCATCCAGCACAAGTGTGTCCGGATTCGCTTTCTTCTTCTCGTCGATCAGCGTTTTTATTTTGGCAAATCCTCCGACTTCCTTTTGCTCCCCATCTACAATTGTCGAAAAACTGTTCAGATGCGAATGCGTGTCGTGTGTAAACAGAACGTCAACTTGTTTCGTTTCATCTGCCGCTTCCACATGAATCCCTATTCCAATCGGAAGCAGTAATACAATCATCAGCAGCAATGGCAAAATCTTTTTTCGTGTTCCCATAAACTTTCCTCCTGCAACGTCATCAGAAACTCTTTTTATATGCGCTGCATACCTGAACCCGCTCATCCATCTGACACGAATCCTTCGTCTGCTTCGCGAAGATATTTCTGCTACTTTTAGTATACACAAAAAGCCGTCAAACAGAAAGTGGAATTATACATTATAGTGATACAATTTTTCCGATTATAGGTATGACAAAAGCCCTTAGCTATGGGTTTTGACCCACAGCTAAGAGCTTTATATTGTATCGATTCGTTTTATTCGAATTCCACTGTTCCGGTTGGCTTTGGTGTGAAATCATAGAGCACACGATTAATGCCTGCGACTTCATGTGTAATACGGTCTGTAATATGTACCATCAGTTCATGTGGGATCTCAGCAACTGTTGCTGTCATGACATCTGTTGTACATACGGCACGAACGATGCAGCACCACTCAAAAGCACGCTTTCCGCCTTTGATTCCTGTTGATCTGAAATCAGGAACAACTGTGAAATACTGCCAGATCTTTTCGCCAAGACCGTTCTTTTCAAACTCTTCACGGAGAATGGCGTCAGACTCACGTACTGCTTCCAGACGATCGCGTGTGATAGCACCCAGACAACGTACACCTAAACCAGGACCGGGGAACGGCTGACGGTAAACCATCTCATAAGGCAACCCCAACTCCAGACCACAAGCACGCACTTCATCCTTGAACAACTGGCGCAAGGGCTCTACAAGCTGGAACTTAAGATCTTCAGGCAGACCGCCTACATTATGATGAGATTTCACCATCTTGGCAGTCTTCGTTCCGCTCTCTACAATATCCGGATAAATAGTACCCTGACCTAAGAAATCGATACCATCCAGTTTACGTGCTTCTTCTTCGAACACACGGATAAACTCACCACCGATAATCTTACGTTTCTGTTCGGGATCTTCCACACCTGCCAATTTATCCAGGAAGCGGTCTGTTACATCTACATAAACCAGATTTGCTTTCAATTGGTTGCTGAATACTTCAACAACATCTTCAGACTCACCTTTACGCATCAAGCCGTGATTTACGTGCACGCATACCAAATTTTCACCGATTGCCTTCAAAAGTAAAGCAGCTACCACTGAGCTGTCAACACCACCCGACAATGCCAGCAATACTTTCTTATCACCCACCTGACGTCTGATCAGCTCGATCTGGTCATTGACAAAGTTCGCCATATTCCAGTTAGCTTCAGCCTGACAAGTATCAAATACGAAAGACTTTATAGCAGCCTTAATAGCCTCGATATCATCTGTAAATGCCGGAAGCTTCACTGCGCAAGTCGCTTTATCGTGACCGGCAGCCATAACAGGAATCCCCATCGTATAAATAGACGGATTCACGTCAATAGCAACACCGTCGATCACGTTGTTCAGTCCACCATTGATAATAATACCCTTTACGTTGGGCAATGCTTTCAGTTCTTCTACTGTGATGTCGTGAGGATAAATCTCACTATAAACTCCTAATGCACGGATGGCGCGCGCCAATACCGTATTCTCGTGACTACCCAAGTCAAGGATAACAATCATGTCCTGTTTCATCTGATTCTGGTTCTTTTAAGTTATTATATTGTATAAATTTGACTTTAACTTCAATTAGTCTGCAAATATAAAGATTTTAAAAGACGCTGCAATGTCTTGATTCCCAAAGTTTCATTTCAAATTAAATCAGCTACCACATTTATTTATCACAGCAACCGCCTCGGACACTTTCCGAACATTCTCTTTTATGCTTTCAGTCGCATCACAAACCGACTTCCTTTTCCCAGTTCACTTTCTACTGTCAGCGTACCGCCATGCGCTTCCACAAAGTCTCTCGAAATAGACAAACCGAGTCCGCTGCCCTGAACTTTTGTTCCGGGAACACGGAAGTAACGGTCGAAAATACTCTTGTGGTAACGGGGATCGATGCCTTTACCGAAATCCTGAACGTACAGGTCGATCATATCTCCTTCCTGCCTGGCACCAATCACGACACGCCCGTTTTCTTTAGAATAACGAATCGCATTGCTGAGCAAATTAGTCAATACCCAAGCTATCTTTTCACTATCGACAAAGAGCTTGCCGATTTTCTCTTCCGGGTACTCTACTTCTATCTGAATATTGAACTTATCCGCTTGTACCTGATTAGCTTTAATCGCATATTCTATCAGTTCAATGGGCTTCGTTATCTTCGGCATTAATTGCAGCTTGCCTGCCTCTACCTGAGTCATATTCAGCAATTCGCCCGTAATGCTCAACAGGCGTTCGCTATTTTCCTTGATGCTTTTGGACAACTGTTCCTGTTCATCATTCAGCTCACCGACACGTTTATCTTCCAATAGCTGCAGACTCATCATGATAGCCGCAATCGGAGTTTTCAATTCGTGTGAAATGGTCGAAATAAATGTAGTCTTGGCAGAATCCAGTTCCTTGAATTCCGTTATATTCTTCAGCAGAATGACATCCCCTAATTTGCTGGGTTCATCCTTCCCTGCATCCGTATTTATGATAGGAATATAGGAAGCCTTGAAATAACTCTCTTTATCATCGGCATATATCTTTAACGGCTCTTTCTGATCTCCCGGCGTCACCAGTTCACGAATCAGCCGGCGAAGCAGATCATTCTTCAAAGACAATTCTTCCGCAGATTTACGTATGACATTACCTCTTTTCAGATTCAGCACGTTCAGTGCTTCCTCATTAATAAACAAAATCTCACGATCCATATTCAGACCGATTATCGGATCGTCGATACTGTTCACGATGGCCTCAATGAATTTCTTGGCAGAAAGAATATCCGCTAACGTACTTGCCCGATACTCGGCCAGACGTTCCGCCATACGGTTGAAACTCTCGGCGACTTCCCGAAACTCCTGATTATTTCTCATATCCAGCCGTTCTTCATAATTATGATTGGCTATTTCAAGAATCCCTTGTTTCAGTTCCTTGATGGGTTTACTAATTGTTCGGGGCAACCAATACAGCAATGTCAATCCGGTCAATATACAAATACCGCCGGTAACGGAAATCCACAACAGAGCGCGTTCCAATGCCGGCATAGCGGCAGGACTGTCAGGTTCTGTGGCAGTCAGCAACTGAAGGTTCACAACAGAAAGTGTTACCAGCAAAATAATCATTCCCGCCAGCATCCCGATGCCGAGAATCAGTTTTGTTTTAATATTCATATCGTTCATACGGTTAATATTATGCAAGTATAATCAAATCTACATTAGCTTGTGACAAATTATTCAAAAACTTTCGATATCCGAGTATGGAGCAAATGGCATGAGGAAATCTCAGATTAGGAGTTCCCATGCAGACAGAAGATATTTGCTTGTCCCGACAAACTTTGACAATACTCCCCAGAATATCCTTCGACTGCACCTGAACGACCTCTCCGCCCAGTTCTGCCACCAATTTAAAATGATTCAGCAGATAACGCTGACTGGCCAGATCAATCCGGTCCATACTCTCCCTCGGAGTCTGCACATAGAGAGCAACGAAAGTCGTATTATATCGTGTTGCCAGACGTGCCGCCTTCCGGATAATCCTCCTGGGTGTTTTCTCATGACTACTGATACAAGCCATGAACTTCTCATGCCTGATTCCGACCGAGACACCCATCACAACCTCATTTTCCACTTTCTTCTCCACTCGGAGCGCCACTTCCTTCAGAGCCAGTTCCCGCAGTTGAAGGATATTCTCGGTCCGGAAGAAATTATCCAGCGCCGTCTGAATCTTTTCCGGACGATATATCTTTCCTGCTTTCAGACGCGAGATCAGTTCTTCCGCTGTCAAGTCGATATTCACCACTTCATCCGCTTCCTGAAGCACACTGTCCGGCACCCGTTCTTTCACCTCGATCCCTGTAATCTCCTGCACTTCTTCATTCACACTCTCGATATGCTGGATATTGATTGCGGAAATCACATTAATCCCCTCATCCAACAGAGTCATCACATCCTGCCAACGTTTCTCGTTCAAACTGCCTTCCACATTGGTGTGTGCCAGTTCGTCCACAATCACAATCTCGGGATGAAGGCGGATAATGGCGTCCACATCCATTTCCTCCAACTCTTTTCCTTTATAGAAAATTTTACGTCGGGGGATCACAGGCAGCCCCTGCATCAGAGCCTCCGTTCCGGCACGTCCGTGAGTTTCAATATAGCCTATTTGTACGTCCACCCCATTCTCCAACAGTTCATGAGCCTCCTGAAGCATACGATAAGACTTCCCTACACCGGCTATCATACCGATATAGATTTTAAATTTGCCTCGATGAGACTTCTTGATCAGATCCAAAAAATGTTGTACACTCTGTTCTCTATCCATATCCATTTCATTAATTGCTGTTTATAAACTATTTCAACCCGTAGTAATCATCACGATCACCACGGGTTTCTGCATAATAAAAATTCATGAGTTTATATCTATGGTCTTAAAGTTACGCCAAAAACCAAGAAAGCATCTTCAACACATGGATTCCATATAGCCTGTGCAAATATCGGCAATGAAAACTTATCATTAATTTTTATCTCTGTCATTCCTTTTAAAGCTACATTAGTCACGGCGAAGCCACTATTCGTGTACATACCCTCCGCCTTATACGGTACTGCGCCGCAAGTTACATTTAAATCGACATTTTTCACACTGAAAGGATAGTTCAGTTCCAGATAGGAGGAATAATTCTGTTTCAGTTCTCCGCTATCATTCAGCTTCTTGTCTTTTCCGGCAAACATCGTATACCACGCTACGGACAGGGGAAACTTCTCTACGGGCAACGTATAAGCCAATCCCGCCTCAAAATGATGTCCCGTTTCGTGGCTCTTAAAATTAAAATATTTATATGCCCCTTCACCTTCCCACCACAAATCGGCAACCGTCAGCGTAGGTCCCGCCTCACCAAACTTATAGGCAAGAGTCAGATCCAGTTCTTTATTCCCTCCACTGAAATTAGTAGATCCCCATGCGGTAACAGAAAAATTATCGAGCCCAAACCCCAGCGTGGGTTGAAAAGCCGCACCTCCACCCTGATACATTCCCCGCCAGACATAGGAACTGACAATATCTCCCTGCACAGTAAATTCCTGTGCTTTTGCATCCGTTATACCCGATACGCATACAGTTGCCACAACCAATGCTCCTAAAACAATCTTCTTACTAAAAAAATTCTTCATATTTATCTTTTTATTTTATGTTTCTAAAAAAGAGCAGCGCCCTGTCCAGCCCTGTTTATTTGAACCGCAATAAATAACTAAAACGATTCGGACAGGCACGCCGCCCAGTGTTTGGTTATTTATTCTCTTCAAGTGCTATATTCAGCTTCAGCACATTTATTTTCTCCGTTCCGAAAATTCCGAGTAAAGGCTTCTCCACACTTTGATCAACGATTTCTTTCACTTGGTTTTCAGTCAGGCCACGTGCCTGTGCCACTCTCTTTATCTGCACGTATGCACATTGCGGAGTAATATTGGGGTCGAGGCCGGAGGCACTCGCCGTTACCATCTCCGCCGGAACATCTTTACGGCTCAGATAAGGATGATGTACAAGGAACGTATCGATACGCGCTTCCACTTCAGCCAGATATTCGGGATTCGTGGGTCCTTTGTTGCTACCGGACGAACTAGAAGCATCATAACCGTCTCCGGCACACGAAGGACGTCCCCAGAAATAAATATCTTTTGTAAACATCTGACCGACATTGGCCGCACCCACCACTTTTCCATCCAGTGTGGCAACTTCAGCATTTCCCTTATTAGGTCCTGCCACTTGTGCAAACAACCACAAAATAAGAATATAGAATACGGAGAAAAAGACACAGAAAACAAGAGTTATCTTTAGTGATTTAAATAAAGTTTTCATCGCTATTGTTTTTTAATTAAAAGAATAAACCTACTAATAAATCAATCAGTTTAATTCCGATAAACGGAGCAATCACACCACCTACACCGTAAATCAGCAGATTCCGGCGAAGCAAAGCACTTGCACCTATCGGCTTGTACTGAACGCCACGCAAAGCCAACGGAATCAAGATCGGAATAATAATCGCATTGAAGATGACTGCCGAAAGGATCGCACTCTCAGGACTATGCAACTGCATGATATTCAACGCCGCCAGTTCGGGGATAGCCACCATAAACAAGGCGGGGACAATGGCAAAATATTTAGCCACATCGTTGGCGATAGAGAAAGTAGTCAGTGTTCCACGGGTCATCAGCAACTGCTTACCGATTTCCACAATCTCGATCAGTTTGGTAGGATCATTATCCAGATCTACCATATTGCCGGCTTCCTTTGCAGCCTGCGTACCACTGTTCATTGCTACTCCGACATTCGCCTGAGCCAAAGCGGGAGCATCATTCGTACCGTCCCCCATCATTGCCACCAGTTTGCCGGACTGTTGTTCCTTCTTGATATATTCCATTTTATCTTCCGGCTTCGCTTCGGCAATAAAATCATCGACACCTGCCTTTTCTGCAATATATTTGGCAGTCAGCGGGTTATCACCGGTCACCATCACTGTCTTCACTCCCATTTTGCGCAAGCGTTCGAAACGTTCCTGAATACCCGGCTTGATGATATCCTGCAATTCGATAACACCCGTCACTTTCCGATTAACACATACCACCAACGGCGTACCACCATTGCTTGAAATAGCAGCGATCACCTTTTCCACTTCTTCGGGGAATTTATTTCCGGCAGTTTCCACAATCTTACGGATAGCATCAAAAGCCCCTTTACGAATCTGAGTTCCGTCCGGCAAATCGACACCCGAGCATTTGGTTTCGGCTGTAAACTTAATCATTCGTGCGCCTGTCGTATTCAAGCTGCGCATACGGATACCTGATTCACGTCCCAGTTCTACGATTGATTTGCCTTCCGGAGTTTCATCGGACAGAGAAGAAAGCAGACAGTTTTCTACAAAAGCGTGCAGATCAATGCCCGGCGCAGTGTGAAAATGGGTAGCTTTACGATTACCGATGGTGATAGTTCCGGTCTTATCCAGCAACAAGGTATCAATATCGCCGGCAGTTTCCACTGCCTTACCCGATTTTGTTATCACATTCGCACGTAGTGCACGGTCCATACCGGCAATACCGATAGCGGAAAGAAGTCCTCCGATTGTTGTCGGAATCAGACACACAAACAAAGAAATAAGTGAAGCAATGGTAATGACAGTATTGCTGTAATCGGCAAACGGTTTTAACGTCACACACACAATGACAAAGACAAGTGTAAAACCAGCCAGCAGAATAGTCAGTGCTATCTCATTCGGAGTTTTCTGACGAGACGCACCTTCTACCAGTGCAATCATTTTATCCAGAAAACTTTCTCCCGGTTGGGTGGTCACCATTACTTTTATATGATCGGACAATACTTTCGTACCTCCCGTCACTGAGCTTTTATCGCCGCCCGCCTCCCGGATCACCGGAGCAGACTCACCTGTAATCGCACTTTCATCGATAGAGGCCAATCCTTCGATTATTTCCCCATCGGACGGAATCACGTCTCCGGCTTCACAGACAAACACATCTCCTTTCTTTAGTTGTGAAGAACTTACAGTCACTATTTGATTACCTTCCACCTTTTTGGCAGGTGTCTCTTCCCGTGTTTTACGCAGGCTGTCGGCTTGCGCTTTTCCCCGTGCTTCGGCAATCGCTTCGGCAAAATTGGCAAACAGCAGTGTAATAAACAGAATGATAAACACAGCTATGTTGTAGGCAAACGAACCCTGAGAGGGATTGATGATGGAGTAAAGTGTCACAAACAACATGACCACTGTAGCCACCTCTACCGTATACATGATCGGGTTCTTTATCATCAGTCGCGGGTTTAGCTTCACGAATGATTGTTTCAGGCTTTCTATAACTTGCTCCTTTTGAAACAAAGAAGCTGATTTCATATTTTTCATATCTTCTCTAATTCAGAATTACAAACTTAAATGTTCGGCAATTGTACTCAAAGCGTGTACCGGGAAGAAGGACAGAGCAGCCACAATGAAGATAACGACAAACGTCATTATTCCGAAAGTCAGCGTATCAGTCTTCAGTGTTCCGGCACTCTCGGGAATGAACTTCTTCTGAGCCAGCAGGCCGGCAATGGCAACTTGTCCGATAATAGGCAGGAATCGGCTAAGAATAAGTACAATACCACAGGTCCAGTTCCAGAAATAAGTATTATCTCCCAGTCCTTCAAAGCCGGAACCATTGTTAGCGGCACAAGATGTATACTCATAAAGCTGCTCACTCAAGCCGTGGAATCCAAGATTGTTCAGCCAACCGCCCTCGCTTTCCACAAAGTCAGGATGATGTACATATATATAACTTGAGATTGCTGTGAACACTAATATGACAAATGGATGAAGCAGTGCTACTATCGTAGCTATTTTCATTTCACGGGCTTCTACTTTCTTTCCGAGAAATTCCGGTGTGCGACCTACCATCAAACCGCTGATAAATACCGCGATAATAATGAACGTATAATAATTCATCCAACCTACGCCTACACCGCCGAACCAAGTATTAATCTGCATATTCAGCATCTCCATCATACCGGACAACGGCATAGTAGAATCATGCATACCATTCACAGAACCATTGGAAGTAACAGTAGTCACAATGCTCCAAAGTGCTGTAGCTCCGGCACCCAAACGAACTTCCTTACCTTCCATCGCACCGTTATCCTGCGCAATTCCCAGTTCATCGATACGGGGATTTCCACCCATTTCCTGACTGACATTGATACAGACGCCTACCAGGAAAGCAAAGAGCATCACTCCGAAAATACTATAAGCCAGTTTCTTTCTACGAGTATAAAACCCTAATGCAAGTACCATTGCCATCGGAATAATCAAGATAGACCAGCACTCCACCATATTGGTAAGATAAGTCGGATTTTCCAACGGATGAGAAGAGTTCACACCAAAGTAACCACCTCCATTCGTTCCTAATTGTTTAATGGGCACAATGGCAGCCGCAGGTCCTTGCGAAACCATCTGTTCCTGTCCTTCGAGGGTAGTTACCTTCATTTTTCCGTCGAATCCCATCGGGGTTCCCTGAAGAATCAGGATAAAACCTACAATCAAAGAAAGCGGTAACAGGATACGGGTACAACTCAACACCAGAAAATGCCAGAAGTTACCGATTGTTTTTGTTGTCTTGGCAGCCATACTCTTCATAATACCAGCCATAGCAGCCATACCGGTTGCAGCGGTAATAAACTGGAAGAGCATAATGACAAACAGCTGTGTGAAATAAGTCAATCCGCTTTCACCACTATAGTGCTGCAAGTTACAGTTGACCATAAAACTGATACAGGTATTAAAAGCCTGATCCGGCGTTTGGGGACCGTTGCCATCCGGATTTAAAGGTAACCATCCTTGCGAAACCAGCAATACCATTCCCCATACGAACCAAAATGCATTCAATATCAATAATGCTTTCAGGAACTGTTTCCAGTTCATTTCTTCTTTAGGGTCAATTCCGCATACTTTATAAATGACTCTTTCAATAGGAGCCATGAAATCCGACCAGGTTTTCTCTCCTTTATAAACCTTGGCAATGTATCTTCCTAGTGGATAAGCCAAAATCACCATCAAGGCAACTTGTGCGACCACACCTAAAATTTCTGTATTCATACTTTTACCTTAAACTGTATAACTTTAAAACTTTTCGGGTCTGATGAGTACATACATCAAATAACCGAAGATTGCAATACCTAATACAAATAGTGCTGTGTACATAATTAATTCTCCTTTCCTCTTCTAGATCTTTTCAAACCAGTCTACACATTTCCAAAATAGCCAGAAACAGGCAAAGCCGCTCAAGAGGCAAAAAACAAATGATAGTGTTATCTCCATGTCTTTAATCTTTTAAATATTTATTATTATAATACTTGCAATGTATTATGCCAAATGCGTGCCAAAACTCTAAAAGAAATAGCAACAAATTGATTATCAGACATATATAAAGAAGAAGGAAATATATAATAACAGAGCCGACCTTTCCATTTTGAAAAAGCAGTTCAATTTTGAAAGGGTATTTAGTCTTGGCAAAATATGGGATTTTAAATAAAACAGAAGGAAAAAGAATGAAATTGAAGGAAAAAGAGGCTGAAAAGGATACTGAAAAATAGTATTATTAAAAGATTGTCCGGTCTCGTTTGTTTTTTAGCAGAACAGGAGAGGAGATTTGAAGCTTGTGGATGATGTGTGCTTAAATTCCGAAAGTATCCAAAACAATAAAGCCCTTCTGGTATTTCTACCGGAA
>OGIE01005342.1_pt1 | contig 10911 bp, 14 predicted proteins | sample 1571581 | NCBI WGS metagenome assembly OGIE01 (sample SAMEA2582021, study PRJEB24529) | metagenome | biome: Human gut stool | place: China | collected 2011
TATTGATGCTTACGATTTTCATTTGAGGGTAGATAAGCGAATGAACGGTAATACGGTCTTGAATCATACTATCCCACTTCGGAAAATGGTTCGTAGAGCCATTAGCCAAGATATTATCAAGCGTGACCCGTTTATCAACTACGTTGCCGAAAAGCCATTGAAACAGCATAGGCACTTGACAATGGACGAATTTCAAAAGTTACTCACTACACCCATAACCGAAAAGCATCTTGAACGTTGTCGGGATATGTTCCTATTTGCTTGTTTCACTGGGATGGCGTATGCCGATGTGCGTAACCTCTCCGAAAAGCATATCACACAGGATGATAACGGTATTATGTGGATAAAGATTGAACGGCAGAAAACTAAAAGTGAGTGCAGAATCCGTTTATTAAGTGTCCCGATTCAGATTATGGAGAAGTACAAGCACGAACGGACGGATGATAAGATTTTCAAATTAAAGACGTTGAAAACCATTGATGAAAACCTGAAAACCATTGCTAAAAAATGCGGTATTGAAAGTCGACTTTGCTATCATATGGGGCGGCACACATACGCCACCCAAGTGTGTATATCACAGGGTGTTCCGATTGAAACTCTCTGCAAAATGATGGGGCATCGCTCGATTCAGACCACTCAGATTTATGCCAAAATTACGAACCAAAAAGTAAATGAGGATATGAAAATTCTATCCAATAGGATTGAAAACCGTTACGAGTTGCCGAAAGATGATGCACCGAAAGATTTTTCTAAGAATCAGTATTACAACTAATTTACTACGATAAATATCATTAAAAAATAGTTATTTATTATCTTTGTAGCCTAATGCAATATAGTTATGAGTGACATTTATAAAGAAAATATTTTGCCGAGGCTTGAAAAGAGTGTTATATACAAAAGGCTAATAGAAAAAATAGGATCAAACAGAGTACTTGAAGGAGAGGTCGAAAACACTATACACCAAGCCATTGAATACGCTTATAATAGGGCTAAACTAATTATCAAATATATGCCACAATATACTCTTCATGATGAAGAGCATTTATTTAAGGTTTTATATTTAATGGGTAAGTTAATACCTCATAACTTACTTGGAAAATTAGATATTCCTGAATTAATGTTATTAATTCTATCAGCCTTTTTTCATGATTTGGGAATGGCTCCCTCTCAACAAGACGTAGACGCTTGGAAAGGAAACTTTGATAAGGATAGTCCATCGCAGGAACAGTTGGATAAGTATAAGCAATTTGAAAGATTCAAATCTTCATATCCAGATAAGAACAGAAAAATATTAAGTCTAAAAAAAGCGGAAAAATATAATGAAGCTGCTGTTTTAGAAGAAATAATACTTGTTGATTTTATTCGAATAAATCATGCATCTAAGCTAAGAGAAATTATTGCAGACGAATATACTTCTGAAATTAAGTATAAAACAACTGACTTACGAGCTATTCTAATTGATATTTGCGAAAGTCATTGTATGTCGCCTAAAAGCTTGTTAGAATTCGACTCATCATATCCTTGTGGTGATGGAGAATATGTGTGTGTACCATTTGTAGGTGCTTTGTTAAGGCTCGCTGATGTTTTGGATTTTGACACTGACCGTACTCCTGATGTTCTATTTCATACGATTAATGTTAGTAATTTAGAATCTTTGAAAGAATGGAAAAAGCATTTGGCTATCCAAAATTGGGATATATCAAATGATAGAGTTATATTTCATGCTATTTGCGAAGCTCCTAAAATAGAGTATGCCATTAGGTCTTTTTGTGATGAGATTGATAAAGAATTAGATAGTTGCCGAGGTATATTGTCGAATCTGAAAGATCATATCCGTTTAGATGAACTTAGTAAATATAAAATTCAGTTACCATTAAATATTGACCGTTCTAAAATCACAGCAAAAAAAGATTTAAAATCAAACAGACCAATATATCGTTACAATAACATCAGATTTGTTCTTAATAAGGAACGAATCATAAATTTATTAATGGGAAATTCACTATATGGAAATTCTGATGTTGCATTAAGGGAACTATTGCAAAACTCTATAGATACATGTTTGTTAAGGCAAGCCATTTGTAACAAAAAAGGGCAGCCATATACTCCTAAGATTACAGTTTCTTTAGATACTGTTAAATATCAGTTGACTGTATCAGATAATGGCAGAGGAATGAATGAAGACGACATAAGCAACTATTATTCCAATATTGGAACATCTTTTTATAAATCAAAAGAATTTTTTGAATTACAAGCCGAGAACGAGATCAAATTTACATCTATTTCTAGATTTGGCATAGGAGTATTATCCTGTTTTATGATTTCTGATACTATACAACTTGAAACTCGCAAGTTTAAAGATGTGTATGCAATAGATGAACCAATAAAAGTAACAATAGAAGGTCAAAATGAGATTTTTTATATCTCAGATAGTAATAAAAGCGAACCAGGCACTATGACTATTTTAGAATTAAGGATTGATAATCAATGGCTACATATAGAGAAAGAACAATTCTATAAAATTGTAAAAGACACATTGAAATACCCTCCATTTGAAATTGAAATAATTTATAATAGTGAAGCTTGCAAATACAACAATACGGAAATACTTTCAATGGAGCCAAGCACGGTTCTTAATCGCTGGTGGAGCAATATAGAAAACACCAAGAAATACAATCTAACTATTGATAATGAAAATCTTGGACTAAAAGGTAAAGCAGATATTTTATTACTTGAAAAAGAAGGGATGCCTGTTTCTTCCATTCAATTACCTTTGACTACTTTAAATATAAATGGAAAAACATTTGATATTAAGGCAGATATGTGCTACGAAATAGGACGAATTAGGAATAACAAAAGTAATATTTCGGTAAATCAAGAAGGGGAACCTGTCGTGAATGATCAGAATTATATTGAGAATGAATCTAATTCATCCTTTTCAATACATGGGATAGAATATTCGAATACCCTATTTCCTACTTACAACTCAAAAGGAGCAAGGTTGAAATGGCCTATTCCAATGTTACTCGTTCTAAATTATGGAGGATCTAAAGATTTGGATTTAAATTCTGCACGGAATGAAATTATTGAAAATGATAAATGGAATGAATTTGAACAAAATTTATCATATGTAATATGTAGAGAAATTCGTACATTAACTTCTAAAGAATATTTAAATGAACTATATGATGTGTTAGTTGGAATTAAAAGTATGGGATATAACGATAATTTTTATATAGGTTTAGAAAAAGCTAAGGATGAAGTATAAGTAACCTATGCTTAATTTCATTTCGGTGCTTTTAGACTACTGTAATATATCTGATTCTCTATATATTATCTTACCTTTCAATCTAATAAATGGTATCTTCCCCGTGTCTCTCCAATTTTGGAGGGTACGGGAAGAAATACGCAAAAGTTGGCAAATCTCTTGGTTTGTGAGGTATTTTTCACCGTTTAGGTGCGCAGTGCGTTTTTTCATGGCTTGTTGAATGGTGACTGATAGTTCATCCAAAGCCGTAAAGAATGAGGCGATTTTCGGAGATTTGTTGTCAAGTATATCCATGATTCATTGATTGTTAGTTTCTCATATAGTCGCCCAACATGGCGATGGTGAGCATATCTAATCCTTGACAATAGGTAATCGAAGCTCGTTTACCATTGAGGTACACAAAATAGCCCTGTTCATCCTCTTGAATCACATAAGTTGATGGGTTTGCCTGTTTGGTGGTTTCGTTCATATAGATGATGCTTAATTGGTGGCTCTCACCGTTCCGATGAATCATCACGGTGGGATTCAGGTTAATACTCTCCCAATTGCCAACCAAAATATCCAAATCAAAAAGTTCTCTTTCCATAGTCATTATTTTTTAGTTTGTTGCTGATTGATAAACAGTTCGATGTCGGCAGCTTTGTAATAGCACTTACGACCGATTTGAGAAAAGGGCAATATTCCAGTGTCTCGGTAGGTCTGCAGGGTACGGGGAGAGATTTTAAGCAGTTCGCAAACTTGCTTGTTGTCTAACCAGTTTTCATTACTTCGGTTCTTTCCGCAAAGCGTGTTTATCTGCTTGGCAAAACCCTCGAACCTCTGTATCATCTGTTCAAAGGTTCGTTTTTCGATGGCTACAATTTCCATATCAATGTTGTTTTAGATTGTTATAAACTCCTGTTATTTCAATGATTTGCTGCAAAGAAAGAGATAAAAACAACTGATTTTGGAAACTGTGTATGCAGTGGACTAAACTGGCTGTTATTGGCTGCACCACCACACCCCAACAACATATTTTTTCCTTTTTTTCTCTGATAAGCATTACTTATATGGAAAGAATAAATAAGGCAGCACTTTTGATAAATTTACTCTTTTTCGGAACGAAAAAGGAAGAAATTTATCAAAACCTGTAGGGCTTGGTGTTGCTGTTTTATTCTTGGAATATACCTTTGTGTTCAGAGAAAGAAAGGATTAATTAAGATTACTTCATTGAGAAATAAGAGATTAGATTGATTGTCGCTATTGCGAAGTTCTCGCCATCTATGGAGCAAAAGCCTAATTTCTTGACAAATGCTCCGCTTTTATCGTTGGCACACTCAATGCCGATATGATTAAAACCGTATTTTCGGGCTACTTTTGTCAGAAATCTAAGAAAGCGTGTTCCGTGTCCTGTCCGTTCTTTCCTGAAACTCAATCGAGCTATAATCAAGCAATCAGGTGGAAATCGGCTTTCAATTCGTCTGATACGCAGATACAAATCTATTCGGCTATTCCTACGGGTGATAATAGCATTATCAATTGTTAGCCGTACCAGTGATTTACGATATTTGAAACGCTCCATCAAGTAACGGTCTATATCGGCTCTTAGTTCCTCATATTCAATCATCGTCTTATTCCTTTCTTCTTTTTCTTCTTGCGTTTCTGCGCCTGTAAATCTTCTGCTTGTGTAGCGTTGTAACTATTACCATCTCCCAATGAAAAGATAGACAAAAGAGAATCACCGCCACTATTATTTTGCTGATTGAAAGTGGGTTTATCATTTTGCTTGCTATCAAGATTGCAAGAAATCATGTTTTCTTTTTCACTGGATTGGAATATGTCTTTTTTATTTTCGCCAGCAATATTTTGTTCCTGTAATTCAATCTGTTCGGAGATAGAACCGTTCTTCATGGTATTGGCATACTCAAACGATTCAGATAATTGGCGGTTGTAGCCGAACAACTTATCAAAGCCTCGTTCCGCTTGTTGGAATAGGGTCACACGGTCAAAACCACCCGTTACCGTCCCTTTCTTGGTGTTCTTATGGTTGGTAAGCGGTGATAGCTTCTTTTTGTTGGTTTGGTCTTTCCGGCTGATAATCAAATGGCAGTGCATATTTAGTTCGTTATTGGAACGGCTACGGTCGAAATGTATCTTTCCGTAAAACTTTATATCCGCTTCGGATAGTCCTTTGTTGAAATTCTTGGCATATTCAGGAATAAATACTTCCCGAATATATCGTTTCATGGCTTCGGCTTTCTCTTGTTCGGTATTCCCCATTACCCGAAGTTCATTTTCCGATAGGCTGACGTGGATAGCGAAAAACTTTGCATCTGTTTTCAAGAGTTGCCCGATATTGGTATCTATATCCTTAATAACTTGTGATTTGTAGATATTATCATCCGTCAGGTTGAAAAAGCCATTGGTATAGATTCCTTTCTCCATCCGTTCCAAATCTTCATGCTCCATGTATGAGGCTAATTGCCGACTGCTACCTGCATTATTATATGTTCCTCCCGATGGTGGGGCAAAATCTATGTGCATGGCTCTATGTGTTTATCAGATTGGTAATTTCAGCCTTTAGGCTCTCTTTTCGTTTACTATCCATCACACCACAGGCGGAGAGTTCCGAATAGAGTTGTATTAATTGAAGTAGCTTCTTATAATCTCGTTGGTGAATTTGATACAGGGCGGTAAGTTGTTTTCCCTGTTGGTTGATTACATCGGCATGCTTTCCGAACTGCTCACTTACTTTTTGTAACACGGCTGTTTGTTTCCCGTGACTGGATTCCAGTTGAGAAAGAATAAGCGTTTCCAATGTCTTGCCAATTGTATCAAATCGAACTGAAATAGAATTGGCGGTTCGTATCATTGGATTCAATTGTTCTTCCTCGTAGTGACGGATGAAGCGGATTATATCATCTTGCCGTTTGTTTATCTTCGCCAATTCCGATTTTACCGATTCGGGGGCTTCCGATGGGTTGATACACGCTTTATCAATATAGACAAACGCCAATCTGACTATTTCTCCTTTTTTCAGTGAATAGCGTTTGCAGAGTTTATCTATCAACTTACCCGTCTGCCTATCTATACCGATGGTGGTAAGGGTGGATATATTACTGGTCTTATCCATGATTATAACTTTTTTATAAAGAAAACGATATTTATTCAGTTGATTATAAGCGAAATACATTTTAGGCTTATAATCACTGTTATAAATGGTTACGAATGTAACTCATTAAAGCCGAAGGCTTTGCCCCGCAGGGCAAGAGGGAAGAACAGGACTTGTCCAGTTCCCTCTTGCTTCATTTAGCGAAATGAGCCGAGCCACAGGGCAAGGCAATTTCTGCTAAATGTGGAGCGGTGGCACTACATCAGGCAGTAATACTACCCTCCTTGTTTTGCTTCGGTTTGCTTATCGAGTTGGTTTTCCTTTTTGAACCGCTCGTAGGTAGTACAATCAGCATTTTCCTGAACAAATGCCCGAATATCCGATGCCCGATAATAGGTCTTATGGCTTATCGTAAAATAAGGAAGTTTGCCACTTGCCCGATACCGTTGCAGGGTTCGGAAAGATACTTTCAGCAGAAACGCTAAATCCTGATTATCCAATATCTTGTCGTTGGGGTCTAATACGTTATCGGCATTGATAAGTGATTTCAGATCTTGCCCGATTTCGGAGAGCTTTTTCGACAATCGTTCCATCCACTTGTCAAAGTTTTCATTGTCTATATACATTTTGCTTCATTTTTTAGTTTAACATTATTGTTTTCAATCGATTGATGAAGCAAAGGTCGGCAAATGGGTGCAAATAAGTTGGGGGTGTACCACTGGTACACCCCCATAAATAGTTGGTAAGTTGTTGATTTACAAATAGCCTTTATTCTTACTTTCTTCAACAATAGCTTTACGAAGTGTATCTAAAAACTCGGTAACTTTGAATGGCTTACGCTTAATAACGCTTTCATGCTTTTTGTGAATATCCCCCAACTTGATATTGAAAAGATATTCAAATGCTTTCCCGATTTCTGTTAGTGGTGATTCTGTTCCGGTGTGCGTAACAACTCTTTTAGATAAGAATAACCCACTAACCAACTCCATAATTTCAATAAGGTGGGTTTCATCTGTTAGGTAGAGCTGTGAGGGTGAAAAGTTACTCTTTCGGTTCTGAAACGGGATTGGATATTGAATTTTAAGATTCAGTAGTTCCAGTTCTGAATTGATGATAGCCAGTGTCTTTTGCAAAAAGAGCTTTTTAAGCGCATTTTCCCCCCTGCCCATAAAGAGGTGTTGTTTCAAGTGAAGCTATCTCAATACGGGTAGCTGCAAGAATCCGATAAGTGGTTGAATAATCATTTTCATTACTCACGGTTCTAATTTGTTCGACAAATTCATCATAGGCATTTTGAATTTCTTCATTAGTTACTTCTTGTGAGGTTTCGGACAATAGTCCGAATATCCTCATTTGTGATAATTCATTCATAGGCATTTTTTATGATAAATAAATGGGAACTATTTAATCTCAATTCTTATCCATTATATCCGCTTCATTTTCTTAGTATAGCACTCCAAGTATTTATTAATACATCTGCGTCATACAGAGCTCCATCGGAAAAACATATATTACCTTCCCTACGAATAATCTCAAATCCATGCATAGAACTATTTTCAATAATAAAATCATAAAACAACTTCGATCCATTAACGAAAAATCGACCTTTTTGTATACCTAATGTTGGGTTAATAGAACATGAGTGAAATGCATTGTTGTTTTCCGAACGGATTTCATAATCATTATGTATTATTGCTCCTTCAAACTCTACATAGCTATTATTTGTAATTTTATCAGTGCAAACTTTTATTTCAGAAACTCCTATGCCTTTTGAAACATTACCTTTTGCATCTGTAAATTCAGAGGTTGAGTGCCACACAGAACTTTCCGATAGGAAGTGTCGAATTGTGTCATCAGTTAAAATATCCTTCATTGAACTATTGGGATGTTGATTTTCTTCAATATTTTGTTTAATTATATCCATATTAATCAATTTATTACATTGCTTATTATATTAACGATGGTGGGCTGTTCCCGTATTTTTGGGCATCTTTTACAAAATGAGAAAAATCTGTATATCCGAGTTCTTCATAGAAGTAACTACTACCAGTAACTTTGTACTTTCTTAATGCCATTGTAAAACGGAGTATTTTAAAACTTTGCTTAGGAGTAACATTTAGACATTCTTTAAAGTATCGGTTTAAAGTTGGCTTTGAAATAGCTAATTGTTGAGCAACTATCCCTACATTATTAATTTTCGAGGAAGTGATTAATTCTATCGCTTTTGTTGTCGCTTGAAATTTATAGTTCGTTTTATATATAGTATCAAAGCTCAACAAAAACTTTTCAGCTATTTCAATACGTTCTGAAAATGATTTCGCCAATTTTATACTATAAATAAATTCTTTTGATATGTATTCGTCAGCAGGTAAATATGAGTTAATAAGATTTGATACGCCACAAGAGAAAATATGGCGAAAAGCTCCAGGCTTAAATTTGATTGTGAATTCGTGTGTGCCAGGTATATACGAAGCAATTAATGGTTCAGTAAGAATACCACAAACTTTATCTTCGGACATATCGGATATGGAGTTCCTATCTTTCTTAAAAGATTTGTATATTTTGCAATTATCAGACAATCGTATAGTTATCAACATGGTTAAGCAAGGTAAAGCAATAATTGAAAAAAGCATATCTGATTCCGCAGGAACTTTTATCTCGCAAAAGTAATCCACAAACTCTATAAGTTTTCCAGAAGGATATGAGATACTAACTTTATCAGTTGCCTCATTTTCAAATATGATTTTTTCTTCCAACATGGTTTATATTAATTTGGTTGATAATGAATCTAACACAAAAGTACGATTAGTCCATAAACTAATTGGTGTAAAATTGAATCATTTTACACTTTTCACAAAAACGAATGATGATAGTGGATAAAAACAAATTTTGTTTTATCTTTGTAGCAGAGTTATTTGAAGCAAAGGAAAAACATAGCAGACTAAAGTAGTTCGCTCGTTTCTTATCCGTTCCCTGTTTTGATTTTCTGTTTCGCAAACGACTAATAATCAAGAAAGTAATTTAAGGTGTTATTGTACGGTCAAATGTATGCCTCGAAGTGTGGAATGTAATTCGCTTCTTTATATTGCATAGTATTGCTATGTCTTTCAAGTACTTATTGATGTCAGCAGGGTCTTGAATAGGCAATAATCTTTCACCACCTTTGTACTTATCTAGTATCAATTTGGCAATAGGGAGTAGGGGGATTCTGGATAATACACCTGTTTTTACTCTGCGCTTCTTAATCCATATTCTACCTGTACCATCTTTCTCAAAGTGTTCTGGTGTTAGGGTTTTAATGTCAATGTAACTAAGACCAGTGAAGCACCCAAACAGGAACATATCTTTGGCTCTCTCAAAGCGTGGAATAGGAGTATCAAAGTTGATAATCTTTCTTAGCTCTTCTTCGTCTAAGAAGTCAATCTCTACAGGTTCACGTTCTACCTTGTACGTAGCAAATGGATTTATGTTTATATGGGAATTGACAATAGCTAAATTGAGAATTTTCTTTAATAGTTTCAAATGCTTAGTGGAAGAATTTTGTGCCATTCCCTTGTCTGTTCTAAGGAATGTATGGAAAGACTGTATAAAATTCAAATTTAGTTCACGCAAGAATAAATCTTCCCTTTTATATTTCTTCCCAATAAATTCTTGAATCAATCTAACTGTGTATTCAGAAATCCAATAAGTTGCCTTTGAAACACCTTTACCTACCATCTTTTGTTGGTCTTGATTATGTTCCTCGAAGACTTTGAGAAGAGTTTTTTCGTTGAGGCTTTCAACCTTACCTAAATAAGCATCTCTTAATAAAGGAGCAGTGATAATGAAGCCATTTTTTAATAGTTCCATTTCTTTTTCATAGATTTTATTCCTAATTTGGATTAGGTAACTATTGATAAGTTGGGCTTCATTTGTTTTGCCTTTTACAATCTGTTTAGTCTTGTTCCACTCGTTGGTATTAACAGACTTACCAGAACTGAAATAGATTCTTTCTCCATTAATAGAGATTGAGACTTCAATAGGTGATTCTCCTTTCTTGTTTTGTTTACTTTCTCTCAATGAAAAGTAAACCATAGTGCAATGTTTTTCCATTTTATAATTGATAGTAAAATGGAGTGTATCTTTCTGTAATATAGCTGATTATGAGCATTCTTGCAGCCCATTTCTTTTGGGCTGCAAATGGGCTGCAAAAATATCCTGTTTTCAGGTAAAACAGAGGATAATTCAGCCCTCAATTGCAACCCCTAAACACTGCCTAAACAAGTCAGATTTCAGTCTGCTTCAACCTTATGAATCCATCATCATACAACCCAAAATGATAGGTGAAATAAGGTCTCTGAAACTACTATCCACTTCAAATTACCACAAATAAAAAACTCCTGCAACCACAAGGATTACAGGAGTTTATCTATATGAAGTAACTTAAATTACTTGCTCAAAGCCTGAGAAATATCTACAGCACAAGCCACAGTACAACCTACCATAGGATTGTTACCAATACCCAGGAATCCCATCATTTCTACGTGAGCAGGAACTGATGAAGAACCAGCGA
>OGIE01005344.1_pt1 | contig 10910 bp, 7 predicted proteins | sample 1571581 | NCBI WGS metagenome assembly OGIE01 (sample SAMEA2582021, study PRJEB24529) | metagenome | biome: Human gut stool | place: China | collected 2011
CATGCGGGTAACAGGACTTGAACCTGCACGGGGTGTCCCACCAGAACCTAAATCTGGCGCGTCTGCCAATTCCGCCATACCCGCTCAACGAATTTATCTTATCATCTGTGACTGAAAAAGTCAAATCAAAAGGCACTGCTCATCGCAATGCCTTTTTCACATAATTACAGTTCATCTGCACCATTCACAGAATCGCGCTTGCAGCGCTTTTCCCTGCTACGTGGCTGCCTGCCTTACTGCTCCAGCACCAGTTTTGCCGAGCCATACATACCGGCATCATTACCAAGTGTTGCCAGCACAAATTTTGCGCCGCGGCAGCCGCGGAAGGTATATTTAAGATAGTATTTCTTTATGTAGTCCAGGATGACCGGGCCTGCTTTGGACACACCGCCACCGATGACAAATACTTCCGGATCAACCGTAGATGCCACATTGGCAAGTGCCAGCCCCAGATATTTTCCGAAACGTTCTGCCACATCTTTGGCAAATGCATCGTCTGCTTTTACTGCATCCCAGATATCTTTGGCAGTCATGGTCTCTGGCTGAAGAGTTGTTCCTTTAGTATCAGCGCCCTGACGAATCATCCATTTTGCAAGAGTCACCATTCCATTGGCAGATGCCAGCTGCTCCAGGCATCCCTGGTTGCCACAGCCGCAATTCCAGTCCACAGCATCTTCCACATGAATGTGTCCGATCTCGCCGCCTGCGCCGTTGGCTCCGGTAATGATCTTTCCATCAATGATGATTCCGCCGCCGACACCGGTTCCCAATGTTACCATGACACCGCTCTTATGTCCGGCTGCGGCACCTTTCCACATCTCTCCCAGAGCTGCCACATTGGCATCATTGCCGCCCTTGCTCACAAGGCCGGTCAGTTCGGTCAGTTCTCTGGTGACCTCTTTATAGCCCCAGCCAAGGTTTGCGGTATGCGGCACAATGCCTTCTGCATTGATCGGTCCCGGAACTCCAATACCGATACCGGTCACCGAATCCTTCTCAATTCCACGCTCTTTCAGCTTCTTCTGTACTGCTTCTGCAATATCCGGCAGAATGGCTTTTCCCTCATTCTCGGTTCTGCTGGGAATCTCCCATTTTTCCAGCAACTCACCGTCCACACGGAACAGTCCCATCTTCACAGTAGTTCCGCCCACATCAATTCCAAAACAGTATTCTTTCATCCCTTTATCCCCCATGGTCTTATTTTTTATTGCGGCTAATACTCTCCTGCACTCTGCGATACAGCTCCTGAGCTGCATTATAGCCCATCTTCTTCTGTCTGTGGTTAACAGCCGCAGACTCTACGATGATCGCCAGGTTCCGGCCCGGACGGATCGGAATCGAATGACAGGTCACTTTATTACCAAGGAACTCGGTGTATTCCTCATTGAGTCCCAGACGGTCGTACTCTTTGTCCTTGTCCCACTCTTCCAGTTTGATGACCAGATCAATGCTCTGGGTCTCACGGACGCTTTCAACACCATACAGAGTCTTTACATCAATAATACCGATACCACGAAGCTCGATGAAATGTCTGGTGATCTCCGGTGAGGTTCCTACCAGCGTATCATCGCTGACTTTGTGGATCTCAACCACATCGTCGGTGATCAGACGGTGACCACGCTTGATCAGCTCCAGAGCCGCCTCACTCTTACCGATGCCACTCTCGCCCATGATCAGGATACCTTCACCATAAACATCCATCAGAACACCATGGATAGAAATACATGGTGCCAGTTCCACGCCAAGCCAGCGGATAACTTCTGCCATCAGGTCAGATGTGATGCGATGGCTGGAAAGCAGCGGCTTGTGATATTTCTTTGCCAGTTCGATCATATCCTCATCCGGTTCTGTCCGGGTGGAATAGATCACACACGGAATATCGCTGGATAAAAACTGCTCATAATTGGCCAGCTTTACATCTCTGTCCAGACTCTTCAGATATGTATACTCTACATATCCAATAATCTGTACACGCTCACTTGCAAAATGCTCAAAATATCCGGCAAGCTGCAGAGCCGGACGGTTGATCTCCGGGCTGCTGATCTCGATCTCATCGGTGGATACTTCCGGCACCAGATTTACAAGCTGCAGCTTCTCGATCATCTTATTTAACTTTACGGATGACATATTCTGTACTCCTTTTCTTCACGCGGCTGAACCGTTTCCAGCCTTCATATAGTAAAAGTTTAACACGTTTAATTCTGCTTCGCAACATGGAAAAACTCGTAGACCTGACGGGCTGACAGACTGTTCATCCCCTCTACCTGCGCCAGTTCTTCCTCGCTGGCTGCCTTCAGATCATCCAGAGTCTGGAATGCCTTCATCAATGCCCTCCTTCTTGCCGGACCAATACCTTTGATATCGTCAAGCACCGAATGCACCTGCTCCTTGCTTCTAAGAGAACGGTGATATTCAATGGCAAACCGGTGGGCCTCATCCTGAATACGTGTCACCAGACGGAAGCCTTCACTGTCCCGGTCAATAGGGATCTCCACATTATTAAAATAGATGCCTCTGGTTCTGTGGTGGTCATCCTTTACCATACCACATACAGGAACGTGCACGCCAACCGCATCCATAACCTTCAGCGCGATATTCACCTGCCCACGGCCTCCATCCATCATGATCAGATCCGGATAAGTCTCATAATGAGAGAGTCTTCTGGTCAGCATCTCTTCCATACTGGCATAATCATCAGCCCCCTGTACCCCACGGATCCGAAACTTTCTGTAATCAGACCGCTTCGGTTTTCCTTTTTCAAATACGACCATAGAGCCGACTGTCTGGAAACCGCTGATATTGGATATGTCGTATGCTTCCACTCTGGATATCTCCGGCAGATTCAAAAGTCCTGCGATCTCCTTCATGGCACCGATGGTTCTCCCTTCTTCGCGGCGGATCCGCTCTTTATCCTGATCCAGCACCATCTTCGCATTTTTCTGGGCAAGTTCCACCAACTTCTCCTTCTCACCCTTCTTAGGCACACAAATATGCACCTTCTGACCTTTCCGCTCGCTCAGCCAGCTCTCGATAACTTCCGCTTCCCCGATCTCATACTGCATCATGATCTCTCTGGGAATATACGGAGTTCCTGCATAAAACTGCTTCACAAATGCTGCCAGGATCTCTTCTTTCTTATCATCTGCCGCAATGTGCAGACAAAAATGATCTCGTCCGATGAGACGTCCATCCCGGATAAAGAACACCTGTACCACCGCATCTTCCCGGTCTTTCGCCATAGCGATCACATCTTTATCTTCCATATCACTGTTCGTGATCTTCTGTTTCTGCGCAATCTTCTTCACACTTCCCAGCAGTTCCCGATATTCAATGGCTTTCTCAAACTCCATCTCTTCTGCCGCCTGCTGCATCTTCTCTTCCAGTTCTTTCAAAATGGGAGCATAATTTCCATTGAGAAAATGTAATGCTTTTTTCACGGATTCTCCGTATTCTTCTTTGGAAATGTAGCCCTGACAGGGGGCTGGACACTGATGAATGTGATAGTTCAGACAGGGCCGTTCCTTTCCCTGCATCTTCGGAAGCTGCCGGTTACAGGTGCGGATTCCATACAGCTTGTGGATCAGATCAATGGTATCCTTTACCGCAGCTGCGCTGGTATACGGTCCATAGTATTTTGCTTTGTCTTTGTACATCTGTCTGGCAAACAGCACTCTTGGGAAATCCTCCTGAACCGTTACCTTGATGAAAGGATATGCCTTATCATCCATGAGCATGGTATTGTATTTGGGCCGATGCTCCTTGATCAGATTGCACTCCAGAACCAGAGCCTCCAGCTCTGAATCCGTGATAATATACTCAAAGCGCGCAATATGGGTGACCATCTGCTCGATCTTCACCCCTTTATTGCGGCTGGACTGAAAATACTGCCGTACACGGTTCTTCAGCGAAATGGCCTTGCCCACATAGATAATCGCATCCCGCTCATCATGCATCAGATATACGCCCGGCTTGGACGGCAGTTTTTTCAGTTCTTCCTCAATATTAAATGCCATAATTATTTACTCTGCGAAAATCAATTCTTCCTGGTGATATTCATTTGCTTCATCTCTCACCTTATGGAAGATCTCCATAAATTCTTTACCGGTAATGGTCTCCTTTTCGATCAGAAATGCAGAGATCTGATCCAGACACTCACGGTTCTCTGTGAGCAGACGTTTTGCTTCCTCATAAGCTTCCTTCAGGATCCGCATAACTTCTTCATCCACATGGGATGCCGTCTCATCACTGCAATTCAGGACACTTCCATTGTCCAGATACATGCTCTCTCTGGATTCCAGTCCCATAAGACCGAACTTCTCGGACATACCATACTGGGTCACCATGGCTCTCGCCAGATTAGTCGCCTGCTGGATATCATTGGATGCTCCGGTGGTAACAGAATCAAATACTACTTCCTCTGCTGCACGGCCTCCCATGCATACGACCAGACGGGCAAGAATCTCTTTCTTGGACAGAAGGAACTTCTCTTCCTCCGGTGTCTGCAGTACATAGCCAAGAGCTCCGCTGGTACGCGGAATAATCGTGATCTTCTGTACCGGCTCAGCATCCTTCTGAAGTGCACTGGTCAGTGCATGACCAACCTCATGATAGGATACCACTTTCCGTTCTTCTTCACTTAAGATCTTATTCTTCTTCTCTTTACCCATCATGACCACTTCCATGGCGTCAAACAGGTCTTTCTGGCAGATGGCTTTTCTGCCATTCTTGACAGCCATGATAGCTGCCTCGTTGATCATATTTGCAAGATCTGCACCTACTGCCCCACTGGTCGCCAGTGCAACAGCTGCCAGATCTACCGTCTCATCCAGCTTCACATTTTTTACATGAACCTTCAGAATGTCCTCACGACCTTTGAGATCCGGGCGCTCCACGATGATCCGGCGGTCAAAACGGCCCGGACGCAGAAGGGCCTGATCCAGCACCTCCGGACGGTTGGTTGCCGCCAGAATGATGCAGGCCTGATTGCTCTCAAATCCATCCATCTCAGCCAGCAGCTGGTTCAGGGTCTGTTCCCGCTCATCGTTGCCTCCCATACGGGAATCACGGCTCTTGCCGATGGCATCGATCTCATCGATAAATACGATACAAGGTGCATTTTTCTTAGCTTCTTCAAACAGGTCACGGACACGGGATGCGCCCACACCTACGAACATTTCCACAAAATCAGACCCTGCCAGAGAGAAGAACGGCACATGTGCTTCTCCTGCCACAGCCTTTGCCAGCAATGTCTTACCAGTTCCGGGAGGGCCTACAAGCAGTGCACCTTTCGGAAGCTTTGCACCGATCTCGGTATATTTTTCCGGATTATGAAGGAAGTCAACCACTTCCACAAGAGATTCCTTTGCCTCTTCCTCACCAGCCACATCCTTAAATGTGACACCTGTCTCTTTCTCAATATAAACCTTGGCTTTGCTCTTACCGACGCCCATGACGCCTCCGCCTCCGCCCATACGGCGCATAAATCCGCTGAACAGAACCCACAGAAGAATCATCGGTACCACAATGGACAGAATATTCAGCGCAATGCTGATCATAGCATCATTCTGGATATATGGCTGGATCTCCACATTCTTCTCCCTCATCAAAGGCAGAAGCTCTGTATCATTCGCCATCTTACCTGTATAATAAGTAAGCGTTACTCCATCTTTATCTTTTTCCTTCGGTGTGATCTTCCATGTAGAACCCGTATCCTCCACAGAAGCTACCTCATCTGCCTCCAGCATATCCAGGAATTTATCATATGTAATCTCCTGGGATGTTGCCTGTGTGTACTGATTGTTAAACAGTGCCCACACCAGGATCGCAGCTATTACAAAGACAGCAAACATCAACATATTCTGTGTGTTTTTCGGTGCTTTGCCGCCATTGTTATTTCCATTCCCTTTATTGTTTGGGGGTGTATTGTTATTCATCTTTCTCCTCCTTGTGCGTAACACTTCTTATTATAGTGAACCTTCTTTTATAAATCAATACACCTGTTCGCAAAAAATCCGTACTTTTTATAAAATAAATATAAAAAAACAAAAATTTTTAAATGGTATTTTTATTTTAGAAGCGATATAATATAAAATGTTTTTTTAATTACATTCAGGAGGATTTAACCAATGCCAGTAAAATACGTATTTGTAACAGGTGGCGTTGTATCCGGTCTTGGAAAAGGCATCACTGCCGCTTCCCTCGGACGACTGTTAAAAGCGCGCGGTTACAAAGTAACCATGCAGAAATTTGACCCTTATATCAACATTGACCCAGGTACCATGAACCCCGTACAGCATGGTGAGGTATTCGTGACCGATGACGGCACTGAAACCGATCTGGATCTTGGACATTACGAGCGTTTTATCGACGAAAATCTTGATAAGAATTCCAATGTGACCACCGGAAAAGTATACTGGTCCGTTCTTCAGAAGGAGCGTCGCGGCGATTACGGCGGCGGTACCGTTCAGGTCATTCCTCACATTACCAACGAAATCAAAAGCCGATTTTATCGGAATTACACATCCGAAGATATGCATATCGCCATCATAGAGACCGGCGGTACAGTCGGTGATATTGAAGGTCAGCCGTTTCTGGAAGCGATCCGTCAGTTCCAGCATGAAGTCGGTCATGAAAATGCGATCCTGATCCATGTCACACTGATCCCTTATCTGAAAGCATCCGGTGAAATGAAGACCAAACCGACCCAGGCTTCTGTCAAAGAGCTGCAGGGTATGGGAATCCAGCCGGATATTATTGTATGCCGTACCGAGCTTCCGCTGGAAAAAGGCATCAAGGACAAGATTGCTCTGTTCTGTAATGTTCCGAAAGAGCATGTTCTTCAGAACCTGGATGTGGAATATCTGTATGAAGCACCGCTTGCCATGGAACAGGAGCATCTGGCGCAGGCTGCCTGCGAATGTCTGAACCTGCCGTGTCCGGAACCGGATCTGTCCGACTGGACCAATATGGTAGATAAGCTTCGTCATCCGACCACAGAGGTCAACATTGCACTGGTCGGAAAATATATTCAGCTTCATGACGCTTATATCTCCGTGGTAGAAGCACTGAAGCACGGCGGTATCGACAATCGTGCTGTTGTAAATATCAAATGGATCGATTCCGAGACCGTTACTGAAGAAAATGCAGATGAGCTGTTTGGTGACGTGACCGGTATTCTGGTTCCCGGCGGATTCGGAAGCCGTGGTATCGACGGCAAGATCACCGCTATTAAATATGCCCGTGAACATAAGATCCCGTTCCTTGGCCTGTGCCTTGGCATGCAGCTATCCATCGTGGAATATGCAAGAAACGTAGCCGGACTGGACGGTGCCCACAGCATCGAGCTGGATCCGAACACCCAGTACCCGGTGATCGCACTGATGCCGGATCAGAACGGTGTGGAGGATATCGGCGGAACCTTACGTCTTGGCTCCTTCCCATGTGTACTGGATAAGACTTCCAAAGCCTATGAGCTATACGGCGAAGAGCTGATCCATGAGCGTCATCGTCATCGCTATGAGGTCAACAATGATTATCGTGCGATCCTGACCGAGCATGGCATGACCCTCTCCGGCCTGTCTCCAGATGGACGTATCGTGGAGATGATCGAGCTGAAGGATCATCCGTTCTTCATCGCAACCCAGGCTCATCCGGAGCTGAAATCCAGACCGAACCGCCCACATCCGCTGTTCAAAGGATTTGTGGAAGCTGCTTTGAAAGCAAAAAAATAAATCATAACAAAAAAGCTGCCGTCCGCCGGTTCTCCCGGCTGGCGACAGCTTTTCTTATGCACTTATGCGAACAGTTTCTCAATCTCACTTCTGGAACCTTTCAAGGATCCCTGTACCATCTCCGGCTTTCCGCCACCTTTTCCGCTGAATGCCTCGTTGAGTTTTTTTGCAAATTCTCTGACATCGGTGGAACTGCTTCCGATAATATAGCGGTAACCAGTCTCATCTGTTCCTACGAATGCAGCGCAGATTCCCTGACAACGCTCGCAAGCATCATTTACAAAATTCCGCACAGCAATGTTGTCCAGTTCTTCTTCAAACAGGCAGACAAATTTATCATCCGCCTTGATCTCTTCCAGCTTGCCTGCCAGGTAAGAAGCCTGCATCTGATTAAGCTTCATGCGGATCTGGTCCATCTGCTCTTTCATATGAAGAACCGCATCCCCGACCTTCTCCGGCGGTGCTGACAGAGCTACAGACACTGCGGTCACACCCTCCTGCTTCTTCCGGTAATCTTCCAGTGCCCGGTCACCGCACTGAATAGTCATACGACAGCCGCCTCTGTGGCGGTCACAGCTGATCACTTTGATCATACCCACTTCACCGGTGCGGCTTACATGAGGTGCACAGCAGGCACACATGTCCACATCCCCGATACGGACGATCCGCACCTGTCCTTCGATCTCGATCTTGCTCCGATAATCCATGGAAGCCAGTTCTTCCTTAGTTGGATACAGAATCTCCACCGGAATATTATCCCAGACTGCCTGATTGGCCAGTGTCTCCACTTCCCGCACCTGCTCCGATGTCAGTTCTCCGTTAAAATCCATGGTGGTCTCGGCTGCTCCCAGATGAAATCCTACATTGTCATATCCATACAGGCGATGAATGATGCCAGACAGCATATGCTCTCCTGTGTGCTGCTGCATTCTGGAAAAACGTTCCTTATAGTCCAGTTCACCTTTTACTTCTGTTCCCACGGCAATCGGGGCTTCTGTCTCATGATAGATCACTCCATTTTTCTCATGGGTATCCGTCACTTTGATTCCATCGATCCAACCCTGATCCCCGAACTGTCCGCCTCCTTCCGGAAAAAATAAGGTGCGGTCCAGAACTACCCGATATCCTTCCTTTTTCCCCTTGGCAGTAACCTTCTCCTCACAGGACAGTACCGTGGCAGTAAATTCTCTGCCATGGCTGTCGTGATAATATAATTTTTCTGTGGCATCACTGTCGGATGCCAGATGTTTTTCTTCCATAATAAGTACTCCTCGTCTGTCTACCGCTGCTTTAACAGCCGATCCAGTGTCGGCTCCAGCCCAAATTCCTGCTCGATCGCATCGATTTCTGCCCGTGCCTGCTTTTTCGCAGAACCCGGAATCACTGCACGCACCGCACGGATCAACAGATTCTTCGGTGTGTGGGACAGATCCACAAACTCCAGCAGCTGTGTCCGGTAGCCGCTCTCTGTCAGCAGATTTGCACGGATCGCATCGGTCATCAATGCCGCTGTCCGTTCTTTTACGATTCCGTATCTGGTCAGGATCGACAGATTCTCACTCTTCATCTGCCCATTCAGCTCATGCTGACAACAGGGCACAGAAAAGATCAGCTTTGCTTTCCAGCGGATCGCATGATACAGGGCATAATCCGTAGCCGTATCACAGGCGTGAAGAGATACTACCATATCAATGGGCTCATCGCTCTCATAACCACCAATATCACCGACCTCAAAGGTCAGCCGGTCATATCCATACTTCTTCGCTGCTTTGTTGCAGTTGGCGATCACATCTGCCTTCAGATCCAGTCCGTTGATCTTCACATCCCGCTTCTTCAGTTCCACCAGATAATAGTAGAGGATGAAAGTAAGATAAGATTTTCCGCATCCAAAATCCACGATCCGTATGGTCTGATCTGTGGGAAGAGCATCGATCTCATCATCGATCAGTTCCACAAAACGGTTGATCTGACGGTATTTGTCATACATGGTGCGGACGATCTTGCCTTCTGCCGTAAAGATTCCCATATCCACCAGCGGCGGAATGATGGTTCCTTCCTCCAGCAGATAATGTTTCTTCCGGTTGTTTTCTGTCTGTGCCTTAGGTGCCTGGATGGCTGCCACCCGCTTTTTACTGCCGGTAACTTTTCCCTTCTTAGAAATGCGGATCGTATGCTCCCACTCTCCATCCCAACCGCTGCACTGACGAAATGCCTGTTCCAGCGCCTGTTCCACAAATGGTCTCACCTGATCGGCTTTCAGATTTTCGTGAAATACCTGCTTCTCCGTATATTGCTCCGCCTGCCAGCCATTGGTCTTTCGGTTCAGCACAACTTTCCGGTAGGCAGCTCCCTCCGACTCTTTTTTTATAGCATTACTTAAAATAATTTTATATAAGCCATCACTCCAGAGGTTCTGAAGCGCACTCTTAAGCTCTGTCATCTGTACTTCCATCCATTCACTCCTTATGTCCATCTCCTGACGGACGCTTTTGTGTCAGTATAGCACAGTTTTTTCCATCATCCAAGAACTACATCCAATGCAAGCATTAAAGTAAATCCAAATGCGAACAACAGAGTACCAATATCCGAATGAGGTTCCTCTGACATTTCCGGAATCAGTTCCTCCACCACCACATACATCATGGCTCCCGCTGCGAAGCTTAACAGATACGGAAGTGCCGGTATGATCAGTCCTGCTGCAAGTATGGTGAGAAATGCCCCTATGGGTTCCACCGCACCAGACAGGACCCCGTAGACAAATGCCTTCCCCTTCTTCATGCCTTCTGCTTTTAATGGAAGGGAAATGATCGCTCCCTCTGGAAAGTTCTGAATGGCAATTCCCACTGATAGTGCCAGAGCTCCAAGAGCTGTGATGCTGGTCTCCCCGGACATCCATCCAGCATAGACCACGCCCACTGCCATTCCTTCCGGAATATTGTGAAGGGTCACAGCCAGCACCAGCATGGTCGTACGCTGTAATTTTGTCCTTGCGCGTTCCGGCCCTTCTGCTTCTTCGCTGTTCATATGCAGATGCGGGATCACATGATCAAGCAGCAGCAAAAATAAAATGCCAAACCAGAATCCCGCTACTGCCGGAATCACCTTTGCAATACCTTCTGATGTCACCTGTTCCATGGCCGGTATCAACAAACTCCAGATTGATGCCGCCACCATAACTCC
>OGIE01005345.1_pt1 | contig 10910 bp, 10 predicted proteins | sample 1571581 | NCBI WGS metagenome assembly OGIE01 (sample SAMEA2582021, study PRJEB24529) | metagenome | biome: Human gut stool | place: China | collected 2011
TGGCAAACTGTATGCCGCGGGCCTCGGCTGTGAGCAGGACTATGGTGATGCCGCCCGGTGGTTCCAACTTTCCGCAGACAAAGGGTACAAGTATGCGCAATATTCCCTTGCCGGCCTGTTTCGCCGTGGACAGGGTGTGGAACAGGACGATGCGCGGGCGCTGGAGTTATACACAGCCTCCGCACAGCAGGACTTCCCCTATGCCGCCTACGAGTTAGGAAAGATGTATCGGGACGGCATTGGCTGTGAGAAGGACGCCGAAGCGTCGGAACAGTGGTACCGGCAAGCCTTCGCCGGATTTCTCGAATTGGAACAGCAGAGCCATGACGATAAATTGCAGTACCGCATCGGATGGATGCTCCTCCATGGTGTAGGGACTGGTAAAGATGAGACGGCAGCCAGGGAGTGGTTTGAACAGGCGTCCAAACTGGACAATCCCCACGCGCAGTACCAACTGGCCCGGATGATTTTCAATGATCCATCCTCTACACCGGAGCAGACAGCCCAGGCATTGGAGCGGCTGACAAAGGCGGCGGAAGCCGGCCAGGACTGTGCTCAATACGCGCTCGGCAAAATCTATCGGGATGGTCAGGGCGTGGAAAAAGACATTCAAAAGGCGGTGGCTCTGTTCACACTTGCGGCAACGAAGGAAAACAGCTTCGCCGCCTTTGCTCTTGGCAAGCTGTATCTTGCCGGTGACGCAGCCCTGCCCAGAGACCCGGCGGCCGCACTGAAATGGCTCACATACGCTGCGGAACTTGGGAACCAGTTTGCCCAGTACCGCCTGGGAAAACTGCTGCTGAAGGGAGACGACGGTATCCCAAAGGATGTAATAACCGCCATCCGCTGGCTTACTGCCGCGGCCAAACAGGAGAACGGGTATGCGGAATACGCCCTGGCTCTGGTCTATCTCACAGGAGAAGATGCACCCAAAGACAGCGTAAAAGCACTAAGTCTGCTGAAGCGGTCAGCAGGCCGGGGTAATCAGTTTGCGCAGTACCGGCTGGGCAAGCTGCTGCTCCAGGGGGAAGATGCGCCAAAGGATGTGAAAGCCGCCATCCGCTGGCTCACCGCCGCAGCGGAACAGGGCAATCAATACGCCCAGTATGCCCTCGGCAAGCTCTATCTGCTTGGGAAGGAGGTCCCAAAAGATAGATCCAGTGCGATCAAGTGGTTCCAGCTGGCAGCGGATCAGGGCAATGAATATGCTCAATATTTCCTGAAACACATGGATGACCGCTTGGGCCAGCCTCCTGTGGCGGCCGTCATTTCGCTGTTCCACCATCTGGCCAACATTTTCCAGGAGCAAAACCAACCACCGCCCTCCGGTGGCGTTCGGGTCGCGGTGGATCGGAAGCTCCTACGAAAAATCAAGGCGAAGAAGATCGCTCAGGGCCACAAGGCGGATGACCATGAGCCGGAAATGCAGCTATAAGGGAGGTAATCTTTTGAAACAGAAAGTGCAGTTTAAACAGCAGATTTTATTGGCGCAGCCAAAAGGCATTCAAGGGCTGAAAAGGCAAAAGCCAATCCCGTGCAGACCTGTTCTGTTCCACCGGAAACTCAAGGGAAGGAATCAGTGAGAGGCATATGAGGTATGAACCTGCGGACTCCCATTAATAGCCTCTGGAGCTTCAACAAGAAGTTCTGAAATCTTTTTCTCTTTTTCAGTTACCCTTTCAGGCACCTTTCCAGTCACACTATCGCTGTGGTCTATGGGCGTTGGGATCAAGTCCAAGAGCTCCGAAAGATGCCAACCAACCGAATGAATTAACACAGATTTGAGAGGCCGCATACTGCGGTCTCTTTTTTGATAAGGAGGGATGTAGCGTGCCATATATCCACTTCACAGAGGACCAAAAACTCCGTGCCAACTCCGTTGACCTGGTGGAGTTCCTGCGCCGGCAGGGAGAGAAACTCATCTCCTCCGGCCAGGACAAACGCCTCACCTCAGATCACAGTATTACTGTGCATGGGAATGAGTGGTATGATCATGCTGCAGAAAGGGGTGGCCATGCAATCTCCTTTGTCCAAAATTTCTACGGCCTGACTTACCCTGAAGCAGTGACCCGTCTGCTCAATGGTGAACAGGGGGAGGTGTATATACCGGCGGAGAAAAAAGAAAAAGAGCCGCCAAAGGAATTTGCCCTGCCTCCCTCAAACCAGGCCATGCGGCGGGTATATGCTTATCTGCTCCAGCAGAGGCACATCAGCCGGGAGGTACTAAGCGCTTTCGCACAGAAGGGACTGATCTATGAGAGCCGGGAATTGTCCATAGATCAGACAAAGGTGTATCACAACGCCGTGTTCGTCGGATTCGATGAACGCGGCGTTGCCCGTCATGCCCACAAGCGGGGGCTCTATACCCAAGGCAAAAGCTACCGGGGCAACATAGAGGGCAGTGATCCCCGGTGCAGTTTCCACTGGGTCGGTACCAGCGACCGTCTCTATGTATTCGAGGCCCCCATCGATCTGCTTGCCTTTCTCACCCTGTACCCGGACGGCTGGCAGCAGCACAGCTATGTGGCTCTCTGTGGTACGGCGGAACATGCCATGCTGTGGATGCTGGAGAAAAATCCAAATCTGCGGAAAACCATCCTCTGCCTGGACCACGACGCTGCCGGAATTGAGGCCGTCGGCCGGCTCTCGGATGTTCTGCGGGAGCATGGCTATTCTCAAATTGCCCCGCTGCAATCCGAATACAAAGACTGGGACGAGGATCTGAAAGCGCGGCATGGACTGGAGGCACAGCCCGCCGAGGAGCATCCGCAGTTTGTGGCGGCAGACCTCGTCTGCCAGCGAATCGGGACCAGGTGCAAGGAAGTTCAGCCGGACCGGGCGGCTTATCAAATCCCCGGCCTGCTCCTGCAGTACCGGAACGACCTTCATTGGGGACGCTTTGACCAGGCGATGGAGCACATGGAAACCATGGCGGCGCTGTCCCTCTCGGTGGTGCTGCGGGAGTGCAAACAGATGGGTACCGCGCTGACCGTTGAGCAGGGAGTCCGGTTTTTAGAAAGCCACATCCTGCCTCACCAGAACCGGAGTATCCTCAAGAACCGGGCGGATGAGATCGCCATGCAATTCCAAAGCGTATTGGCCAAGAACAATCGCCAGGGTATCCGTACCCAGGCAGAGAAAAAAGAGGTGGCCAGCGCATGGCTGGAGCTGGCCATCTCCTGTGCCAAGGTGCCGGTCAAGTACGAGGCCGACGAGATCAAACGGCGGCAGAAAGAGGAAAAGACCCAGAGGGAAACTGAGCCAGTGATGGCCTAAGCCTGAAACAGCAAAGCGGAGGAATGGCTCAGTCCCACTCCTCCGCATCTTCCTGGCTGCTTGTTTGTCTGCTGAGATATTCTGCCCGCTCCTGCTTATTGGCTGGCCGGGTTGCCTGCTTTCCACAGTCCGGGCATTGCTCCGGCAGTTCCGGCGCCTCAAACAGATAGTAGCAATGGTCACATGCGCAAATCAAAGCAATCACCTCATACCAATTTATTATAGCAGACAAAGCGAAAACTGAACATCCCCTTCTGATATTAAGGCGTAGATATCAAAAGGAGGATCATGTGCCAACGCAAGTTATAACACTTATCGTGGTAGGCGCCATCATGTTTCTCGTGATCGGCGGCCTCGCGTTTCTCTCCCATTACTATACCCTTGACGGAATCAAATCCAAGACTGTGGGCGACGGCCAGCACGGAACCGCACGCTGGGCTACCAAACAGGAGATTCGGCAGACCTATGCCCATGTCCCTTTTGAACCAGAGCTGTGGCGCAAGGGAGAGCATCTGCCGGAAAAGCAGGGCCTTGTCCTTGGCTGCGAAGGGCCCAAAGACCATGTTACAGCTCTGGTGGACACCGATGACATCCACGCCATGGTCACCGCCGCCAGCGGCGCCGGAAAGACCGCGTTCTTTTTGTACCCCAACATCGAATATGCCCTCGCCAGCGGGATGTCCTTCCTCTGCACGGATACCAAGGGCGACCTGTTCCGCAATTATGCCGGTATTGCCAAGGACTGCTACGGATACCAAATCGCCGTGTTGGATCTGCGTAATCCCACCCGCTCGGACGGCAACAACCTGCTTCATCTGATCAACAAGTACATGGATATCTATAAAGCCGACCCCAAAAACCTGGCGGCAAAGGCCAAGGCAGAGAAATACTCCAAGATCCTCGCCAAGACCCTCATCAACACCAGCGGCGGCGACAGCGCCCAGTATGGGCAGAATGCTTTTTTCTACGATTCCGCCGAGGGCCTTCTGACTGCCATGTTCCTGCTGGTGGCCGAGTACCTGCCCACCGAGGACGCGGACGGCAATCCCATTGAAAAGCGCCACATCGTGTCGGTGTTCAAGTTGGTGCAGGAACTGCTGGCCCCCAGCCGGGTGAAGGGAAAGAATCAGTTCCAGCTCCTGCTGGAAAAGCTCCCGCCTAATCATAAGGCCCGCTGGTTTGCCGGGTCCGCCCTCAACACGGCGGAGCAGGCCATGGCCTCCGTGATCTCAACGGTACTGTCCCGCCTAAACGCCTTCCTCGACTCGGAGATGGAGCAGATCCTCTGCTTTGACACCGCCATTGACGCGGAGAAGTTTTGCAATGAGAAATCCGCCATCTTTATCGTACTGCCCGAGGAGGACCAGACCAAGTATTTTATGGTCAGCCTGATCCTCCAAAACCTGTATCGGGAGATCCTCACTGTGGCCGACGAGAACGGCGGCCGGCTCAAGAACCGGGTGGTCTTCTTCGCGGACGAGTTGGGCACCTGCCCGCCCATTCAGTCGCTGGAACTGATGTTTTCCGCCTCCCGGTCCAGAGGACTCATGCTGGTGCCTATCGTCCAGAGCATTACGGGACAGCTGCAGAAAAACTATGGAAAAGAGGGCTCTGAGATCATCGTGGACAACTGCCAGGTCAACCTTTACGGCGGCTTCGCCCCGGCCAGTCAGACCGCGGTGGAACTGTCCAAATCTTTGGGCAGCCGGACGGTAATGAGCGGCAGTATCTCCCGCGGAAAAAACGATCCCAGCCAGTCCCTCCAGATGATGGAGCGTCCCCTCATGACCCCGGATGAACTTAAGTCCATGCCCAAGGGCAGCTTTATTGTGGCCAAGACCGGCGTCCACCCAATGAAGGTCAAACTGCGGCTGTTCCTTGACTGGGGCATCCGGTTCGGCATGCCCTATGAAGTACCGGAGAAGGCCCAGCGGTTCGTTGCCTATGCTGACAAACAGGAGTTGGAGGAGTCCATCATCCGCCGCCACTATGGGACGATTGTAATGGATAGTGAGCAGCCGCAGGGAGGCGGCACATCCGCTGGCGGTATGGCTCAGGGAATTCAGGCCGCACCGGATTCCCGCAAAACGGTATTTCGGCCTTGACGGAGGGAAACAGAATGAACAGCTTTAGAAATATCTACAATTCCAATCTAAGCCACAGAGCCAAGAGCGTCTATATGTACCTCAAGGATCGGGCAGACAGCGAGGGACGCTGCTGGCCGGCCATCAGAACCATTGCTCTGGAGTTGGGACTTTCCCGCTCTACGGTCAAGCGGGCGCTGGATGACCTCTGTAAAACCGGTCTGCTGCAAAAGTACCCACGCTGGCGGGAAAACGGGAGTCTTACTTCCAATCTGTATCATGTGGTATGACGGAGGTGTCCAATGCTGGTTGAGATCGATCTGCTGGATTATTTGGCTTATCAAATGGGATGCGGAGTTCTTTCCGATCTTCGGCTGTCTCAGCAAAGTGAACGGCTGCACAGGCTCACTGCCGCGATCCCTTTAGGTGCATGCAGCGAACGGGAATGGCTGGATGCGGCACAGTATTTGACAGGCCATGACTGCGCATCAGCACTGGAAGCAAGGAACCGTCTGGTGAGATAGCCTGTAAAAAGCAAACCCTCCCGCCAAGGGGAGGGTCTACATATCATGTGAACCGAGTCTCGGTTCACAATGAACCAACCAGAAGTGCCCACTCTAAGGATTTTATTTAAGACAGAAAATAACAAACAACATCTGGCCTTAAAGATTATACCGCCTTGCGTTGTGTCCGGCTTTTGAAATTTAATCGTCTTTCTGTGCAGCTGTAATGCTGACAGCAAAACCGTTGACCTCCACGCCATCTTCAGCAGGGATCAGGAGGTACTTGCGCCCGTTGATAATTTGAGTTTCCACCAGATAACTATACTCTGGATCAGCAGAAATGGTGATCTCAGGTGTCTTGATCTCAAAACGGCTGCTGTCGATCAGGTTTGCCGGATTCAGGACAACCCCCGAACCAAACTGCTCGCCGCAGTTTTCCTGGAATGCTGCCACCTGCTCATCCGCAATCCCGCAGCTTTGAAGGATTTGCCCTATTTCTGAGGCACTCATCTCCAGAGGTTCCGAACTCCCGCTCTCCCTGTGCTCCTTGATTTTCTCACGCAGCTGTTCATGAACAGTCTGCATCACTTCCAGACTGCAGTCAAACGCATCGCTCAGAGCTGACTGGAATGCTTCCTTCTGCTCAACAGCAGACATCGGCGCTTCCACATGGAAGATCGCGTCAATGAACTCCTGGTGAATTTCATTGGCCTTCCTGCTGTAAAAGAGAGCGTTATAGATATTTGCTGCCCGGTCATCGAATGCCGGGAACAGAAAACCCAGCTCGGGAGAAGCGACTGTTTGCCCGGCAGCGCAGTGGAATTCATTGTCACCGGGGAAGTATCCCAGTTCCACCTTGCCCTCCTTGATGGGGCACACCACACAGACGATGTAGGTGAACACCTCATCCGAGGCATCCGCTTGCAGGGAATCATCCTTGCCCCGATGGGGGACATCGTAGCTGTCACAGGCCAGGAGCAGCAGGTAACTGCTGTCCCCCATGTCCAGACTGTCAATTACCTTGTGGTAAAAGGTCTGGCGGGCCTCGTTGTCCTTAAGCTGGGAATCCCACAGTGTGGTGAGCAGGCGGTGTTCCTCACTGTCTGCTACCTGCTGAGTGGAGAATACGATATCAATGAGGTTTTTCCCCAGGGAGCCGGACAGTCCCTTCTTCAAAAGGCTCAAATACTTCTCGGACTCCTCCTGCGGCATCATGCCCAGGGATTCGTCCAGATCGGAAACGATCTCTTTACTGCTGTTGACATAGCATCCATAAACACGGCTGATGGCGCTTTTTTCCGGGCGAAAACGGCGCCGCAGCTCATTGATTTCTTTTTGGTTCATTTTTTCCTACCTCGCTTTGTAATTGGAACGGTTGGTAACAGACGATGAATTCCATTTTAGTGGAAAGAGCTTGAAATTTCAATAGCCGGAAGTTCTTTCCCCCAAGAGCGCAAAAAAGAAACCGCCCATGTCAGAAACTATCAGAAACTGACTGAGCGGCATATTTTTCATGTCAAACGCCAGTAGGAGCGGTTATTTTCTGATCCAGTCCAGAAAAACAACTACTTTCTCCAAGTCTTCATCCGGCAGGGCAAGCAGCTTCTTACCTATGATCCCACGCAGGGAATCCGGATCGTCCATAGGAGCAAAGAAAAGAGTTGGCGTCAAATCAAAGTATTCCATGATGTTGAACAGTTCTCGGAGAGAGGGCATAGAAATTCCATTGGTGATGCTTCTGATGTAGGAGCCGCTCTTTCCAAGCTCCAGGCTCATCCGATGCTCAGAAACGCCTTTCTGTTCCCGCAGCTCTGTGATGCGGTTCCGCACAAACGCTTCATAGCGGCGGTTATCGTCCATGATCCTCTCCCTCCAATCTCTACTTATTATTTTAATATAAGGGAGCGTCGCGGGTTCGCACTTAAATCATCAACTTTTGCTTCACACAACGAATAATTGGTGATATAATTATTAAAATAGGCGTTGGCTTTATAGTTCTATTATGAATCACAATCAATAAAATATGACTGCGACTGTGTATGAGGGCTGTCAGATGGGAAGCTGCTTCTTTATAGGGCATAGGGAGACACCAGATCGGGTGTACCCAACCCTGCTTGAAACCATAGAGCGCCATATCACGGAATATGGCGTATCTGAATTTGTGGTGGGGCAGTATGGCAACTTCGACCGTCTGGTGATCCGGGCACTGTCGCAGGCCAAGCGAGCGCACCCGGATATTACGCTGATGCTGATGACCCCATATTACCCAGTCAACAGAAATGTGGATCTGCCAGAGGCGTTCGACGCTCTGTTCTATCCGCCGGATCTGGAAACGGTCCCCAAACGGCTTGCCATCGTCCGCGCAAACCGGTATATGGTGGAGCGCAGCGATTTTCTCATCGCCTATGTGCGGCATCCGGCCAGCAATGCCAGAGAACTGCTGGAGTATGCCGGGACAGGAAAGAGAAAGGGAAAAATCCACATCACAAATTTGGCTGAGGAGCAAATCTCTCTTCCACAGAAAACAGATGATGTGATATAATAAAATAGTAAAGTATACCTATTTAGAAATTTGTAACCCGAGGTCTTGCTATGGAAGAAAAACTGGGACAGTCCACGGCTGTTCTGTTCAAATATGAAAAATTGATTTTGGCTGAAGAAGAAACCACATCCGCTGGTGGATGTGGCGTCTCCCTTGCGGCCTTTTCGCGCCCTGCGTCAGCCTGTCTTTATGACAGTGCGGCGTGGGGCTTTTTTCTATCGCTGGAAAGGAGTCAAAGAATATGAGTCTGAAATATACCTGCCCCGGCTGTGGGACACCCTTGGGCTATGAGGGATTGTGCTGGAAATGCAAATCTGAACAGGAGCGGAAGGCTGCTCTTGCCTGGACGTTGGTGCTGTGCACTGCGGCGGGTTCTGCGAAAATAGACGCACAGGCAGCAGGATCGCAGGCAGCGGTATCGATCGGCAATGATATGGTATCCATTGGCAATGATTATATTTCCAGGGAATACAGTATTGCAGACGGACACATTAAAACAGCACAGATAGTAAACAAGCGGATTGGAACCAATCTGGTTCCGCAGGACGGTTCACAGGATTTTGTGATCAACACACTGGGCGAAGCCGATACCGCAGAACCCGGAACACCGTCTGAAGATACAGACAAAATCACCAACGAGCCCCAGTGGGAGCTCAGTACACCGGACGCCATCTCCAAAGAAGGCTGGAGCGCGAAGCTGACCAACAGTGCCGGTACAGAATTCCCGGAGAACGCAGTGAATACCCTGTTTGACAATGAGCTGGGCAGCTATCCGAACGAGTACACTATCAGCGGACATCCGTTTACTCTGGATATCGACCTGGGTGAAACAAGGACAATCGCGTCCATGTCCGTCACAATCGTATCGGGGGGATCCGGCAAACCGTACCTTTCCTTCACATACACAGCTCCGTCCCGCATGCTCATGGGAAAAAGCACATCTCCGAGCCCTTCTTCCGGTTCGATTCCCCGGTTCCGCAAATACTGCTCGCCGACGTGAACCCACACCTGCATGGAGTCTAACAGCGTGCCGTCCATATCAAAAATTGCACCCTTCATTCCTGATCCCCCGCCATTTTCTCTGCCAGAGCGCGCAGACGCCTCGTCGCCGCCTCAATATCCTTCTGTGCAAAAATGGCGCTGATCACGGCAACGCCGCACAGACCGTTTCCGCGCAGCTGCAGAAGATTCTCCTCCTTGATGCCGCCGATCGCAATGACCGGAATCTTTACCGTCTCGCAGATGGCACGTATCGTCTCCGCGTCAATGTGTCCCGCCTCCGGTTTGGAACTGGTCGTAAACGCAGCGCCGACGCCCAGATAATCCGCGCCATGACGTTCTGCGCGGAGCGCTTCTTCCACATTATGCGCCGAAACGCCGATGATTTTGTCATCGCCCAGAATGGCACGCACATCGCCGGCTTCCATATCATCCTGCCCGACATGCACCCCGTCCGCGTCAATCTCTTTCGCAAGCGCCACGTCGTCGTTGATCACAAACGGCACGCCGTACCGCCGGCACACTGCCTGGATCTCCAACGCCTCCGCACGGAGTGCTTCCCCGGTCAGCTTTTTTTCCCGCAGCTGGACAAATGTCGCGCCTCCCCGGAGCGCTTCTTCCACCTGCGCCCCCAGCGTTGTTCCCTTGCTCCAACTTCGATCAGTCACTGCATAAAGCAGCAGATCTCTTTTATCGCACTTCATAATGAATCCTTCCCTCCAGCATTTTCTGGTCCATCCGGTACACAGCATCAATGATACCGGTCCCGTAGGAGGCATTTCCGCCGCATAAACCGCGCTGCTCCCATGCAATCTCTCCTGCTGCATTCATCACGCAGACTGCCGCCGCGACCGCCTCCATGCCGCGCGCCGCGCATGCTGCGCATGCTGCAGTATTCCCGCCGGTGCTTCCAGCCGGCGCTTCCATATTCCGCGCCACCGCGAGGAACGCCGCCGCAAGTCCGGAGAGCTGGCACCCGGTTCCGGTCACCCGGCTCATCTCCTCTCTTCCTCCGCGGATCACCACACACTGCTGTCCGTCCGAGACAAGATCGATCGCACCGGTCACCGCAAGCACCGCACCAAGGCGCTTAGAGACCGCCTTTACGAATGCGACCGCTTCCACAAGCGTCTCCTCCGTGACCACATCCACCGGACATACATCCACGCCGCCGGATGAGCCGGTCACCTTTTTTTCTGCCAGTTCAGAAAGCGTCCGGATCTCCGACATGTTGCCGCGTATGGCGGTAAACGTCACCGCCTCCAACAGCTCTTCTGCCATCTTCCGACGAAATGCGCTCGCACCGACGCCGACCGGGTCAAGCACTACCGGAATCCCGTTCGCGTTTGCCGCCTTTCCCGCCGCAAGCATTGCCTGCTCTCTGCGCTCGCCAGGAGTTCCCATATTAAGGGCGAGCGCCCCCGCATGCGCCGTGATCTCTCCCATCTCCTGCGGCTCTCTGCCGGTGGTCAGCGGTATTTCTGTGGAAATTAAGGAGACAGAGGA
>OGIE01005350.1_pt1 | contig 10906 bp, 8 predicted proteins | sample 1571581 | NCBI WGS metagenome assembly OGIE01 (sample SAMEA2582021, study PRJEB24529) | metagenome | biome: Human gut stool | place: China | collected 2011
GGCGTGCTGGCCGCCAAATACCTTATTCTCCAGATATGCATCCAGAGTCTCACCGTCTTCCTTCCATACACGGTAGGATGCAAGCAGTGCTGCGCCCCATGCGCCGCCCTCTCCGGCTGTCTCCATGACCGCAACCGGTGCATCCATAGCTGCTGCAAGTATGCTCTGTCCCACACCCTTTGTCTTGAACAGGCCGCCATGACCGTAAAGTGTGTCTACCTTTACTTTTTCCTCTTTAAAGAGAATATCACAGCCGATTTTTAGTGTTGCAAGACTTGCATAGAGATGTGTGCGCATAAAGTTTGCAAGATTCATCCTTGCATCCGGCTTTCTGGCAAACATAGGTCTGCCCTCGTTGAGTCCGATGACAGGCTCTCCCGAGAAAAGATTAAAGGCTACAAGGCCGCCACAGTCCTTATCGGCTGTAAGCGCATTGTTGTAGAGCTTTCCATATATGTCATTCATATCTATATCCATGCCAAACAGCTCTGAAAATTCCTTGAATAATCCCACCCATGCATTTAAGTCTGACGTACAGTTGTTGCAGTGCACCATAGCTACCGCATCTCCCGATGGTGTGGTGACCATATCAAGCTCCTCATGAACTGCCTTAAGCGCCTTTTCAAGCACCACCATAGCAAATACAGATGTGCCCGCTGATACATTTCCGGTGCGCACTGCAACAGAATTGGTTGCGACCATTCCCGTGCCTGCGTCTCCCTCAGGCGGTGCAAGCAATATACCGCTCTCCAGATTGCCGCTTACATCAAGCCTTTTAGCTCCTTCCTCTGTCAGCGTACCTGCCTTTTCTCCAGCCGTAAGCACCTTTGGCAGAATGTCCCTTATATCCCACGGATATTCTTTTACCTTATCTAATGCTGCAAATTTATCAAGCATTGCCGCATCATAATCCCTGGTCTTCGAATCGATAGGAAACATGCCTGATGCCTCACCGACACCCATGACCTTTTCACCTGTGAGCTGCCAGTGAATATAGCCTGCCAATGTTGTGAAATATGATATCTTTGATACATGCTCTTCTTTATTTAATATAGCCTGATACAGATGCGCTATGCTCCACCTCTGCGGAATATTAAAGCCAAGCACCTCAGTAAGCTCTGCTGCAGCCTCACCTGTGATGGTATTTCTCCATGTCCGAAATGGCACAAGTAGATTATCCTCCTTGTCAAAAGGCAGATAGCCGTGCATCATGCCGGAAATACCGATTGCCGCAAGCTTTTTGATGGTAACTCCATACTTTTCCTTTGCATCCTGCGCCATTTTGCTGTAGCAGTCTGAAATGCCCTCCCAAATCATATCAAGGCTGTATGTCCAAATGCCGTCCACAAGCATGTTTTCCCAATCATGGGCACCTGTGGCTATAGGAGCATGATCCTCCCCGATAAGCACCGCCTTTATTCTGGTAGAACCGAACTCTATTCCGAGCACAGCCCTGCCGCTTTCAATAACACTTTTTACGTCTGACATAATATACCTCCACCTTGTAATGTAAATTTCTGAATAATTACCTTAAATTATTATACTGTAATTGTACAACGTTTTCCTTCAAAAGTAAACACAAGAAAACATAAATATACATAAATTTTAAAACGTTTTCAAAAGTGTTCAAAAGTGAATATCACTTTTTTTATTAAAATTTCAGATTATATTGATAGAATGTAAAAATTATGTTATGTTATATGTGTTTTGTGTAAACTAAATATGTATAACTGGAGCAAATAGTAAAACAAATTATTTTTACAAACGGAGGTAAACATGAACATTTACTCTATATTGCAGTTATGCGGTGGACTTGCCTTTTTCCTTTTCGGAATGCATGTTATGTCAGGCAGTCTTGAGAAGCTCGCAGGAGGCAATCTCCAAAAGATACTTAAGGAGGTAACCTCAAACCCTATCAAGAGCTTATTTTTTGGAGCAATAGTCACTATTGCAATCCAATCCTCATCCGCACTTACTGTTATGCTTGTCGGACTCGTAAACTCCGGCATCATGGAGCTTGCCCAGACTGTTGGTGTCATCATGGGTTCCAACATCGGAACCACTCTCACCGCATGGATTCTTAGTCTTTCAGGTATCGAAAGTGACAATCTGTTCATCTCGATGTTAAAGCCTGAGAACTTCTCCCCTGTCATCGCGCTTATCGGTGTGATTATGATTATGGGAAGCAAGAAGGAAAAGCGCAAGGACGTTGGAATCATCATGGCAGGTTTTGCCGTACTCATGTATGGTATGCAGCTCATGAGCGGCGCTGTATCACCACTCGCAGATATGCCTGAATTTACCGGACTGCTCACCACCTTTAACAATCCATTCCTCGGAGTGCTTGTAGGTGCTGTATTTACCGGAGTCATCCAGTCATCTGCCGCATCAGTTGGTGTGCTGCAGGCTTTAGCCATGACAGGTGCTATCTCATATAGCATGGCTATCCCGATCATCATGGGTCAGAACATCGGTACATGCGTGACTGCACTGCTTTCGTCAATCGGCGTAAACAAAAACGCCAAGAGAGTATCCATCATCCACATCAGCTTCAATCTGTTCGGTACAGCAATAGGACTTGTAGTATACTGTATCGCACGTTATGCTGTTGATCTGACATTATTTAATGACAGCATCTCTCCTGTAATGATTGCGGTATTCCACTCAATCTTCAATATTGCTACCACTATTATCCTTCTGCCATTTAGCAATACTCTTGTAAAGATTGCTAAGAAGCTTGTCACAACTGACAACGCAGACGGACAGGTTGTACTCGACGAGAGACTTTTACTCTCACCTGGACTTGCTGTCAAAGAATGTCTTGAGAAGACAAACGAGATGGCTGAGCTTGCAAGAGACAGCTTCAAGAATGCTTTAGATCTCTTTGACAATTACTCAGATTCAAAGTTTGATGATATTGAAGTCATGGAGGAGCGCCTTGATTACTTAGAGGATCAGCTTGACACCTTCCTCATTCACTTATCCGGAAAGGATGTTTCTGAGGGCGGCAACAACGAGATTTCAAAGATGCTTCATGCAATCAATGACTTCGAGAGAATCGGAGATCATGCGATAAATATGGCAAAGCTTGCCAAGCAGATTGATGACAACAAGCTTGAATTTTCAAAGAACGCAAGAAAAGAGCTCACGGTGCTCAACAATGCTCTGCGCGAGATTCTCACTCTCACTGTAGAGGCATTTAGCAAAAACGATTTGACAGAGGCAGTCAAGGTTGAGCCGCTTGAGCAGGTTATTGACGATCTCACCAAGGAGATTAGAAATTATCATATCGAGCGTCTTCAGAAGGGCAAATGTGACAGCAGACTCGGCGTATTCCTCACAGATTACATCACAAACTGTGAGAGAGCTTCGGATCACTGCTCAAACATTGCTGTATGCCTGATTCAGACACACAACTCATCATTCGAGACACATGATTATCTCAATGAGCTTAAGGCCGGACAGGAGCCTGCATTTGTAGGTCAGTTCACCATGTATCAGGACAAATATCATCTTGATGAGGATTCTAAAAAAGCAAAGAGTAAAAAATCATCGAAATAATATAACGTAATTAAAAAGCAGGATTTCTGATTAATTTCAGAATCCTGCTTTTTTATCATCGTCTGGATATGAAATGCTTCACAATCGTATAAAGCACTATGATGCATGCAAACACATATCCCATAACACCAAGCGCCGGTATGCCAAGTATCTTAGGTGTCATATCTGTGGTACACACTATGCTTGAGCTGATTAGAAGTGCCATAACCCATAAGCCCATGACGATATTTCTCACCAGCCTGTGTAAAAGCCTCGCAAGCTCATCAGAAGCATGCATGTCAAAATTTATGCTTGTCTGCCCTCTTTGATATTCCTCGAGTATCTGCGCCAGCCTATCCGGCAGTTCTGCCATGCGGTGAGCTGATTTGTAGGCTGTCTTCCCGGCTTTTTTAAGCTCGCCCTTCAAATCAAAATTCTTAAGCATCTCCTGCCTTATCCTTGCAGAAGCAATCCCAACCATGTTGATGCCAGGTGCAATATCCGCAAGCACGCCCTCTATCTGAGTGATGCCCCTCGCAAGCATTGTAAAACCATGCGGCATAACAATGCGGTTGTTCTTCATTACCTCCAAAAGCTCCTGAATAAACTCTGCGACATCGACCTGTCCCATATCCAGACTGCCGTATTTATTCATGATTATTTTGATATCCTTGTACAGCTTTGCCCTGTCAGGCTCACCCTTAAAGTCACCAATTGCAAGCACCGCATCCTCTATCATGCCGATATCGTTCATGGCGATGCCGTAAACAGCATTGCTCAGTTCCTTTTTGTCATGCTCAGAAAGCCTTCCCATCATGCCCATATCAATCCAGACAATTTTGCCATCCCTTATCTTTACATTACCCGGATGCGGGTCCGCATGGAAGAAGCCATCCTCTATCACCTGCCTGATATAGTTGTCAATCAGCTTGCTGCCTATCTCCTCAAGGTCATAGCCATCCTTTAAAAGCCCCTCCTTGTCATCGATATTAAAGCCCTTTATATACTCCATGACAAGTACATGTGATGTGGTATACTTGCGGTAAAGCTTTGGTGTGGCTACAAATGCAACATCCCTGTTATTGCCGGCAAACTCCTCAATATTGGATGCCTCAAGCAGGAAATTCATCTCCTCCTGTGCCACAGCCCACATCTCATCAAGCACCATGTCAAAATCCACAATGCCCTTTATAGAGATGGGCGGCACAAGCTTAACCGCCTTGTGAAGCAACGCCATATCCTTTGACATCACCTCGTGAATGCCCTTCCTTTGCACCTTCACAACCACCTGCTCACCGGTTTTAAGTGTGGCCCTGTGCACCTGCGCTATAGAAGCTGCCCCAAGAGGCTTTTTATCTATTGAAGCAAAAACATCCTTCCATGAATAGCCAAATGAAGCATCTATGACAGCCTCCACCTGCTCAAACGGCATCGGCTCCACATCTGAGCATAGCTTCATAAGCTCCTCACAATATTCCTTTGGCAGAATATCCGAGTGAAGCGACATTATCTGTCCAAGCTTAATATAGGTAGGTCCCAGCTCCTGCAATATAAGTCTGAATTTTTCGGGTGTAAGTCCATGCGTGAGCTTGTACTTCTTAAGTACCGCTGTCATCTCCTTCAGGCGGCTATCCATACTAGTTCACGCTTTCCTCTTTATCGTCCTCAGCTTCTATTTTTATATCCGCTGTCTGTGATTCTTCACCGGAAGCACTTTTTCCATCGGCTGAAGTATCTGTTATAATGTCCTCATCCTCGAAAACGCTTTCATCAGCTTCTTGATCCACGTCAGCCTCATCCATCTGTGCAAGCTTGTTCTTTAAAGCCTGTATCTGTTCAGGTGTCATCTTGTCCAAAAGCTCCTCGAGCTCCTCAGGTGACTGTGGCTTAACAGATACATTTACATTTTTCTTGACTGTGTCCTTGATATTGTGCTTAAGCTCCTGATTGAGCACCTTGCCCTGCTCGACAGTCAGCTCACCTCTCTTGACCATCTCATCAAGCACTTCCTTTGATTTCTCAGCAGTCACTGCCACTGTTCCTATTCCTGCAAGTAAAATCTTCTTTAATCCGTCTGTAAGTCTTTCCATGGTAAAATCCTCCGTTTCCTGTTATTTAAAATTGATTGCCGTAATCTGACTACACCTTTAATCATCATAATAGAGAAGCAATCCTTGGCACAAAAATGATAAGTCCAACTATCGCAGCCATTATTGCTGCAACAAGCACTGCTCCTGCTGCCGTATCCTTAGCTGTCTTGGCAAGCGGCTTTCGTTCTGTCGTTACCAAATCTACAACTGACTCAATCGCAGTGTTGACCAGCTCCAGGGCTATCACCAGTCCAAACAGCGTCAGGCAGATGCACCACTCAGTCGGTGTTATCCCAAGTACCGCTCCTGCTATCACTACAAGTATCGCGACAGTGCAGTGTATCTTGATATTGCGCTCATTTCTGATGCATGTAAATATGCCCTCGAAGGCATAGCCGAAGCTTTTGTACAGAGGTGGTTTCTTTGCTTTTTTCATGTTGATACCTCTCGTGATTTAATTTTGGAATTAGTTTTGATGCCTTTTACTATGGTACTATTGTATAACTTTTTGGTTCAAAATAAAAGAGGATTGTGCAATATTGTTCAAAAAACAGAAGTTACTGACATTTTAAATAATTTTTATTACTAACACTTTGCCAGCACTTTAAATATTCCTTATTGACATTACGAATTTATCGTACTAACCTAAACACGTAAAATATATGGTAATAAAGGTAATCAGATATGACAAATTTACATTCAGATAAAATAAAAACAGCAAACCTTAATACTACAGCCAATCATATTTATACAAATACTAAACTTCGAAAGCTTTTGGTTCCGATTATAATAGAGCAGCTATTGGCTTCTCTTATGGGAACTGTGGATACAATGATGGTCAGCAATGTAGGTTCTGCCGCTATCTCAGCGGTCTCGCTTGTTGATTCAATCAATATTCTTGTCATACAGGCACTTTCAGCGCTTGCCGCCGGTGGTGCGATCCTCTGTTCACAGTATCTGGGAAGCCACAATGCAAAAGGTGCCCGCCATGCTGCAAGACAGGTATTTTTTGTCATGGCATTTCTGTCTGTACTTTTATCTGCTTTTTGTCTGATAACAAGAAAGTCGCTGCTTCGTGCCATATTTGGCGCTGTTGAAGCTGATGTAATGAGAAACTCACAGGTTTATTTCTTTTTTACATTGCTGTCATTTCCTTTTATAGGTCTCTATGATGCCGGCGCGTCCATTATGCGCGCACAGAATAACAGCCGCAATCCTATGGTCATATCTGTTATTTCAAACTTTATGAATATCGGCGGCAACGCTATTCTGATTTTCGGCTTCGGTATGGGTGTTGAGGGAGCTGCTATTTCCACTCTCGTATCCCGAATATTCTGCGCGATTGTCGTTATCATACAGCTTCGAAGGGAAAATGAACCGATTTTCATAAAGAACTATATGTCTATACGCCCTGAATGGGGCCTGATTAAAAAAATCCTGCTCATCGGTATCCCATCAGGAATCGAAAACAGCATGTTCCAGTTTGGAAAGCTGGCTATCCAGTCTACTGTATCCACCCTTGGAACAGTGGCCATCGCCGCCCAGGCCATGACCAATATCCTCGAAAACTTAAATGGTATTGCCGCTATCGGAATAGGAATAGGTCTTATGACTGTTGTAGGACAGTGTCTTGGTGCCGGCAGAAAGGATGAAGCTGTCTACTATATTAAAAAACTGTCACTGGTGTCTGAGGTCGTTATCATTGCCAGCTGTCTGATTATTTTCATACTCACAAAGCCTATTACAATGCTTGCGGGAATGGAACCGGCCAGTGCGAGGCTCTGCTTTGAGATGGTTGCCTTTATCACAATTGCCAAGCCAATCTGCTGGGTACCATCCTTCATACCGCCATATGGCGGTATGAAGGATGGTACCCAGCTGCACGATGTGGCTTTGCCGTGTAAGCCTGTGCATATACCTCTGCCGTGTATGGGGCTTTGGTCCGATTGCCGTGTGGATTGGCATGGCTTGTGACTGGATGCTTCGTTCTATTATATTTACTGCCAGATTCCACTCAAGAAAATGGCTGAATCATCATGTGATTGATTGATAATAACAAGCTATACTATGCTCTATTCACAAATCTGTATAATATAAGTAAAGGAAAAACATGAAAAACTATCAACCGGACTATTACAACAATTTCAAATGTATTGCTGACAAATGCAGTATCACATGCTGTCAGGAGTGGAAAATCGCAGTAGATGACGCTACAAACCGCAAATGGAAGAAGCTTTCTGCTGATAAAGTGTCTGGAAAAAGTGACAATCTAAGCTCTTACACATGCCATAAGGATGGCAGTCTGGTTATTAAACTGGACGAAAAACATCGGTGTCCGTTTCTTTCAAATGATAAGCTATGTCATCTTGTAATGACATACTCAGATGAAGTGCTTTCAGAGACATGTGCACTGTTTCCCAGAGAAATTCACCAGTTTTCAAGACATGAGGAACGAACACTCCTGCCGTGCTGTCCGGCCGTTATCGACCTGTGGTGCGAAAAACCTGTCACATTTCCTGTAATATCCGAGACCCGGAATAATTTATCTACGGCATTTTTAATCCGCGATAATCTGATTAAACTGATATATGACCAAAGGCTTTCAGTGGAGCTGGCTTTGCTTGATGGGCTTTACATTTTATTGGAATTATATAAAAACCAGCCAATCACCAATGCACATATACAGGAATATTTTTCCGGACATACGCTTAATGAACTGAATACCGCCATGGAAGATATCCATATCCCGGGCCAAGATACATTTATCGAATGCAATGAGCTGCTTCAGGATTTATCAGTAAATTATCGTAAAGAGGGTTTATACACAGCCTTTCTTCAACCTGTACTGACCGAGGCTTGTAGATACTCCAATATTTATTCACAGTCAGACAATAATTCCATGAGCCGCACCTTGCAAACATCGCGGAAACAATTTTGCTCAATGCTCACAGATTATGACATTGTTTTTCGCAATTATCTGGCAAACGAGCTGTTTTCCGACCTGATATCGCCTGAAGCAGCATCCACTAAAAAGATTATTGAACACATGATTATCAAAATGCAGTGGATTATGATTGAATACACTGCTATACGTCAAAGTCTTTTCTTGTGGTACAGTCACAATGCCAATAGTCCGTTGACATATGAAACCATCAGAGAACATATTGTCATCATCTCACGCATGACAGGATATGATGACGATGACATACGCGAATATCTGGAAAACAGCTTTGCAAAGCTCATATGGGATTGGGGCTATGCCGCACTCATTATGGGAATTAGAAAATAATTACAAAGGAGATTTTTACTATGAGAGAAACAATTTTAGGCAATAACATACGAAAGGTTCCTTCAGTTGCAGTTGGATGCATGCGCCTTTCTGAAAAAACAAAGGATGAGATGAATCATTTTATTCATGCAGCTCTGGAACAGGACGCATATTTCTTTGATCACGCGGATATCTATGGTGGCGGTATGAGCGAGAGCGTATTCGGCGAAGCAATTGCAGACGATCCATCCATAAAGCGTGAAGATATTTATTTACAGTCAAAATGTGGCATCCGCCAAGGCTTCTATGATCTCTCAAAGGAGCATATTCTTAAATCTGTCGATAGTATTTTAAAAAGGCTTCATACAGATTATCTTGATCTTCTGCTTCTTCATCGTCCGGATGCACTCGTAGAACCGGAGGAGGTTGCTGCTGCATTTGATGTTCTGTATGAAAGCGGAAAGGTTCGCCATTTTGGAGTTTCAAACCATAAGCCGATGCAGATTGAACTGCTACAGAAATATGTCCGCCAACCACTCGTTGTCAATCAGGTTCAGTTCAGCATTCCTGTTTCCAATCTCGTTGCAAATGGTATAGAAGTCAATATGGAAACACCCGGTTCAATTGATCACGATGGAAGTCTGCTCGACTACTGCCGCCTCCACAATATCACTCTCCAGGCATGGTCTCCGTTTCAGATGCCGGCATGGAAAGGCTGTTTACTCGGAAGCGATGAATACCCGGAACTGAATAAAAAACTTCATGTGATAGCCGGAAAATACAATGTCAGCGATACTACTATTGCGGCTGCATGGATTTTACGCCATCCGGCAAATATGCAGATTGTTACCGGAACTTCAAGTGAAAGCCGCCTGAAGGAAATTATCGCGGCATGCAATATTACTCTGACTCGCGAGGAATGGTATGAGCTGTACCTGGCTGCAGGTCACCTGCTTCCGTAGAAATTATCAGCACTATTTTTCAAAGTGCTGATAATCCTTGGAATGCGTCCAATCGCCTCCCCACTCAAAACCATGCTCAGTAAACAGCTTATAGCATAAATCATCATGGTCAATCTTGTGCGAAAAATCCCTGCTCCGGTCAACATAATCCGCGGCATTTGCAGGCTCAATTGAAAGCTCCCCATTGACTGTTTTGACATAAGGATTGTAAAGAGTGTTGATATCCACCGCCATTCCCATTCCATGCTTCGATATCTTTGTAGTGTGGGAGATAAATCTGAAATTGAAGGCCGATGAATTATTGTCGCTCATAGATGCCTCATCATCTGCATCGTATTCATCAATGAGTCTAACTTTTTCTATTTGATATCCGGATTCATAGAGCTCCTTAAATATTTCAAGTACATCATCTGCGATATCTTTATTTACAACCAGCTCACCTTCATGTACCTGATTGTCAAAACCTACGTGTAGTACATGTATATATCGCAGATTTTCTCTGGGGAGTGTACAATCTGCCTTGTAGGATTTGCCCTGCATTTTTTCAAAAATGTCATCGGGGATTTCGGATATATAAAATTGCTCTTTATTATTCTCATAGGTCGAATCCAGAATATCTGCTTCAGATGTACTCGTGTCAGGTGTATTCGTATCAGCTACACACGTATCAGATATACTTGTGTCAGGTATATCTTCACATGTATTTTCTGATACATTCGTAGACGATTTATCATTAGACTCTTTCTTATGATTTTTAATGAATTCTCTGCCCGCAAGTGTGACGATAAGCAGCGATGCCACGGCTGTGATTATTATGTTTATGTGTTTTTTCATATTGGTTTTATGCCTTTCAAAAGAACCATTCGCCTTAACCCATTTTCAACACCAAGGCTTTTAAAGGAAAAATCAGATTGACTCACATATTGCCAAAAGTGATTTTTGAGTTGAATTTTCAGTCAATACGTGTAATATTGATTATACAAAAAGGGTGCCACCGATAGACGGTTGACCCAAAATTGTTTAGCTAAGAATAGCCGCTCAACTTA
>OGIE01005358.1_pt1 | contig 10892 bp, 10 predicted proteins | sample 1571581 | NCBI WGS metagenome assembly OGIE01 (sample SAMEA2582021, study PRJEB24529) | metagenome | biome: Human gut stool | place: China | collected 2011
ATAATGCCTGCACTAATGTATTAGGACATATCTCCTTGAGTTTCTAAATTTGATTATGGAGCAGACACTCGAAATTATCGGAACACTTGTCGGGCTTCTCTACCTCTGGCTGGAGTATCGGGCAAGTATATATCTTTGGATAGCAGGCATCATAATGCCTGCTATCTATATCTTCGTGTACTACAATGCGGGGCTGTATGCAGACTTCGGTATCAACATCTACTACCTCGGAGCTGCCATATATGGGTGGATGATGTGGAAATACGGAGCATTCTTACGCCGGACAATCCTGAAAAGTCAAGGTATCTGTTGCCGCTTATTGCGGTATTTGCCGTTACGCTTGCCGGCATTGCCTGGGTGCTTATCAACTTTACAGACAGCAATGTCCCTTGGCTGGACTCCTTCACTACCGCGCTCAGCATTGTCGGCATGTGGATGCTGGCACGTAAATATGTAGAACAATGGTGGGCCTGGATTGGCGTAGATGCTGTGAGTACAGGATTGTACATCTATAAAGGACTCGATTTTACCGCTGCATAGTACGGCCTTTACACAATAATCGCTATCTTTGGCTATTTCAAATGGAAGAAGCTGATGAAAAAAGAGGCTGATTTATGATTTATAAATTCCGATTTAGCAAGTATCAACTATGAAAGTGGAAGCTGTGGTTTTAGCAAACGGGGAATATCCTACCGCTCCCCTGCCTTTGCAGATATTGGCAGATGCGCCTTACGTAGTCTGTTGCGACGGCGGTGCAGACGAATACATCCGGAACGGACATACCCCCAATCTTATTATAGGTGACGGCGACTCCATCAGTGAGGAGAACCGCAAGAAGTACGGGCATCTGCTTCACCGCATTGCCGAACAAGAAACGAACGACCAGACCAAAGCCGTCAACTACCTGTTATCGCAAGGCAAACGCCGGATAGCTATCGTAGGCGCCACCGGCAAACGCGAAGACCATACGTTGGGAAACATCAGCCTGCTTATGGACTATATGCGTGCAGGAGCCGATGTACGGACTTATACAGATCACGGCATCTTCATCCCTTGCCGGAACACATGTACTTTTACCTGCCAACCGGGACAGCAAGTATCCATCATCAACTTCAATGCCCGTAAATTGCATGGGCTCGGCTTGGTATACCCTCTCAGCGACTTCACCAACTGGTGGCAGGGCACTCTCAACGAATGCATCGGAACAGAGTTTACGATTGAGGCGGAAGGGGAGTATCTGGTTTTTTTGAATTTCCCTCAGCCACTTCCACAAAGTACACGCTGATACAAATCATAGCAATGGCAACGGCCTGTGTCCAACTGAACCGGTCCTGTCCCAAAGAAAGCGAGACAACCGTGGTCACTACCAATATCAGATAGCTGTAAATAGCGACAACGGTAGTCTTCAGGTACTTCAACCCGACAGGAACCAGGAAGTAACTGAGATAAGTAGGGAAAATAAGGATAAATGCAAGTACAGTCCACGCCGTCCAATGCCACTCGCCCTTCCAGGCTTCTGCAAACATCGGTGCATCCCACCCTGCAACGGACGAAACGATTATGCCGGAAACAGCAGCTCCGCCAAATATATATTTCATCATTGTCACTACTCCTACCTTCTCCAGCAGTTTCTTGCTTACAATCAGATAAACGGCAAATACAAACGAACTGATCATACAAAGCAAATTGCCGGTAAAGGCATCGCGTGCCAAATCATCGCTTCCCTGCGTCAAGATACACAACATCGCACCGCCAAACCCCAAAGCTATACCGATAATCTTCATTACCGTAGCTTTCTCGTGCAGAAAGAAAACGGAAATGAGAAATACCCATATAGGCTGCATCGAATTGAATATGGCGCTCGAAACCGGAGTGGTTTTGCTGATGCCCAGCAGATAGCAGAACATAAATCCATAAAGCCCGAACGCCCCGAGGCAAAACAGCATGATGCGTTGCTTCCTGGTAACCGCCGCTTCTTTTATAAAACAACCCGTCAACCAAAAAGCCACTGCCGCAAACACGCACCGTATGGTAACACCCGTTAAAGCTCCCAACCACAAAGGCAATAAATACTTCAATCCGTTCATGTTCAGACCCGCCATGACACGGGACGCAACCATACTGAGATTGGCTTCCAGCTTTTTATCTTTCATGAGACTATCTACATTGAGTTCGAGGTAGTGAGAACGCATAGCACCGGGAAATGTTCGGAAACATACGGAACGTTATCCTAAACAATTCGCAACTTTGCAATGTTTTTAGGGAAACAGGAGACTGAAAAATGAAAGAAACAGAACCCAAACAGGCATCAAACCCCACCAAACAAGTGCTCGTATTCTCCACCCGCCTACGCCAGGATATCCAAACCGCTTGCCGGCAACTGGAAAACGGAGAAGGGCAAGAAGATGTTACAATCAATAAGGAAGTAAAGTCATGGTTAAACAAATAAATTGGTCGCCACTTGCCAAGGGGGAACTGAGGAGCCTGCTGTTATCCTCAGTGCAGAGGTTTGGAAACAAAGAACAGGGAAAGATTATATACTCACTCTTCCAGAATGCACTTCATCGCATTCCTCTAAATCCTTTCATCGGACAAGCCACGGAAGTGGATAACATACGATATATCACTCCTTGTCCCGACTATACGCTATTCTACCGCCACAGCCTTCTAAAAATAGAAATACTCGTGCTTTGGGATAATAGCCATAAAGCCGGAAAGATAAAAAGCATTCCCACAGGAAAACAAGAAGAGGCGTCAAAACTCCTTTGATATTTTTTTAGTTTTGACACCTCATCCTATCAGAAACAACCGGTAATCAGACATTCATTAAATAGCGCTTGAAGTCTGCAAAATCTTTCGACATAGGCAGACTCTTCTTTTCGCCACGCATAAAGGCTTGCAACTTCTCCGGTATCTGTATCGCCTCACCGATAATATTCTCTACCGTATCTTTGAACTTGGCAGGATGAGCCGTTTCCAGGAAGACGCCCGTCTCACCCGGCTGCAAGCCCTCTTGCAATGCACGGAAACCGCATGCACCATGAGGGTCGAGCAGGTAATGCTCATCTGTCCAAACGTTCTTCACGGTTTCGGCTATCTGTTCGTCCGTATAAGCAGCACCGCTTATCTCGGCAGAGATAGCTGCATGGCTACCGCCATAGAGGTCAAGCACACGGGCAAAGTTACTCGGATCGCCCACATCCATGGCATTGGCTATCGTAGCGACACTGGGTCGCGGCGTATAAACACCCGTCTGCAAATATTGATAGAATATGTCGTTACGGTTGTTGGATGCTATGAAACGCTTTATCGGCAGTCCCATGCGTTTACCGAACAAACCGGCCGTTATATTACCGAAATTGCCGCTTGGCACACAGATTACGGCATTGGCAGCCTTACCCGCCCGCTTCAACTGCGCATAAGCATAAAAATAGTAGAAAGCCTGCGGCAGAAAACGCGCCACATTAATGGAGTTGGCGCTGGTAAGTTGCAAACGGCTGTTAAGCTCCTTGTCCATGAAAGCCGCTTTCACCAATGCCTGACAATCGTCGAACGTGCCATCTACTTCAAGAGCCGTGATATTCTGTCCCAACGTAGTGAATTGCTTTTCCTGAATTTCACTGACCTTGCCCTTCGGGTAGAGCACATAAACATGAATACCTTCTACACCGAGGAAACCATTGGCAACGGCACTGCCCGTATCACCCGAGGTAGCAACCAATACATTAACCTGCTTCTTGCCCTCTTTTCTGATAAAATAGCCCAACAGGCGCGCCATAAAACGGCCGCCTACATCCTTAAAGGCAAGTGTAGGGCCATGGAACAATTCGAGGGAATAGATATTTTCCGTCACTTTCACCAAAGGGACATCGAAGCTCAATGTATCGTACACAATCTGCTTCAATGTATCTGCGGGAACATCTTCCCCAAAGAAAGCATCCGCCACCCGATAGGCTATCTCCTGAAAGCCAAGCGTATCAATGCTGTCGTAGAATTCCTGCGGCAACGGTTTAATGGTAAAGGGCATGAAAAGTCCTTTGTCTGCGGCAAGCCCTTTCACTACCGCCTCTTCGAGGGTAACATCGGGAGCTTGTTTGTTGGTACTATAATATTGCATATTAAATTAAATATTAAAGAATTAATAATTAAAGGCTATGACGCTGTACCAAATGATAATCAGCACATTTGGGCATGTCATCTCATTATCCCTTCATAAATTCGTTTATAAACTCATCTTCTTTCATCAGACCGTAGCTGCCGCTGCAAGCCGCCACTTCATCAAAAGTCTGCACCTCGTCCGGCTCAATACCCGGATACCAAATAAAGAAAGGTACCGGTTCGTTGGTATGTGTACGCAGCTCGCAGGGAGTAGGATGATCGGGCAAAACGGCAATGGCGACAGGTTCTTCCCAATCTTTCACCGCTTCATAAATAGGACCTACGGCGCGGCTATCCAGATTTTCAATGGTCAGCATCTTCAAAGGAATGTCTCCTTCATGTCCCGCCTCATCGCTGGCCTCGATATGCAGGTAAACGAAATCATCCGTTTTCAGTACGTCAAGAGCGGCAGCCACTTTATTCTCGTAATTGGTATCGTACAGTCCGGTCGCTCCTTCCACCGTCAGGCGGCGCAGTCCGGCATAATAGCCGATACCGTTAATCAAATCTACGGCAGAGATTACAGCACCTTTCCTCACTTGAGGAAACTTATCCGAAAGTGTTTCCATCTGCGGACGATAACCCGGGCTCCACGGCCAAATACTGTTAGCCGGGTCTTTGCCTTCGGTTGCACGCTTCCTATTGACGGGGTGTTCTTTCAGCAATTCTTGCGAACGCATGATTAAATCGTTAATCAAGTCGGCGGTTTGTTGCGGGGTCAAATCGGCTTGTCCTTCGGGAACGGTGATACTTTCCGTACCTGCCATAGGCTTTACCAGCAACGGCCGATAGGGTTTCAAAGGGACATCATGCGGGGGAGTACAGTCTATACGCTTGTCTCCACCTTTTATTACCAACAAATGCCGGTATTGCACCCCCGTATGGAAACGCACGCGCTCATTACCCAAATGTTCCTGCAGATATTTCACCAGCACATCGGCTTCTTCGGTCGTAATATGTCCCGCCGAATGGTTCTTGATAGCATCTCCTTCAATGCAGATAATATTACAGCGCATCGCCATTTCACCCGGCTTCAGGTCTACACCGATACTTGCCGCTTCCAACGGGCCGCGTCCCTCATATACTTTCGGCAGGTCATAGCCCAAAACGGACATATTGGCAACCTCACTGCCGGGATGAAATCCGTCGGCAACAGTTTTTAACCTGCCTACACGCCCCATCCGGGCAAGCTTATCCATATAGGGCGTTTTAGCTGCTTGCAACAAAGTCCTGCTTTCCAAAGACTTTACAGGCCAGTCGGCCATACCGTCACCTAATATAATAATGTGTTTCATACCCATGAATCTTGAAATCCAAGTACGAAGTTCGTACTTAATTAAACGTTCGCAATACTCATAATATCCGCAAATACTCCCGCAGCCGTTACACCGGCACCGGCACCGTAGCCTTGTATCATCATCGGATATTCCTTATAACGCTCTGTTGTCAGCAAGATAATATTGTTGCTGCCTTCCAACCCATAGAACGGGTGATTGACACCCACTTCCTGCAGTCCTACGGATGCCTTGCCGTTCTCCAGTCTGGCAACGAAACGCCAATGCTTGTTTTCCGCTTCCAGCACCTTGCGGCGTGCTTCAAAGCCGGCGTCGAGGCTCGGCACTTTCTTCCAGAAGTCATCCAAAGAACCTTCGAAGAAATCATCGGGTACAAAGAGATTCTTTTCCACATCACTTTGCTCAATGCGATAACCGGCTTCACGTGCAAGGATTACCAGTTTGCGGATTACGTCCTTGCCGCTGAGGTCGATACGCGGATCGGGTTCGGAATAACGTTCCTCCTGAGCCATTTTGATGGTTCTGCTGAAAGGAATATCCGCGCTTATCTTGTTGAATATATAATTCAGCGTACCGCTCAGCACGGCTTCAATCTTCAGTATCTTGTCACCGCTATGAATAAGGTCGTTAATGGTATTGATAATAGGCAACCCCGCACCTACGTTCGTCTCAAACAGATATTTCACGCCGCGCTGGCGGGCTATCTGCTTCAGTTCCCGGTAGTTTTCATACTCCGAAGAAGCTGCAATCTTATTGGCGGCTACAACCGAAACGTTGTGCATCAGAAGGTCTTTATACAAGGAAGCCACTCCTGCGCTTGCCGTACAGTCCACAAATACGGAGTTAAAGATATTCATGCCGATAATCTCGTTACGAAGCGTATCCAGAGAGCTTTCCTTACCTTTCTCCGCCAATTCTTCGCGAAAGCGTCCCAAGTCAAATCCCTCGCGGCTGAAGATTGCTTTGGAAGCATCGGCAATACCTACCACATTCAGTTGTAAGCCGTTCTCCTGCATCAATTTCTGACGCTGGCTGTGAATCTGTTCTATCAAACTGCCGCCTACCGTACCAACTCCGCAGATAAAGAGATTCAATACCTGATATTCCGACAGGAAGAAAGAGTCATGGATCACGTTCAAAGACTTGCGCAGCAACTTGCTGTCTACCACAAACGAAATATTCGTTTCCGAAGCGCCCTGTGCACAAGCTATCACATTGATACCGTTACGTCCCAGCGTACCGAACAGCTTACCGGCAATACCCGGCGTATGCTTCATATTCTCACCTACAATGGCTACCGTAGCCAAATCCTTCTCAGCCTGTATGGGTGAAATCTCTCCCATTTCAATCTCTTTGACAAACTCTTCGTTCAGAACTTCACAAGCCAGGTCGGCATCCGCATTACGCACACCGATGGAAGTAGAATTCTCCGAAGATGCCTGCGATACGAGGAACACGCTGATACCGTTCTTTGCCAAAGCCTTAAAGATACGGTAGTTCACACCAATCACACCTACCATACCGAGTCCCTGCACCGTTATCAGACTTGTATCGTTGATAGACGAAATACCTTTAATGGCTTTACTTTGCGGATTGGAAACATCCTGCTTGATAACCGTTCCCGCTCCGTCGGGATTGAACGTGTTCTTTATTATAATAGGTATGTTCTTGTGGCAAACCGGATAAATGGTAGGCGGATACACTACCTTAGCGCCGAAGTTGCAAAGTTCGGTAGCTTCTACATAGCTCAGTTCATTAATGGTATAAGCCGTGGAAATCACACGCGGATCGGCGGTCATGAAACCGTCCACATCCGTCCAAATTTCCAGTGCATCGGCATCCAGCGCCGCAGCTATGATGGCAGCCGTATAGTCAGAACCTCCGCGACCGAGATTGGTCACCTCGCCCGTAATCTTATCCGTAGAGATAAATCCCGGAACCAGCACCCGTCGGGGCATATCCTTGAATGTCTCGCGCACCAGGGAAGTAGTAAGCTCCGTATCCAATACATGCTTGGAATGTTTCTTCTCCGTTTTGATGAACCGGCGCGAATCAAACCATTCCGCACCCGTCAGTTGCGCTGCAATAATGGATGAAAGGCGTTCGCCGTAACTCACAATCGTATCGGATGTTTTCGGCGAGAGGTCCTTTATCAGGTAAATCCCCTGGAAGATATCTTTCAGCTCATTAAGCAACTCCCCCACCCGGCGTTGCAGTGATACTTGCGCCTCACCTGCCGGAATTACTTCCTTTATCATTTCCACATGACGATAAACAATCTCACGAAACTCGTTTTCATAAGAGGAATCACCGGCAGCCGCCATTTTCGAAGTATTGATCAGCTTGTCCGTAATGCCGCCCAAGGCAGACACTACCACTATTAAAAACGGTAAGAAAAGACCGCTTGGAATTCCTTCCTTGGATCGTTTATAGCCTCTACAATTCTCTTAACGCTTAAAATACTGTTCGCAGAACCTACGGATGTTCCGCCGAATTTTATTACTTTCATATTTTTTTATCGGATTGAAACGGTTGATACAATTGTCAAAACAAGCTGCTATGGCCCGTATAGACTTTAACTAAATAAGAAAAACTGCTGAAAAATTGGTGTAACACGTAGAAACACAAAATACTATCCCTAACCCCTAAGGGTCATGGTACACATGGATGTGACTGTATGTTGATAGTACTTGTTCATTCTCTCTTACTGCTATCGCTTATGATAAGTGTTGCAAAAGTAACAATAAAAACATTCAAACTATTACATTTTATGACTTTTTTGCGATAAAAATACAGATTCATTCTATAAAGGGAAGAAATATGTACATATTACGGCTAACATATTCACGTTTTTCCAAACAAAGAGATATAAATACTGGCATAGTTTTATAACATTTTGCTATTATTTTAGAGATATATTACTATCTTTGCATGGTAATTATGTAAGAATTGAGCGTATGTCCCCCAATAATACTTCCGTTTTGTTAATTTACACCGGTGGCACTATCGGCATGATAGAAAATGCGGAAACCGGAGCTTTGGAGAGCTTCAACTTCGAACATTTACAGAAGCATGTACCCGAGCTTCAGAATTTTACGTTCCGCATTGATACCTATCAGTTCGATCCGCCTATGGATTCTTCGGATATGGATCCGGATGCCTGGCGCAAACTCGTACGCATTATCAGCGACAACTACAATCAATATACGGGCTTTGTCATCCTTCACGGCACGGATACCATGGCCTACACCGCATCCGCTCTCAGTTTTATGCTCGAGGGCCTCAACAAGCCCGTCATCCTCACGGGTTCGCAGCTTCCTATCGGCGTGCTCCGTACCGACGGTAAAGAAAATCTGCTGACAAGTATCGAAATTGCCACTGCCCGGCATCCCAACGGCCGGCCTATCGTGCCGGAAGTATGTATCTTCTTTGAGAATCACTTGACACGCGGCAACCGTACCACCAAAATAAATGCGGAGAACTTCAATGCTTTCCGCTCGTACAATTACCCTGTACTTGCTTCTGCCGGCATACATATTAAATATAATAATGTGCAGATTCATACGGAGAACGTACAAAGAGAGTTGCAGCCACACTACCTGCTCGATACCAATATAGCCATATTGAAGCTCTTCCCCGGCATTCAGGAAAACGTGGTGGATGCCATTCTCGCCATAAAGGGACTGAAAGCTGTGGTGCTGGAAACTTACGGTTCGGGCAATGCTCCGCTGAAAGAGTGGTTTCTCCATCATCTGCACAATGCCTGCGAACAAGGTATTATCATTGTAAACGTTACCCAATGCAGCGCCGGTACGGTAGAAATGGAGCGTTATGAAACGGGATACCGCCTGATGCAGGCAGGCGTGGTGTGCGGATACGACAGCACAACAGAGTCCGCTGTAACCAAACTGATGTTCCTGTTAGGTCACAACTATCCCCCCGCAAAAGTACGCGACCTGATGAGCCGCCCTCTTGCAGGTGAGATAACGATATAGGAAGAGAGGTGCTTACGCCACTACGGGAGTCAAGGCCCCGGTAATCGAATCGATGATAAACCCGGAAACATGGACATCCTCCGGTATCAGCGGATGGTCAAGAATGGCTTTCACCGTTTCTCTTACGGACTTCTCCGTATCTCCGAAGCCATAAAGCCACGAATCGAAATCCACTCCGCAGAAACGTATCATATCTATCGTTTCCTGTTTGATGCCGCGCGCCTTCATGTGCTCTATCATCTGGGCGCTGCTCATGTGGCACGCACCGCAATCGGAATGTGCAATGACCATGACCTCTTCCACCCCCAACTCGTAGATAGCCACCATAAGGCTGCGTATAACGCTGCCGAAAGGATGCGAAATGATTCCGCCCGCATTCTTTATCATCTTTACATCACCGTTCTTTATGCCCAGAGCTGCCGGCAGCAATTCGGTCAGACGGGTGTCCATACAGGAAAGGATGGCGATTTTCTTATCGGGATATTTATTGGTGATATACTTCTCATATCCCTTATTCTCTACAAACCGCTTATTGTATTCAAGAATATCTTCTATCATAGTATAATCCCCGTTTTATGTTTTTGAGAACAAATATAGAAAAAACTCTGTGACACACCGCCAGCCCTGAAACGAAAAATCGTACCTTTGGGCAATTATTCTAAAGGAAGTTCTTTTATGGCAAAAGAGAAAACGGTATATGTATGCAGCAATTGCGGGCAGGAATCGCCTAAATGGGTAGGCAAATGTCCGTCGTGCGGAGCGTGGAACACCTATGTAGAAGAGATTGTACGCAAGGAAACCGTAAACAAACGTCCGGTATCGGGCATGGAAACCGCCAAAGCAAAGCCCGTGACACTGGATGAAATCGCTGCCGATGACGAACCCCGTATCGACCTGCACGATGCGGAGCTGAACCGGGTATTGGGCGGCGGTCTGGTACAAGGCTCGCTGGTGCTGATAGGCGGCGAACCGGGTATCGGAAAATCCACCCTGGTGCTGCAGACCATCCTCCGCATACCGGAGAAACGTATCCTCTACATATCCGGCGAAGAAAGCGCCCGGCAGCTGAAGCTGCGTGCCGACCGTCTGTCAGGCACATCCGCCGACTGCCTGATTATCTGCGAAACCTCGTTGGAACAGATTTACGTCCACATAAAGAATACACGCCCCGATTTAGTCATAATAGACTCCATACAGACCATCTCCACAGAGACGCTCGAATCCTCTCCCGGCAGCATAGCCCAGGTGAGGGAATGCTCCGCCTCTATCCTGCGCTTCGCCAAAGAAACGCATACGGCGGTCATCCTCATCGGCCATATCAACAAGGAAGGAAGCATTGCCGGGCCTAAGGTACTGGAGCACATTGTGGACACCGTGCTCCAATTTGAAGGCGACCAACATTATATGTACCGCATCCTGCGCAGCATCAAGAACCGTTTCGGCA
>OGIE01005365.1_pt1 | contig 10884 bp, 9 predicted proteins | sample 1571581 | NCBI WGS metagenome assembly OGIE01 (sample SAMEA2582021, study PRJEB24529) | metagenome | biome: Human gut stool | place: China | collected 2011
CATTGGAGCAGCTTGGAGATCCAGTCAAAGGAGAAGGCTTGACGGAACTGGATCTGCTTACACAGACAGGTTACCTCACCATCAAATCAGTAGATGGCGACTCTGCCATTGTTGCTTATCCTAACGAAGAAGTCCGTATAACGATGGCTGGCATGTATTTGCAGCTGCTGCTCGAAAAAACCATTGAACAAGCCGGTGTGACAAACTTCGCAGATCGGCTTGTAAAAGATGATGCCGAGACGCTTGTACGAATATTCAATAGATTGTTGGAAACTGTGGATTATGAAGCGTACTCGATCGAGGATGTTAAGAGTGTTCTTGCCGTCATTCAGGTTGCGATGATTAGCGTCGGGCTTTCGCCTGTGATCAAAGTGATTGGGAAGGAAGGCAGCGCTTTAGAAGCCCATGCCGGCCGAAGGACGATTGTTTTTGCACTCGAATATTGTCAGACGGGCCATGATGCGGAACAGTTGTTGAAAGATGCAGTCAGACAATTAGAAAGAAGTTCTTATGGAAAGCGGAGCGGAGAAAATGAGGTTTTGAAGTTAGCTCTAGTGTTTTCCAAATCGGATAAACGAATTACAAGATGGTCCGTTGCTTAAACTCAAGCTATTCCTTATTTAGGTCAAACGGAAAGAAGCGACTACTTTAGAAGTAATTGGCCGTAGAGAACTCAAACTGCTCCATGAACATTTTCTTGAAAGAAGGTATCGAGTTCTGTTCATAGAAAAGCAATGTCGCGTAACGATAATCTTCCGGCTCAACGGTTCTGAACGAGATGGGACAATATTTGTTTGCGAGCAGCAACGCATTGCAAATAATTCTTGCCGTTCTTTTGTTTCCGTCTTCGAATGGTTGGATGTAAGCGATGAAGAGTAAGGCGATTAGGGCCTTCTCAAGAATGTTTCTTTTGGAATTAATAAGATTACAAAGGTCCTGAATAGCATCTTTGATTTGGTATTCATTGGCCAGAGGCGTGTAATTTGTTCCAGTAATTCCGACTCTTGTTTTTCTTACATTGCTTTGAACGCCCATTCCTTGTGTAAGCAAACGATGAACCTCTTCTATTTTCTTGACCGTTAATTTGTCAAAATAATCTGGCTGATCAAGGATATATTTCAAAGCCGTTTTGTGATTTAAAAGCATGACAGCTTCTTCTTTGGTTTTGCCCTTGGCTTCTTTTGCATCTTTGAAGAGGGATTCAGTTTGAAGAAGAGTGTAGGTGTTGCCTTCGATTTGGGACGATTTCCATGATAAATCAATGGCTAATCTCTCCATTTCCTTCTGTCGAAGCAAAGGAGACAAATCATTAAGACGAATCTCAAACTCTCTTTGCCGGTCATATAGTTCTCTCATCTCTTCTTGTGAGAAAAGATCATGCTCTCTAATAGTGACAAATAATTGAAAGTTAAAGGAAGTCATTGCCCGTCGTTCATCCTGCTCCTTTTGAAAATATTCTTCTGGGAATAGAGGGTTAAGCAGTCTTCCTAAGTCTGTTATTTCATAATTACCAGATCGACCAGAACCGTTTGCAACGACCATGCCGTTTTTTACCAGGGATGAAACTATCCGGTGGACGGTTGTTTTGGAAAAGCCAGCACCCAATTCCTCCGCTAGCTCTGAAAGACTTTTTGGAGAGTTTGAAAGAGAAGAAAGGATTTTTGATTCTTTTTCTAAGAGAATAGACATTTTCGTTCCAAAATATGCCATTTTTCGTTCCATTCTAATGATAACTGGAACGATTAGCGAGAGATTTTGGAACGATTAACTTGTTTCTCGAAAGCAAAAATGTCTACGGAGTTTGCCAGAAGGCATAGAGACGCCGGCTCTGACTCACGGTTGTTTTCTCTTAGAATTGGTCTGTAGGCTCTAGGAGAGGAGGATGGAGGAATTAAGGTTACTGCCGCTGGGAACTTCAGATTTTGCGGCGCTAAGGCTTAGAAACCAGATATATGTAGACAAGTCGGCACATGTCTACAAGGTTGCCTCTCAAAATGGAATATTCCTCTTTGTTCGGCCCCGTCGATTCGGAAAGTCCCTGCTGATCTCTACAATTGAATCCTTATTCAAGTTCGGATTGAGAGATTTCAAAGGCCTAGTCATTGAAAAACTTTGGATAGAGAAAAAGACCTACAACATCGTTCGGCTGGATTTTTCGGAAATCAGGCCTGAATTTGGTTTGGAGAAATTCAACGAAGACTTAAGGGATCGCCTGATAGATAATTTCTCTTCGTTCGGTTTTCGCTATGACGCGGCTGGAGCTTCGATCTTCAGCCAATTGTCTGCTTGGCTCAAGAGGCAAGAATCCAACTCATTAGTCCTTCTTATAGACGAATATGACACACCGTTGACCTTCTGCTTGGACGATCCCGAACTTTTCAACAGTGTCCAGGATGCTCTTTCAGATTTCTATGCTGTTCTGAAATCTAACGACGACGCGCTGAGGTTTGTTTTCATCACTGGCATTGTCAACTTTAACAAGGGCCATCTCTTTTCCGAAGTTCAGGACTTGTCTGATATTTCTCTGGATACGGAATTTGGCGAGCTCTTAGGTTTTACACAAGGTGAGGTAGAAGAATATTTTTACCCGTATTTGGAAGCTGCTTCTCAAGCCTTGAATTTGCCGGTTTCCGAACTTTTAGAAAAATTAATTAAGCAATACGGAGGATTTTGCTTTGAAAGAAGTGCGGCCGAAAAAGTTTTAGCGCCTTGGTCACTTCTCAATTTTTTAGCATCTCCAAGGAATGGCTTCTTAGATTATTGGTTCGAAAGCGGTGGTAAAGCTTCTGCTCTCATGGATGGTTCGAAGTCGGACTTTATGAGGGATCCGGAAGAATACGGGAGAGAAAAATTCATTTCGTTTTCATCATTGTCCGGAAGTTCCAGCCTGGAGTCTTTGTCTGACTTAGCACTTTTTACCCAGACAGGCTACCTGACCATCAAGGCTCTCAAGAATGGAGATACTGTTTTTCTTGACTATCCCAATCTGGAAGTTAAGAAGTCTATGGCTCAATTGTATGTTGAGAATCTTTTGGCAGGCAGGAGTGCAGGGCAAGTGGGAGCTGGTCCAATTGTCCAAGTTTTGTCGGAAGAATCAGCCGAGGCTCTTGTCCACATCCTTAATCGTCTTTTTGCAGCAATTGATTATCAGCGATATCCGGTGAGAGATGAAGCTTCAGTCAGAGCGTTTACTCAGGTGTATTTTGCTGGCGCGGGCCTTGAACCTAAAGTCGAGCACCATACTGCTCCCGGACGCAGTGATTTGGAAGTTAAAGTTAACAACCGGCATTGGATCCTCGAATTTAAGGTTTCCCGCGACCAAGAAAATCCGGATCAAAAACTCGAAGAAGCTGTCGAGCAACTGAAACTCAAAGGATATGGTGACGATTCTTCATCAGAAAATCTGATCAAAGTTGCTTTAGTTTTCTCACTTGAAGAACGAAAATTTATCCGTTGGAAAGAAGTTTAATCACCAAGGAAAACATCCTAACCATTCATAGAATCGGGCGGCCGCTTTTGGCTGTAATCGAAAAAGCGGCCTCTCTGCTTCTAAATTGAAATCGCCGAATTGTCTGTCCAAATCATTTTTGGCAAAATCCTCTTCTAATTTGATCAATCATAACTGTCGGTATTTTGATGAAATCAAGAAGCTTGCTTAGTAAGGCCGTTGTATCGAGCCTTTTGCTTTTTCAAGTCCTTTCAGTCTCGGCATCAGATCTAACTTCTGACATTCAAGAAGTCATTAAAGGCAAAAAAGCTCAAGTCGGCGTCGCGGTTCTTTACAAAGACGATGCCTTCACCGCGAATAACGATGATCAATATCCTTTAATGAGCGTCTTCAAATTCCATATTGCACTTGCTGTTCTAAAGAAAATGGAAAAGGAAGGCATCCCCTTAACTGCAGTTGTTACGCTAGGACCATCTGACATCGACACGAAGACTTGGAGTCCGATGTACAAAAAATACAAGTCTAAGAAAATCACTTTGTCCTATGGAGACTTAATCAACTATATGGTCTCTCAGAGCGACAACAATGCCTGCAACTGGCTGATCAATTTCGTCGGTGGAATCCAAAATGTGAACGCATTCATTAAAGGCTTGGGAATTGACCAAATCCAATTGATCGAAACCGAAAAGTCCATGGAGCAGGACATTAGAAAAAGTTACAACAACTGGTCAACGCCGTTATCTGTTGCTCAGCTCTTAAGAAAGGTCTACACAGAAAAGGTCCTTTCTGATGAGCATTTCGCTTTCTTAGAAAAGGCCATGCTGGCTTCGGCCTCAGGTAAAGACAAGTTCAGAGCAGGCTTGCCGAAAGAAGTGGAAGTCGGCCATAAGACCGGAATGTCGTACAGAACTCCGGAAGGTATCAGAATGTGTGATGCAGACGTGGGCGTTATCTATATGCCCGGCGGAGACAAATGCTATCTGGCAGTTTTAGTTAAAGACTCAAAAGAAACCGATGCTGCAAATGCAAAGATCATGGCTGATATCGCGAAGAAGGTTTACGAGCATTACACAGAAAACGCCGGTAAAAATTCGGCTGCTGCTAAATGAGTCTCTCAACCTTAATCAGAAAGTTCGACGATTAGTAGAGGAGGCGTCCGACTAAGTCCTTTCAGGTTTTTGGCTTCAAATTTCTCTGGGTTCAAAAAGTCCACGCCTCCGTACCATCCGAATCGAGTTCAGCGGAAGATTCTTCGCTGATTTGCTTGCGAATCAATAATGACGGCCATAGATAAGTTCAATTGTTTTAAGTGAGAGGAAAACCCGCTGCATATAACTCTTAACTTTGCTATAGAAAAACAAAAAGTTGGCAGGTCGGTATTAACACCTTCCTGCCAAAATTTCCCTTCCTGATGGAAGTCTAGATTTTCAAATCTAATTTCCCAGTGATTGCCGACTACTTCCCGGCAAGATTGTTCTTCTTAAGCCAGTTTTCAATTAGTTGAGCCAATTGCTGGTTGTTCTTTTCAGCCATTAAGAAGTGAGAATTACCGTGAATGCCGATTTCGGGTAAATGAATAAGCTCGGCATGACCGCCGTGATCATTAACGGCCTTGACGAATTTTCTTGCCATTGCTAATTCACTGCGCCACTTATCAGGACCTGCGGCTTCACTGGGTTGGTCAGGAATGTAGTCACCATAGATCAAGAGAATAGGAATCTCAGTCAGTTTCTTAGAGTTCTGAAGTGAAACGCCTTCAGCAGCGCCGCCAAGAATGGCTACTTTTGTTTTTTCCTGAGTCGGAACTTGGCCTTCAGGGAAAAGGAACGGTGTTCCGCCGGGTTCTAAAGCAACGATCGCCTTAACGTTCTTCGTGTAGAAAGGTGTTCTCCAGCCGATCGTGCCGCCCATGGAATGTGTCATGAGAATGGAAGGACCGATCTTGTCAAAGAGTTTCGCCAGACTTTTAGCGTTGACGTTGTTATCCAGCGGGCCGGAGTAAGGATTCCAGGAACGCTGGAAGGCTTCAACGGCTTCCAGAGTATTCGGGAACTGAGAGTTTTTAAAGACTCCGTTCTTGTCTCCGACTCGGCTCAAACGGAAAAACGTCTGATCCTGATACAACGGATTCCCGCTCCAGGTGTTGTTTCCGTTGTCCTCAACAGTGGAGAGGCCCGCCCATACGAGGCTGGTCGATTAAGTAAACGCTGTAATGTTTTTTGAGGAAGATATTCTGAAAACCGTCTCTTCCGTCAGGCGTGCTTTCCCAAGTTCTCTTAGTTTGATCGCCGCCGTGCTGGAAGACGATCGGGTATTTATTGGGATCAACAGGAATCTGGAAGAAAACATAAGCGTGGTCGCCGTAAGCCTTTTGTCCTTCCGGACTGAGAAAGTGGTCTTCAGAGAATGTTCCTTGTTTCTGAACTACGGAACCACCGATTGCAAAACTCCCTTGTGTTTCAAGTTCGAGCGGTGCAGCGACAGCTGCCGCACCGAGGATTAAGCCGGAGAGTGCAACGCATAAAGATTTCTTGATCATATCCGCCTCGTTAATCAAAATTGAATAAGTTGAGTTAAGTACTGAACTAATGGCATGGAGACAATGGCGACCAATGTTGTCAGAGTCGCGCCCTGCAAAGAAACGTCATAGGCTTTCGGATTTAATAATTGAGCTAACAGCGGAGTTCCGGCGCCGGCAGGTGTAGCGACTGCAGCCAGTAAGACACCGAAGAAAATCGGATTGTCCACCAACGGACGCATAATCAGGAGAATGATGATCGGAATGATGACCATCTTGAAGAGTGAATACAGCCAAATCTTCTTATTGGAGAAACACTGCTTCCAGTTCATATCTGCAAGGAAAGAACCGATTAAAAGCATAGACAAAGGAGCAGTCATACCGCCGAGCATCTTGATCGGCTCGGCAATGATTCGAGGAATCTGAATTCCTGTGAGGTAAATGATGAGAGCCAGACCGCAGGCAATGATCCCAGGGTTCATGATTTTGCGAAGCGTATCCATGCTGAAAAACGATCCGTTGTTGCCGCCGCTCATCCAGTAGTAACCAAGTGAGAAGAAGAGCAGGTTATAAGGCAGAAGGAATGCAGTGATGTAAATCATCGCTTCATGACCGTACAACGAATACACCATCGGTATGCCCATCATGGAGATATTTGTGAATGTCGTCATGACAGTGACGGCTCCTCGCTCTTCTTTCTTGAAATTGAGCAGTCGGCCCAACATCATGCTGAGGATAATTAAGCAGGCGAGTGAGGCAAGGACGATAGCAAACGCATGAACTAACTGTGCCCCACCAATTCGTGGCTCATTTCCTAAGACGCCTGTGAGAATCATGGCCGGCATTGCATAGTTGAAGACCAGTTGGGTCAGTGCCGGAATATTCGATGGATTGATGACTTGTTTTTTCCGAGCATAGACGCCCACTAGAATCAAAATGGAAAAAATAAGCATTTGTTCCATTAGCAGCATTTTCTAAACCAATCTCCTAAAGCTCTTTATCTTCAATGCTGGTACTTTACCTATAAGTAAAAATACTTATTTGCCTAAAATTTTGGAGATGTGATCTAAAAAATTTTGTTTGACCTTTGGGTGAGGATTTGATCGTGTGGCTTTCAGTCTGAGCCGGTATCGCCTTTGTAGTTTGTGTAGAAGATCTTCAGATTCACAATGGAACAGCCAACAGAATGATTGAGGAAAAGAAGAGGGCGGAAAGAAGAGAACAGGTCAAAGTCAAGGCTTCTTTCGGTTGTTCATTTCTGAAAGCAACAAACCGATAAGCGTTAATAGGATGCCTAACACGGCGCGTATAGAAATGGTTTCGTGTAGAACTACGACAGAACAGAGAACGGTGATGACGGGAACAAGGTAGATGTACACACTTGTCTTTACCGCTCCGAGAACTTTGACAGCAAAGTTCCACGTCACAAAACACATGGCGGATGCGCCAATACCTAAGAACAAAAGATTAAAGAAGAAGACAGGTTCAAAAATCCTTTGCCAGTTCAGACCGGACTCGAATAATAGTGCCGGGAGCATGAAAAGGATTCCGTATCCGAAAATCTTTCGTGTGACGAATATTGTCGGAAAGCCGAGCTTTCCGATTTCTTTCATAAGGATTGAATACAAAGCCCAAACGGCAGCGGCAGATATGGCCAACAAATCTCCTTTTGGATTGACCGCCATCGTCCCTCTGGAAAAACTTAGCAAATAGATCCCGACAATCGCCAGGCAAACACCAATGAAGAACGCCGCTGAGGGTAGTTTTTCCTTTAGAAGGACGCACGAAAATATTGCAGTAAAAAACGGTGAGACAGACATGATGACACCGACGCTGCTTGCCTGCGTGTAGGTGAGAGCGATGTTCTCCAGTAAGTAATAGAGACAAATTCCGAGAAAACCCGCCGAAGCCAAATAAACATTCTGTCTTCGTATTAATTGATAAGTATTTTTAGCGGACAGAAAATACAAAGCAGCGAAGCCGATGCAAAAACGAATGAGCAAAATTTGCACCGGCGTAAAACCTTGCAGAAGCACCTTGGTGGATACGAACGTTGTTCCCCAACAAAGGATCGTTAGGAAAGCCGCTAGGTGAGCGGTTGTATTTGAGTTAGTTAGAGTCATTGGAAGAAGGCGCCTTCTTTAGAAAAACATTCTGGTAACTACCTGGCGTTAATCCTGTTAGCCGGTTAAATACGTTTGAGAAATGCGCTTGATCTGCAAAGCCGCTTTTTAGTGCCGCGAGTGATGGAGGTATGCCTTGTTTAAGAAAGGTTTGCGCTTCTTTGACCCGAATGCTCATGAGATAGCTATGAGGCGTAAGACCTAACTGCTTGCTGAAAGAGCGGATTAGGGAGGACTTGCTGACAGAGACTCTTTGGCAAATGTCATCTAAGGTTATTGTCTCCGAAGCGTGTGACTCAAGGTATTCGCAAGCCTCCTTAATTTGAGAGGATCTGAGAGGCCGCGATTGCAAGGAGGTGTGGACATACTTTCTGAATAACCTTGAGAAGAGGACATAGAACAACTCTTCTTTCCTGAGTTCATCGGAACGCAGCATGATGAGCCTGTGCAGTTCCAAGAAAGCATTGCCGGCGGATTCGTCAGAAAAAACCGTTGGTTTGAATTGCGGAAGACAACTCTCACCGGTTAGTTCCATTGAAATTTCTTCCATTCGCTTCTTAAGAATATTGAATCCCAGGTAATGCAGGAACGGTGCTCGAGACGTCGAGACACATTCATGGTTGTCACGAGGATTGAAAATTAAGAGATTGCCAGGAAAGACTTGAAGGTTAAGTCCGTTGCAAAGGAGCTCCCGCTCACCGGAAACCACGAAACCCAAGACGTAGTAGTCGTGGAAGTGCCTAGGGAAAGGCTGAGCATAGCCATGAAGGCAGAATGCTTCCAATCCGAGCACTTCGTCATGTCTAATGGTTCGTGAGATGGTTTCCATATAGTGTTCTTTTGTTTTTTTCTAACTATCTCAAAAACGGTGGCGGTAGGCTTGTAAAAAATTGCCATTTTTTAGGCGACAAGAAATCGTATCTTCTAAAACGAATGGAGAATGTTTTCAGAACATAATGTTTTGTATTCGAACGAAGAAAATTTTAGGGTGAAGTGATGCTTAGACGCCAGTTAATTCTTGGAATCTCTTCCGGTTTACTTGTCAGCCAAGGGGTTCGGGCGAAAACCGTTTCTGATTTGGTCGTTCCTAAAGAAAGAAAACTTCAGTTAAATGCAAAGCCTTATTATCAACTGATAGAAATTAAGGGTACAGCCTTTGAACGCGGAAAACGCTACGGATCATCGGCCTCCGGAGCGATTAAGAGAAATATTGACTTTTATTCCTCCGCGTTCGAAAAATCCGCGAATATTGATTGGCCGCAGGCACAGAAACTCGCCATGAAGTTTCTTCCTGTGATTGAGAAGTATTGCCCTCCATATGTTGAGGAAATGAAAGGCATTGCTGAGGGCTCGGGAAGAAGCTTTGAAGACATCCTGACTTTGAATTGCAGAAGCGAGGTGCTTTTTGCGAAAGCCGATGCTTGCTCCTGCATCATCATTCCTTCTGAGCGCGGAAAGAACGGTCACGTTTTTATGGGGCAAACTTGGGATTGGATGGCAAGTGCCAGACAAAATTCTGTGGTTCTTAAGGTCCATCAAGAAGGTGAGCCTAGCATTCTCATGATTTGTGAGGCAGGCATGGTAGGAGGAAAAGGACTGAATTCGGAAGGTATTTCTATCTGCCTGAATGCGACTTCTGTCGGAAAAGGAAAAATCGGCGTTCCGCTTCACCTAATGATGAGGAAAGTTCTGGATTCCAGTTTGGCAACAGAAGCAATTAAAGCGGTTTCTATGCTTCCGAGAGCCGGTTCCGGTGCTTTTAATATCGCGACTCGCAGCGGATTTGAGATGGTGATTGAATTCTCTCCTGATCAATTCGATGTCATCATGAGTCAGGGGGAACCTTTAATCCATACGAATCACTATCTTTCTCCTCTCATCGCACCTCAGGATAAAGCCAAAAGTTTTATCCCATCGACGTTTACACGCTACAACACTATGGAAAAATGGTTGAAGAAACACGGCGGAAGGATTGGAGAGAAGGAGATTTTCAAACTTCTAAGCAATCACGACAACTATCCCGAGTCGATTTGTTATCACGAAGATCCTCGAATCAGCGGAGAACGTTATTGTTCTGTTTATGCCATGGTGATGGACGTGACAGCAGGAAAACTTTGGGTAACTGACGGATATCCTTGTGAAGGAAAGGTTTCGGAGTATCGACTGTAACGCCTAAAAAAGGATTGAGATTGAAAGACAGTTGCGGTTAAGGCAACTGCCCAAAAGAAGACGCTATTAAATTGACTTGTTCTCAACGAGCCATAGACTTCTTAAAACGTTTTAAAACACAAGGAGTTAAAAATGGCTTATTTAAAAAATATCGCTTCTGCTGAAGTTCTGAAATTAGCAGACCAAGTTCAATATGCAGCCGGACAGGTGGTAAGCAAGACTTTGGTTCAAAACAAAGGTGTTGGCATCACGTTATTTGCTTTCGCAAAAGGTGAAGGCATTAGTGAACACGAAAGCACTGGTGATGCATTTGTTACCTGCTTGGATGGTAAAGGCAAGATCATGATTGACGGTAAACCTTATTTCTTAGAAAAAGGCGAGAGCATTGTCATGCCGGCTAATCATCCGCATGCCGTTTACGGTGAAGAAGATTTCAAGATGATGTTGGTGGTGATTTTTCCGTCATTGTAATTCGGAGCTTTCTATTTTTTTAAGCCGCCCTGGAGGCGGTTTTGTTTTGCTTTAAAAGACATAAATCTTTAAATAGATCAATAAAAATACGAAAAGAATGAATTAAGGAAGCTCTGTAAAATGCTTGATTCTTCCCAATGGCCTTTAGAGACTTA
>OGIE01005372.1_pt1 | contig 10873 bp, 7 predicted proteins | sample 1571581 | NCBI WGS metagenome assembly OGIE01 (sample SAMEA2582021, study PRJEB24529) | metagenome | biome: Human gut stool | place: China | collected 2011
GCGGCCTGTGCAACACCATCGAGGAGTGGATCATGAGCGCCGAGTACATCATGGCAGGCGGCAACGAGCAGGTCATCCTGTGCGAGCGCGGCATCCGCACCTTTGAAAAGTACACCCGCAACACGCTGGACCTGTCTGCCGTGCCCCTCATCCATGAAAAGACCCACCTGCCCGTCATCGTGGACCCCAGCCACGCCACCGGCAAGGCAAACCTCGTGGAACCCATGATGATCGCCGCTGTGGCCGCCGGTGCCGACGGTCTGGAGGTGGAGGTGCACTATGACCCCCGCCACGCTTGGAGCGACGGTGCCCAGTGCCTGACCCCGGACGCCTTTGCACAGGCCATGGCCAAGTGCCGTCAGGTGGCATGGGCCATCGGCCGCGATATGTAACGGCCTATGCTGGTAACCATTCATTCTTCCCGCCCCATCGGCGGGAGCATCACAGCCCCGCCCAGCAAGAGCATGGCCCACCGGGCCGTGCTGTGTGCGGCGCTGGCCACAGGCAGCTCTCACATCACGAATCTGGAATTCAGTAAGGACATCTCCGCCACGCTGGCTGCCGCAGGCCATCTGTGTGCCCGGGTGACCACCGGCCCCGCAGATGCCGTGGTGGAAGGGCTGGGCCGGTTTGCCCCCCTCACTGCCCCGGTGGACTGCTGCGAGAGCGGCAGCACCCTGCGGTTCCTCATCCCCATTGCCAGCCTCACCGGGCAGGAAGTGACCTTTACCGGCCGTGGGCGGCTCATGGAGCGGCCCCAGTCGGTTTACGAAACGTTGTATCGGGAGCAGGATCTACGGTTTGAACAGACCTCTGCCGGTCTGACCGTGGAAGGTGCCCTCACGCCGGGGGAGTACCGGCTGGCGGGCAACGTGTCCAGCCAGTTCATCAGCGGGCTGCTGTTTGCCCTGCCCCTGCTGGACGGCGACAGCACCCTGCACCTCATCCCGCCGGTGGAAAGCCGCAGCTACATCGACATGACCCGCGCGGTGCAGGCCGCCTTTGGGGTGACCAGCCGCTGGCTGGATGGAAATACGCTGGCCCTGCCGGGCCGCCAGCACTATCATCCCTGCGATCACGCCGTAGAGGGCGACTACAGTCAGGCGGCCTTCCCGGCGGTGCTGGGTGCCGTGTGCGGCGGGGTGACCGTCACCGGCCTTTCCCCGGACACCCTGCAGGGTGACGCGGTCATTCTGGATCTCCTGCGCCGGTGCGGCGCACAGTTCACCCGTGAGGGGGACACCGTCACCTTTGCAAAGGCGCCCCTGCACGGGGTGGACATCGACCTGGCCGACTGCCCGGACCTTGGCCCTGTGCTCATGGTGCTGGGCCTGCTGTGTGAGGGCACCACCGTCATCCGCAACGCCGAGCGCCTGCGCCTGAAGGAGAGTGACCGCATCGCCGCCATGGAAGCCGAGCTGCGGGCCTGCGGCGGCGTGCTGGAAAGCGAGGGCGGCGCCATCACGGTGCACGGCTGCGCCGAGCATCTGCACGCGCCGGAAGGCATTCTGCACGGGCACAACGACCACCGGGTGGTCATGAGCCTTGCGGTGCTGAGCGCAGCCGCCGGGCTGCCCCTGACTGTGGATGACGCCGAAGCCATCCAGAAGAGTTGGCCGAATTTCTTTGCAGCCATCCGGCCTTTGGGTGTGGAGGTAGAATATGCTTGACAAAACAAAACGTTATCTCGTGGTGGGTCTTGGTCTGCTGGGCGGCAAGTATGCCCTGGAGCTGACCAAAGCCGGTTTCCATGTGGACGGCATCAACCGCAGCGAGGGGCACCTGCAATATGCCCTCGACCACGGCTACATTGCCAGCGGCAAGACCCATGATTTTGAAGATCTGGTGCAGCAGGCCGACCACATCATCTTCGGCCTGTACCCCACGGCCCTGCTGGAATGGTTCAAAGCCTACGGCCCGCTCCTCAAGCCCGGCTGCATCTTCACGGATGTGTCCGGCGTCAAGACCGGCCTTGTGGAGCCGGTACAGGCCATCTGCCCGGCAGGGGTGGAGTTCATTGCCAGCCACCCCATGGCAGGCCGTGAGACCTCCAGCGTGGAGCACGCTGCCGAGGTGAACTTTGCCCCGGCCAACTTCATCATCACCCCCACCGACAAGAACACCCCGGAGGCCATCCAGTGGGCAAAGGAGCTGGCCCAGGTGCTGGGCTTCAAGCACATCTGCACCCTGACCGTGCAGGAGCACGACAAAATGATCGGCTACGTCAGCCAGCTGTGCCACGCCATCGCCGTGAGCCTGATGTGCGCCAACGACAACACCTCGCTGTGCGAGTACACCGGTGACTCCTTCCGGGATCTGACCCGCATTGCCCGCATCAACGACAAAATGTGGGCGGAACTGTTCCTGTGGAACAAGGAAAACCTGATCAGCGAGATCGACCAGTTCGATGCGGCCCTGTGCGAAATGCGCAACGCCCTCGTGGCCGACGACCGGGACAAGCTGGAAGAGATGTTCCGCCTGTCCACCCAGCGCCGCGCTGCCTTTGACAAAAAGCTGCCGTAAAACAAGGGAGGTACTCCGCCATGCCCAAGCAGGAAGGACAAAAGACCAAGCTCCTGGCATTGCTGCACATCTTTGAGCAGAAAACCGACGAAAACCACCTGCTGAACGTGCCCCAGCTGGTGGAACTGCTGGAACAGCAGGGCATTCTGGCCGAGCGCAAGAGCATCTACAGCGACATCGACACCCTGTGCGCGCTGGGCTACGACATCCAGCTGCGGCGCGGGCGCGGCGGCGGCTACTGGATGGCCAGCCGTGCCTTTGAGCTTTCCGAGCTCAAGCTGCTGGTGGACGCTGTGCAGGCCAGCAAGGTCATCTCGGCACGCACCAGCAAAAAACTCATCCGCAAGCTGGAGGCCCTGTGCTCCGAGTACGAGGGCACCCAGCTGCAGCGTCAGGTGTATGTAGACGGCCGCCCCAAGGCCGACAGCCGCACCCTGCTGTACAGCATCGACGCGCTGCACACGGCCATCAGCGCCGGGCGGCTGGTGCAGTTCCGTTACAAGAACAACAGCACCTGGACGGTCAGCCCCTGGCAGCTGGCCTGGGAGGGCGGCTGCTACTACCTCATCGCCTACCAGGATGAAAAGGATCCCGCCAACATCCGCAACTACCGGGTGGACCGCATGTCCTACGTCAAGGTGCTGGACCGCCCCCGCCGGGGCAAGGAGGCCTTTGCCGCCTTCGACCTGCCCAGCTATCTGCGCAAGCATTTCAATATGTTCGGCGGGCCGGAATACCGGGTGACCCTGCGCTGCACCGCCGACCTGGAAGCCGCCATGCGGGACCGCTTCGGGCAGGACACTCTCTTTTTGCCGGAAGCAGACGGGTACTTCCACTTTGATGTCCCGGTCTGCGTGAGCGACCAGTTTTACGGCTGGGTCTGCGGTTTTGGCGGCAAGGTGGAGGTCACCTCCCCCGCCGAAGTACGGCAGGGCCTGCACGACATGGTGCAGGAGCTGGCCAAGCAGCACAACTGATCCAGAATCAACGAACCCCCGGCAGGCTGTGGCCTGCCGGGGGTTCGTTCGTTATAAATAATTCTTTCTCATTCGTCAAATTCCAGGTCGCTGGGCAAGATCAGGTCCAGCGGAGCGTTGGGCTCTGCCACAAGGCGGCGGCTCTGGTTGAAGATGGCCTTTTCCAGCGTGTTGCGGGCAAGGCGGCCGTTGCCGGCGGTGCGGCTGTCCAGCGCCTGACGGCGCTTGTAGTAGCCCAGCAGCGGGAAGGTGCAGCTTTCGTCCAGCCGGTAGCCCTTGCCTTTGGCCAGCACGGTGGTGATGTCCAGCAGCTCGTCGGCGGTGTAATCCGGGAATTCCACCTTGTTCGGGAAGCGGCTGGCAAGGCCGCTGTTGGCGGTGAGGAACCCTTCCATCTCCTTTGTGTACCCGGCCAGGATCACCACCAGCTCGTCGCGGTGGTCCTCCATGCCCTTCACAAGGGTGTCGATGGCCTCCAGCCCGAAGCTGTCCTGTTCGCCGCGGTACAGGCTATAGGCCTCGTCGATGAACAGCACGCCGCCCAGTGCACTCTGGATGACGCTGTTGGTCAGCGGGGCAGTATGGCCCGTGTAGCGGCCCACCAGGTCGCCGCGGCTCACCTCCACCAGTTGGCCGCCCTTGAGCGCCCCGATGGCCTTGAGGTACTTTGCCACCAGCCGGGCGATGGTGGTCTTGCCGGTGCCGGGGTTGCCGGTGAAGATCATATGCATGGACAGGCTGGCCGTCTTGAACCCGGCGGCGGCGCGGCGCTGCTGCACCTGCAGGTTGTCTGCCAGACCGAACACATAGTCCTTGACCGGGGCAAGGCCCACCAGCGCGTCCAGCTCGGCGCGGATCTCGTCCACAGCACCGGTGTACTCTGTCGGCAGCAGGCTGAACAGGTCTGCCGGGGCGGCCCCGTTCAGGGCAAACTGCAGCCCCTCCGGCATGGCAGTCAGGGCCACGGTGCCGGTAAGGGCCGTATCGGTCTGCAGGCAGTATTCGCTCAGGGCGCGGAAGATGCGGTCACAGCACAGCTTCAGACCGGCCGCGCCCTTCTCCTTGGAGCACTGGGCGGCCACATAGTCCCGCACGTCTGCCCCGGCGGTAAGGGTGAGCCCCAGCCGGGTGCGCACCTTCTGGGCCAGCGCGTTCAGCTCCTGCGCCGCCATAGCGGCCAGATCTTCCCGTGCAAAGGCGGTGGTGGTACACACGTCCCCCACCGCCGAGACAAAGGGCGCACCGAACTTGTCGGCCAGCGCCTCCCGGCCCTTGTGGGAGAAGAAGATCAGGTACTTTCCGCAGGGGTCGATGCGGCTCACCGCACCGGGCGCCAGCGCGGTACCGGCATCCACCAGAATGCCCTCCTTATTGACCAGATACCGGCTGGACAGCGGTGCGCTGCCCCTGGTGGCAAGGTCGGCGATGGTTTTTAAAAAGCCGGGGTAGCAGCTCTCGTAGTGCTCAAAGATCAAAATCTCGCCGGGGGCGTGCAGAGCGGCATACAGGTCCTGCAAAAACAGCTTTTCGGACCCGGCATCCGGGTACAGGGCCAGGTCCAGCACGGCGGTCTTATCGCTCTGCAGCAGGCCGCGGGCCGCCATGATGCGGGCCGTCTCCTCCAGCGCAAAGTGCCGCCCGGTGCCGGGCGCACCGCTCAGCAGGATCACGTTGCGGGCCACCGGGGCCTCGGTGCCCAGAACAAAGGGCCGCCGCATGGCCCGCACCACACCGTCCACAAAGGCATCCTGCCCCAGCACGGTCTTTTTGACCTCGGTCGCCAGCCCTTCAAAACTGCCCAGATGCTCCGGCTTCGTGTCGGCGGTGCCTTTGGCCAGCAGGCCGTCATTCTCCATGTCCCGCAGCATCTGACGGCTGTTTGCCAGCGCCGTCTGGGTGTCGGCATCCTGCTTTTTCAGCTGGGCATTCTGCTTTTTCAGCAGCTCGTCCAGCTGTTTCTGCTGCTCCAGAAGGGCCGCGTTCAGGTCCGGCAGTCCCCCGGTCTTTGCCTTTGTGTCCGGCTGCGCAGCTCCGGAGCCAAATTTCACGCGCCCGCCTGCGCCGAATACGCCGTTCATAAGGGATTCCCAATCGTCGGTATATGCCATTGTGCGGCCCTCCCTGCAGTTTTCTTCCAGTATAGTGTACCCCGGCCCGCTTTGCAAGGGATTTTGCCTCTTGCAAAATCCACGCCGGTTGTTTACACTACAGATGTTTGAATATGCGGAAATCTCGCAAGAAGGAATGAAGAAACCATGGGTACTATGACACCGGCACAGCGCCGCGCCCTGTACGAGAGCGCCCGCTTTGCCCGCGAAACCACCTATAACGGCCCGCTTGGGCCGGAGTACACCCCCGCCGGCACCCGGCTGCGGCTGTGGGCCCCCACCGCGGAGCAGGCCGCGGTGAACCTGTACCGCAAGGGGCACGACAGCCCCTGCATCGGCACGCTGCCGCTGCAGCGCGGCCCGCAGGGCGTATGGAGCATCTGGCTGCCCGGCGACCAGCATGGGCATTACTATACCTTTACGGTCACGGTGGACGGCGTCGCACGGGAGACCGGCGACCCCTACGCCCGCGCTGGCGGCCTGAACGGCCTGCGCAGCATGATCGTGGACCTGGCCCGCACCGCCCCTGCCGGGTGGGAGCGGGACGTGCGCCCGGTGATCCCCCCGGCCCGGCGGTCAGTGTGGGAGGTGAGCGTGCGCGACTTTTCGCAGGATGCGGCCAGCGGCGTGCGCCCGGCCTGGCGGGGCAAATTTCTGGCCTTTACCCAGACCGGCACCACCCTGCACGGCGACGGCATCCACCCCACCTGCCTGAACTACCTCAAGCGGCTGGGCGTGGGCTATGTGCAGCTGATGCCCATCTTCGACTTTGGCAGCGTGGACGAGGCAAAGACGCTGCTGCGGCAGTACAACTGGGGCTACGACCCCACCAACTACAATTTCCCGGAGGGCAGCTACTCCACCGACCCCGCCCGGGGCGAAGTGCGGGTGCGGGAGTGCAAAGAGATGATCGCCGCCCTGCACGCGGCGGGCATCGGCGTGATCATGGATGTGGTGTATAACCACATGTACCGCTACGAAAACGTGCTGAACAACACCGTACCGGACTACTTTTTCCGCCAGAATGAGGACGGCAGCCTGTCCAACGGCAGCGGCTGCGGCAACGAGTTTGCCAGCGAGCGCCCCATGGCCCGCAAATATATGATCGACTCTCTGCTCTACTGGGCGCAGGAGTACCACATCGACGGTTTCCGGTTCGACCTGATGGGCCTGTACGACGTGGACACCATGAACGCGGCCCGTGCCGCTTTGGATGCCCTGCCCGGCGGGCGGGATATCCTGATGTACGGCGAGCCGTGGCAGGGCGGCGGCAGCCAGCTGCACCGGTACGAGGCCAACAAGGCGAACCTGGCCATGCTGAACGAGCGCATCGGCATCTTCTGCGACGACACCCGCGACGCCATCAAGGGCGGCTGTTTCAATGCCCGGGAGCCGGGCTATGTGGAGGGCAAGCCCGGCAGCTTCTGGGACGTCGGCGGCGCGGTGGCCGCCTGGTGCCGCAGCGACCGTCTGCCACCCCACGCCCCCAGCCAGATCGTAAGCTATGTGTCCGCCCACGACAACTTCACCTTGTGGGACAAACTGCTCTGCGTGCGCTACGAGCGGCCGGAGTTCACCGCATCTGACCCGGTGGCACTGGCCCAGAACCGGCTGGCCGCCGGCATCTACCTCACCAGTTTCGGCCTGCCCTTCCTGCAGGCGGGCGAAGAGTTTGCCCGCACCAAAAAGGGCGTGGGCAACAGCTACCGCTCCTCCCCCGCCCTGAACCGTCTGGACTGGGCCCGCGCCAGGCAGTACCACGCCCTGGTAGACTACTACCGGGGCCTGCTGGCCCTGCGGGCCGCCTTCCCGCGGCTGGGCACCACCGACCGCCACGCCCCGGAGGCGCTGCAGTTCTTCTCGCTGGAGCAGCCGCTGGTGGGCTGGACCCTGCCCGCTGCCCCCGGCGACGGGGCCTGGTGGCGGGCACTGTGTGTGTTCTACAACCCCACCGACACCTCCCGCGTGGTGCCGCTGCCCGCCGGGCGGTGGAAACTGCTGAGCAACGGCACTTCTTCCAGCTTATGGCGGGGCGAGAGCCGCACCTATGAACGGGAAGCCCTTCTGATGCCGTACAGCGCCACCGTGTTCGGAGCCGTATAAACAACAAAAAACAAGGGCAGACTGCTTTTCGGCAGTCTGCCCTTGTTCCATCGGATTTTTAGCTGTTGGAAGCGGTCTTTTCGCCCAGCGTAACATTGACCGTCTGCATCTGGCCGTCGCGGGCCACCGTGATGGACAGCGTGTCACCGGCTGTATGCTTCTGCATCAGGGTGCCCAGATCATCCTTGGCGGCGATCTCCGAGCCGTCCACGCTGACGATGCGGTCACCGGCCTTCAGACCGGCCTGATCGGCGGGGCCGCCCTTGGTCACGTCCATGATGTAGACGCCATAGGCGTTCACGCCCAGCTGCTGTGCCGTCTGTGCGTCGGTCACAGCCAGGTAGGTGATGCCCAGATAGGGGCGGCCGGTCACATAGCCGTTCTCCAGCAGCTCCTGTGCCACCTTGATGGCATCATTGATGGGGATGGCAAAGCCCAGGCCCTCGGCATCGCTGGAAGAGGATTTTGCGTTCACGATGCCGACCAGCTCACCGTTCATGTTGAACAGGCCGCCGCCGGAGTTGCCGGGGCTGACCGAGGCATCCATCTGGATCAGGGACATGGTGTTGGTGGAGTTGGTGCTCTGGATGGTCACACTGCGGTTCAGTGCGCTGATCATGCCGCCGGTCACGGTGCCGCCCAGCTCACCCAGCGGGTTGCCCACAGCCATCACGCTCTGGCCTACCTTCAGGCCGTCGCTGTCGCCCACGGTAGCGGGGGTCAGGCCGTCGGCGTCGATCTTGATGACCGCGATATCACTGGTGGTATCTTCGCCCACCAGCGTTGCGGTATAGTCCTTATCATTGATCGTCACGGTGATATTGGAAGCACCGTCCACAACGTGGGCACAGGTGAGGATGTAGCCATCCGAGCTGATGATCACGCCGCTGCCGGCACCGCTCTCCACCTGATTCTGGCCGTACCACGACCACTGAGAGTAGACCACCTGCTCGGTGGTGATGACCACCACGCTGGGGCTGACCAGATCAGCCACCTGTTCAGTGGTCAGGCTGCTGCCGCTGCTGGATGCTGCGGTGATGGAACTATCCGAACCGGATGCACTGTCGGCCGTAGAGGAAGGTGCCACCTGCTGAATGACCACCTTGCCGCTGCCGCCAAACTTTGCCCCCACAAAGCCGCCCGCAAAGCCCATGGCTGCGGCCAGCACCAGCGCCACGGCGCTGCGTGCAACGCGCTTGCCATTGAACTTTTTCTTCTTTTTAGGGGGCTGCGCATCCTGCGGCTGTACCGGATGTACCGGCGGCGTTGCACCGCCTGCGCCGTTGTCTGTCTGCGGGGCGGTGTAAGCGGTCTCCGGTTCCGGCTGCGGGTCGTTGTACTGGTTGGCGGTGTTCATGCCGCTGCTGCCCACATTGGGATAACCGGTATCTCCGCTTTCGTTTTTATCCTGAGAGGAATAATCATATTCCCATTTGTTCTCATTGTCCATGCTGATACTTCCTTTCCGTAAGGGATACGTCCACAGGAGCCCTGTTCCTTTGAACTGCTCCTATTGTAACCGTCAATTGTGAAAATCAATCGCGCGCGCCGTGAAGAAACTGTGAAAAAAAGACGCACTTTCCGCCCTTGACAGCGGCCTTTGCGCTTGCTATTGTAAAAGCGTAAATTCAGGAGGAACACACCATGGAACTGCACCGCACAGACGAGGGCTTTGCCCTCTATAAGGAAAAAACACAGATCGGCTTCTGCGTGCTCACGCCCGCCGCAAAGGGGGCTGCCATCACCTCGTTTGGCATCGAACCGCAGTGGCGGCGCAAAGGCTACGGCTCCTATCTATTAAAAGAAGCCTTGCGCGCCTACGCCGGATACGACCGCGAAAAGGCTACCGTATTTACCGCCCCGCTGCCCGCCGATGCCGCAGAGCTTGCGTTCTGGGCAAAGTTCGGCTTTGCGGCAGAAGGCAGGCAGCTGGTGCGCCGCCGCACCCCGGACCTGACCGCCGTCAAATTCGTGCAGGACTTCCTCGCCGCGCGGCTGGTGCACCCGCGCCTGTGCGTGGACGCCACCTGCGGCAACGGCGGCGACACGGCCTTCCTGTGCCGTCTTACCGCACCGGAGGGCCGTGTGCTGGGCTTTGACATCCAGCCGGAAGCAATCGCCTCCACCCGCGCCCGGCTGGAACAGGCCGGGGTGCCCGCCGGGCAGTATGCCCTGCACTGCGACAGCCACGCCCATCTGTTACAGTATGTGCAGCCCGGCACAGCGGATGCCGTGATGTTCAACTTCGGCTGGCTGCCCGGGGCCGACCACGCGGTGTTCTCCACCGCCGACAGCAGCATCCCCGCGCTGGAAGCCGCCCTGCAGGCGGTGCGCCCCGGTGGGGTGGTCAGCGCCATCCTGTACAGTGGGGCGGTCATCGGCACAGACGAAAAGCAGGCGGTGCTGGCCTGGCTGCGGGCACTTCCGCTGAAAGATTTCACCGTTCTGGTGTGCGATTTTGCCAATTGGGCCGAAACCGCCCCTCTGCCCTGCTTCATCCTGAAAAAATAACGAAAGCCCTTGCATTATCGCGCGTTTTCGTATAGAATAAAGTGCGTATGTGTAAAAATATGTTTTCTCCGCTCCCGCTGCGCGGGAGCGGAGAAAACTTCACCCCCTTCTAGGAGAATTTCAGATCTATGACAAATCGTGAAGAAATCGAGCGCCGCCGGACGTTTGCGATCATCAGCCATCCCGACGCCGGCAAGACCACGCTGACCGAAAAGCTGCTGCTGTACGGCGGAGCCATCAACCAGGCCGGTTCCGTCAAGGGCAAGCAGAGCGCCAAGCACGCTGTTTCCGACTGGATGGACATCGAGAAGCAGCGCGGTATTTCCGTCACCTCCTCGGTGCTGCAGTTCAACTACGCCGGCAAGTGCGTGAACATTCTGGACACCCCGGGCCATCAGGACTTTTCGGAGGATACCTACCGCACCCTGATGGCGGCAGACTCCGCCGTCATGGTCATCGACGCCGCAAAGGGCGTCGAGGCCCAGACCATCAAGCTGTTCAAGGTGTGCACCCTGCGCCACATCCCCATCTTTACCTTCATCAACAAGATGGACCGCGAAGCCCGCGACCCCTTTGAGCTGATGGAGAACATCGAGGAGATCCTGGGCATCAAGACCTACCCCATGAACTGGCCCATCGGCTGCGGCAAGG
>OGIE01005376.1_pt1 | contig 10863 bp, 10 predicted proteins | sample 1571581 | NCBI WGS metagenome assembly OGIE01 (sample SAMEA2582021, study PRJEB24529) | metagenome | biome: Human gut stool | place: China | collected 2011
GAGGAAGCCGCTGAGAGCGCATCTCGTGCCGGCGGAGGAGGACGTTTCGCCTGGTCCACACCCCGTCAGCAGACTGCCGATAAGCAGCGCCAGTGCTGCCGGTATTGCCCATAAGGAACGGGTAATTTTCATAAAATCCGATCCATCCTTTCCCATTCATCGGAAACCGGCCGCTCCGTAAAAGAACAGCCGGCCCCGCAGATCAGCACCTGATTTCTGTGCGTAAGGATACACGGAACGGAACCAATCCCGGTTTCACAGGCGGATCTGGTTCGGTCCTGCTCAGCCTTCAAGACGGGAAACGCTTAACTGTTGAACATATCGTCCAGCAAACTCTGAATCGCCGCAGCATTACTCTGAATGAAGTCTGATGCTGGCTGCTCGGTTATGATCGGCATACCGATGGCGCGCATGGTGCCCAGTGCAATCGGTTCGCCGGCATTGATCATAATGGTGAAAAGGTCAGCCGAGAAGCCGGGAGCAACATAGTCCTCAAACATCTCCGTATACGTGTCACGATCCACATAGTTGACGGAAGCATCGCGGATGGAATAGGTATTGAAATCCTTGGTCTTCTCGCCGATAAGCTGAAGGACTTTGCCGATAAGCTCCTTGCGTTCGGCTGTCTTCGGCACGGTAATAATGTAATTGTTGTGATAGCACGGAGCGAGGTAAGAGGACTCTGCGGTATATTTGGGCAGCGGCAGCGCCTCGATCGGTTTGGCGCAGCTCAACTTATTTTCCGACGGATGGACTCCGCCCATTGGAAATGTTCTCATAGATATAGTAAGGTTCTATTTTTATGCTTCTGCTTCGAAAAACCTGTGTCGTTTTTCCTTATCCGCAGGTCGTGATCGCGGCGCAACGCCGCGTTTATACATTTGACCCACCTCTAAATCCCCGCCTTGACGGGAACTTATCGCCCGCGACCGGATTGTCAACCGGAATGCGGATGGAAAAGTCTCAACTCGTCTCTTTCAGTTTTCAACTTTCGGCGCAGCCCCAGCCTTCAGAACGGCGGGGGTTGCCGGTGTTGCCGGAGCCTTCGGGGCTTTGGGCAGCGGGTCCATGCCGACGAGCCGGATGGCTCCCGTAGGACATTCGTTCACACACTTGCGGCACAGCTTGCACTTCTGCGGGTCGATGTAGGCGAGGTTGTTCTCCACGGTGATGGCATCGAAGGCGCATACTTTCACACACTTGCCGCAGCCGATACATCCGGCCTTGCAGGCCTTCATCACCACGGCGCCCTTGTCCTTCGACACGCACGACACGTACACCGCACGGTTCTTGGGCCATTTCTTCCGCAGTTCGATGATCATTTTCGGACACGCCTTCACGCAGGCACCGCAGGCCGTGCACTTGTCGGCGTCGACCTCCGGAAGTCCCGTTTCCGGGTTGATGTGAATGGCGTCGAAGGCGCAGACCGCGACGCAGTCGCCGAAGCCCAGACAGCCGAACGCGCAGCCCGTCTCGCCCACATAGAGCGACGAAGCCACGGCACACGACTTGGCCCCGTTGTACTCGTTGGTGCGGGGACGCTTCTCGCACGTGCCGCCGCAGCGGACGGTCGCCACTTCGGGCTGCTTTTCGGCAGCGGCCTTTCCGAGGTATGCAGCCACGGCTTTCATACAGTCGCCGCCGCCCACGGGGCAGAAGAGCGCCGAGATGTCGTCGCGCTTCACGAGCGCGTCGGCCATGCCCCGGCATCCTGCGAATCCGCAGCCGCCGCAGTTGGCCCCGGGGAGCATCTTCTCCACCTCGTCGATCCGCGGGTCCTCCTCGACCCGGAATTTCCGGGCCACGAAATAGAGGATTACCGCCGAGAACACTCCCAGCGCACACAGCGTCAGGATCGTGTAAAGTAATACTTCCATCAGATTTTTGTTATTGTAAATTGAATTGTGTGTTCGATTTTCCGCCGGAAGAGCCACAGCGCGAAATAATAAACGCCCACGCCCGCAATAGCGGCGAGGGCGCCCGCACCTTCGCTCCATCCGGCGACGGCGATCGTCCCGACCAGAACGGCCAGCAGGACGGCCAGCGCACCGACATAGGCCAGCACGACGGCGCGTACGCCGGCACTCCGCCGCACGCCGACCATCACCTCCCTGCCGGCGGCATACTGCCCGGCCTCGGGGGTCACCACGGCGACGATCTTGTCCTGCGCCTCGGCCAGGCCGCACGCCTGGCGGGCCTTGCAGGTTCCGCAGGCGCTCCGGGAGGTGATCCTCACATAGACCGTGTCGCGCTCCGTACGTTCCACCACGCCGCAGTGTTCGATCAAATCCGCCACGCCCTAATCTCCGTATTTGTTGGTGAGGGGCATCAGCCGCTCATGTCCGAACGTGCACGACGAGAGCCGCAGCACGGGCGGAAACTGGTAGCGTTTCTTCTCGTTGCGCATGATCATGCCGTGGATTTTCTCCACCACCTCCGAGTCGAAGCCCGCGTTGACGATCTCCTCGCGGTGCTGCCCCTCCTCGATCATGCGGAACAGGATGGCGTCCACCACCTCGTAGGGCGGCAGAATGTCGCTGTCCTTCTGTCCGGGATGCAGTTCCGACGAAGGTTCCTTGGTCAGGATGCTTTCGGGAATCGGGTTGCCCTGCGTCCGGTTGATATAGCGTGCCACGTCGTACATTTCGCTCTTGTAAAGGTCGCCCGTGGGGCTGAAAGCGCCTGCCGTGTCGCCGTACAGGGTGCAGAGCCCCAGTGCGTTCTCGCTCTTGTTCGAGGAGTTCAGCAGGATGTAGTCCGTCTTGTTCTGGAGGGCCATCAGCAGCACCGTGCGGATACGCGTCTGGATATTCTCCTCCGTGGCGTCGAACTCCGTGCCGCCGATGACCGGCTTGAGGGTGTTCACCACGCTGGTATAGATTTCCGAGATCGGAATGACGTTGTATTCGATGCCGAGGTTGCGCGCCAGCTCCTTGGCGTCCTCCACCGACTCGAGGGACGAGAAGGGCGAGGGCATCAGCAGCGCGCGGACATTCTCCGCCCCCAGCGCATCGGCGGCGATCGAGGCCACCACGGCCGAGTCGATGCCGCCCGAAAGGCCGATCGAAGCCTTCCGGTAGCCGTTCTTGCGGAAGAAGTCCCGCAGTCCGCAGCGTGCCGCCTCGTAGACCAGACGCGTGCGGTCGTTGTAGGTCGAGGGGATCGAGATCGGCCGGGCGGACGCCTTCGTATCGAAAATCTGGAAATCCTCCTCGAAATTCTTCATCATCAGCACCAGTTCGCCGCGGCTGTTCAGCGCGCCCGACGTGCCGTCGTAGACGATGTCGGTCGAACCGCCCACCTGATTGACCAGCACGAGATTCTTGCTCTCGACGAAAGCCAGGTTGCGCATCATCTCGTAACGGTAGGTCATGGTTCCCTTGCCGTATTTGCGGGCGTTGATCGAGATGACCGTTTCGACCGACTGGTCGAAGTCGCGCTCGCGGCTCAAATCGTCGCCCACGATGATCGCGCACTTATGGCCCTTGATCGTGGCGTATTCATAGCCTTTCGAAGGGACCAGGAAACCCATTTCACGGCGCGCCGTGATGTATTTCTTGCCGATGTAGCGCAGCACCTTGCGATCCTGGATCAGCGCCGCGGCGCTGATCGTGCCGTCCGCCGTGAGGATCGGAAGACCGACGATGGCGGCGATGCCGTCGCAGCACGAGGCTATTTCGACCAGAGCGTCCTCGCAGAGTTCGAGAAAGGTCGTCTTGCGCAGCAGGTCGAAGGCGGGGGTTCCGCTCACGGCCTGTTCGGCGAAAATCACCAGGTCGGCATGCTGCGCTTTCGCCTTGTGAATGGAGTCGATGATCTTCGAGGCATTGCCGTCCACGTCTCCGATCGTGTAATTCAGCTGAGCTATGGCTATTTTCATGCGAATAATTTAAGTCCGGAAATTACAACTTTGCAAAGTTAAGGATTATTTGCAAAAGTCGGAAAGATTTTCGATGTTAATAAATTAACATTCCCGCATTTACAAAAATATTTAAAAACAAAAAAGGCTCCCGGTTTTCCGGAAGCCTTTTCGCTGTTCGTATCGTCTCTATTCCTGCGTCTCGTCGGGATCGGCGACGAGGATGCGGCCGCAGTATTCGCAGATAATGATCTTCTTGCCCTGGCGGATGTCCACCTGACGCTGGGGCGGGATGCGGTTGAAGCAGCCTCCGCAGGCATCGCGCTTGACGGTCACCACCGCCAGTCCGTTGCGGACGTTGCGGCGGATGCGGTCGTAAGCCGCCAGCAGACGCTCGTCGATCTTCTCCTTGACACGCTCGCCCTGTGCGGCGTATTCCGCCACCAGCGGAGCCGTCTCGGCCTCGATGCCCTCCAGTTCGGCCTTCTTGGCCGCGAGGTCGGCAGCGCGCTCTACGGAGAGGTTCTCGGCCTCCTCCAGCTGGAGTTTCTTGGCCTTCACGCCGGCGGAATACTCCTTCAGGCGCTTCTCGGCCAGCTCGATTTCAAGCTCCTGATACTCGATCTCCTTGGTGATGGCGTCGAACTCGCGGTTGTTGCGCACGTTGTTCTGCTGCTCCTTGTAGTTGCCGATCATAATTTTAGCCTGGTCCACCTCGCGCTTGCGCTGCTTGGTGAGCGTGTTCAGCTCCTCGATCTCGGCGTTGATGTGTTCGATGCGGGTCTTCATCCCGGCCATCTCATCCTCGAGGTCCTGAACCTCGAGAGGCAGTTCGCCTTTCACCTTGTTGATTTCGTCGATCTTGCTGTCGATCTTCTGCAGCTCATAGAGCGCCATGATCTTCTCCTGCATCGAATAATCGACGTCGGCCGTCTTCTTTTGCGTTGCCATATGTTGTCTTTATAGTTTAGACTTAAACCAGATAGTTTACCGGATTGCGCGAGCGTTCACTCTTGCGAACCGCAAAGGTACATAAATTTTTCGATAAAATATCAAATATTAATTGAATTGCGCAATATTCGCTTTCGAAATGACCTATATCCGCCACCGTGAGGGCCTTGTCGGGCGCCATGAAGTCGTTGTACTTCATGTCGGCGGTGATGTAGATGTCGGCCCCGGCACGGCGCGCTTCGCCGATCAGCGAGGCCCCAGCCCCGGTGCAGACCGCCACGCGGCGCACCCCGGATGTCGCTATGTCACTGTACCGTACGACGCTCACCTCAAGCCGCCGTTGGATGATCCGCATAAACTCCACGGTGTCAACAGCTTCCGGCAGTTCGCCCACGACGCCGAACCCCGCGCCGTCCCCGGTCTCCGAAGGCTGGAGAACCCGAAGGTTCCCCACGCCCAGCATTTCGGCCAGCCGCCAGCTCATGCCCCCGGGGGCGCTGTCGAGGTTGGTGTGGCAGGCGTAGAGCGCGATCCGGCTGCGGATGGCCCGCTCGACGCACCGCTCGACGGGATCAGCCGAGTTGAACCGCTTGAGCGCGCGGAAGACGATCGGATGATGCGTGATCACCAGATCGCACCCTTCGGCTTCGGCCTCGTCCAGCACCTCTTCGGTAACATCCACGGCCAGCAGGGCCTTGTGCACCTCGTCGTCGGGGCGGCCGACGATAAGTCCCGCATTGTCATACGATTCCTGCCACTCAAGTGGGGCAAAGCGTTCGATGACGTCGGTTATTTGTCTGATAATCATACGAGTTAATTATATTATACAGCATTCAGGAGTTCTTCGCCGCCTGCACCTGTGCTTTTAGCCGGTCTGTCGCTTCGCGGCATTACGCCCCGCCGGGGCGGGGGCTTGCGAAGACGGCGGCACGCCGTGAATACGCCCGGTAAAGCCGCGAATCCTTGAACAATACCCCGCGCGGATCGAGAGCGTCTTTACGGACAATGCTCAAAATAAGGATTGTTCGTAAAACGCGAACAGCTCTTTGGTTTCGGCCTCCTCCTTCTTGCGGCGGGGCCTGCGGACGCTGCGTTTGACGGCAGGCTGCGCCGAGGAATCCCCGGCGGCTTTCCCGGCGGCTTTCCCGGCGGCATCGTCCGACGGTTCGTCGATCTTCACCACGGCCTTGGCCCGGCGGCGGCGCACGGGCGTTTCGGCGGCGGCAGCGGTATCAGCGGCGGCAGCAGCGGAGGCATCGACATCGGTCATATCGGCATCCGAAGCAGTCACGATCTCACCCTCCCCGGCTTTCAGGTCCTCGCGAACCTCGACCAGCAGGGCGCGGATACGCTGCAACCGCTCCATCAGTTCGGCATCACGGTCCACGCCGCTCTCGGAGGGCGCCTTCCGGAGCGCCTTCTTGGCCCCTTCGAGCGTCATGCCGCGCTCCTTGACCAGGTGGTAGATCATCTTGAGGTTCTCGACGTCCTCCGGCGAGAAGAGGCGGTTGCCTTTCTTGTTGCGCTTGGGGCGGAGAATGCTGAACTGCGACTCCCAGTGGCGGATCAACGACGTGTTGACGTCGAACATCTCGGCCACCTCGCCCATCGAATAAAAAAGTTTATCGGCCATATCTATTGTTTTATAATTCGCAATGAGTTGGGATACAGGTTATTCACCCGTGCGCCGATCCGTTTGGCAAATCCCAGCGCACGCCCCCGCGAGCAGACGAGGTTCATCCCCTCGGCCAGCCCTCCGGCGGCGATATCCTGCCGGCGCAGGAAGCGCAGCGTCTCTTCGTCGTCCAGTTCCGCCGCAGGCAGCGCCCCGCGGTTCAGCCCGTCGAAAAAAGCCAGCGCGGGATCGGGTTTCAGCACTCCCTTGAACACCTGCCCCAGCGCCACGCCCGAATAGATCACGGGCAACGCCTCGGAGAGCGTCCGCACGGCGTCGGCCTGCGCGGCGTACCATGCATAGCAGGTGTCGGCCACCGCTGCGAAGCGCATACCGCCGGGATTCCGCACCCAGCGGGCCAGTTCGCCGGCGGTCTTCCGGTCCACGGCCGCAAATACCGTGCGACGCGCCTTCGGCGCGCGCACGCGCCCCCCGGCGTCGAACGATTTGCGGGCCACGGCGGCGAAGAACCCTTCGCCGCAGGTCAGGTGGGGATAGAACCGGAACGTGCGGAACGCTCCGACACGCCCGCAAACGATGCCCCACGCATCTTCCACAGCCGTTTCTTCCGACTCGGCGATCTCGTCGCCGGCCCACGCCGCCATCCGCTCCAGCGCGCCTTCGTCCTCGTCGCGGTTGAACGTGCAGGTGCTGTAAACGAGCGTGCCGCCCGGCCGCAGCGCCCGCCACGCCTCGCGCAGGATTTCATCCTGCCGCGCGGCGCACTGTTTCACGTTGCCTTCGCTCCATTCGCCGCGGGCGTCGGGGTCCTTGCGGAACATCCCCTCGCCCGAGCAGGGGGCATCGACGGCCACCACGTCGAACCACGCCTCGAAATCGCCCAGCGCACGCGGCTCGCAGGTCGTGACGGCCACGTTGCCCGTGCCCCACTTGCGCACGTTGTCCGCCAGCACCGAGGCGCGACGGCGGTCGATCTCGTTGGCGACGACCAGCCCGTCGGGTCCGGCCAGCGAGGCGTAGAGCGTCGTCTTGCCGCCCGGAGCCGCACACAGGTCGAGGATGCGCGCCCCTTCGGTGCGGACCGCAGCGAGCAGGTGTCCCACGAACTGCGACGAAGCCTCCTGGACATAGTAGGCCCCGGCATGGAAGTCGGGATCGAGCGTGAAGGAGGGACGCACGGCGAGGTAACGCCCGTCGCGGCTCCACGGCACGCGCCCGGCGATCGCCAGGGCGGGAAGCCCCGCAGCCTCCGGAACGGGAAGCCCGGCGTCAGGTCCGGCGGAAACCGTTTCCGCCCCGGTCTTGGCAGGGTTCAGCCGCACCGATACCGGCGGCTCCGCGTCGAGCGCCGCGCAGAGAGCCGCGCCCTCCGTCTCGCCGAGGTCGCGCAGGACCCGCTCCACGAATTTCGCAGGCAGCGTCATGCGCTATTTCTTCGCTTTGAGCGCGTCGAGGCGCGCGCAGATCCGTTCCAGCACCGCAGGGTTCGAGACGAAATCCTCGTGGTCCTTGTCCACGACGAGCACCTCGCCCTCGTAAATGGTGTCGATCCAGTGGTTGTATTTGTTGTTCAGCCGCTTGAGGTACAGTTCGTCGATGTTCATCTCGTACTCGCGGCCGCGCTTGCGGATCTGCGAAATGAGCGTCGGCACGCTCGCCTTGAGGTAGATCAGCAGGTCGGGTTTGGGAATGAGCGTCGTCACCAGCCGGAAAATCTTCATGTAGGTCTCGATGTCGCGCGTGGCCATCAGCCCCATTTCATGCAGGTTGTCGGCGAAGATGTGCGCATCCTCGTAGATCGTGCGGTCCTGGAAGATCACCCCCGACTTGCAGTCGGAGATCATGTCCATCGTCTGCTGGATGCGGCTCCCGAGGAATGAAATCTGAAGATTGAACGCCCAGCGGTTCATATCCTCGTAGAAGTCGCCGATATAGGGATTGTCGCACTCCTCGAGGTAGCACTTGGCGTCGTAGCGCTTCGTAAGGATCTGGGTAAGCGTCGTCTTGCCGCTCCCGATGTTTCCGGCTATGGCTATGTACATGGCAGTATAGGTGTTATTTTACGTTTCTCATTCGTTTTCCGGTCTCCGAAGCGCATATCCCGCCGCCTTCGGCCTCGTTTTACAAGCCTGACTCCACCCGGCTAAAAGCCGGGATTCAGGGGCGATGCAAAGTCACTGCATCCGGACTCAATTCCACGCTTCCATTCCCAAAAGCCGTTTCTTAAACGGCCCTCGGGTGGGGCTTCTCGCAGCGCGGCCAAAATGCGGACAGACAGCCTCAAAGGGTCTGTTCGGTCTGAAAAGCCAGTATCTCGTCGGCCACGCGGCGGTCGTTCACCAGCCGCGGAACCTTGTTTTTACCCCGCGCGCGCATCCACGCGAGGAACCGCCCCCGCTCCACGACCGTCAGACGCTGGCGTTCGAGCGTGGTCCGCCGCTTGGCGTCGTAGTCCGAATTGACGGCCCGCAACTCCCCGTCGAGCGCCTCGGCGAAACGTTCGAGGCTGTCCGGCTCGCGTTCGAACTCCACGATCCACTCGTGCGCGCCCCGTTCGCGGAGCGACATGTAGCACGGCGCGACGCTGTATTCGCTCACGACGGCCCCCGTCTTCCGGCAGGCGGCCAGCAACGCATGCTCGGCGTTGTCGACGATCAGCTCCTCGCCGAAAACGTTGATATACTGCCGCGTGCGGCCCGCGAAGCGGATGCGGTAGGGATTCGTCGAGGTGAATTCCACCGTGTCGCCGATCTCGTAACGCCACAGGCCGTTGTTCGAGGTGATCAGCACGGCGTAGACCTTGCCGCACTCCACGCCTTCGAGCGGCACGATCTGCGTCCCGCTGCGGAACTCGAAGAAAGTTCCGTAATCCAGCATCAGCAGCATGTCGCTGCGCGAGGGGTCGTCGGCCATGGCGAAGAATCCCTCCGAAGCGTTGTAGGTCTCCATGTATTTCATCTTCTCCGAAGGGATCAGCTCCTCGAACGACGTCCGGTAGGGCGCGAACTCCACGCCTCCGTGGGCGAACATCTCCAGCCCGGGCCACACCTCCAGCAGATTTTTCCGGCCCGTATACTCCAGCACGCGGCGCATCAGCGCGAGGTTCCATGACGGGACGCCCGCAAAGGCCGTGATCGGTTCGCCGACGCACAGGCGGCAGATGGCGGCGCACTTCTCGTCGAAATCGGGAATGATCGCCGTCTCGGTCCGCGGCGCCCGGAACCAGCCGCTCCAGAAGGTCGTCTCGTGGATCAGCAGCGCCGAGAGGTCGCCGACCAGGTTGCGGCCCTCGCGGCTGCACGACCCGCCGAGCGTCAGGGTCTTGCCCTCGAAAACGCGGGTCTTCGGATTGTTGGCCGAAAAGACCGTCGCCACGTCGCGCATGCCCAGCGTATGGTTCCACCACAGCGACTCCATCGTCACGGGAATGTATTTGCTCCTGTCGGAGGTCGTGCCCGACGAACGGGCGAACAGCGACACCCGACCCGGAGCCGTGACGCTCCGCACGCCCTCCATCATCCGTTCGATATAGGGCTTGAAGGTCTCGTAGTCGAAAGTCTCCACCTGCGACTGGAACCGCTCCACCGAACGGATATGCCGCAGGTCGTAGCGGTCGCCGAACTCCGTGAAGCGTCCCCGGCGCAGCAGCTGCCGGAACATCCGCGCCTGCGTCTCGACAGGACGGCGGCGAAAACGGTCGATGGCCCGCTCGCGCTGCGAGAACCAGGCTTTGAGAATTATGTTTCGAAAAGACATGATGCGCTGCAATTCAGAATTGTGAATTCTGAATTGTGAATTCTTAATTAAAATAATACCCTACCTTCCCCACCGAACCGGGCATGGCGAAGACCACCACGCGGTCGTAGGGGATTATTTCCATGTTGTCGACGGCGATGAAAACCTTGTCGCCGCGGACGATGCCGCCGATGATCGTATCCTCCGGCAGCCCGAGGTCCTTGATCCGCACCTTCGTGGCCGGGGAGTTGGGTTTCACGATGAACTCCAGCACCTCGGCGTCGCTCCCCGTTAGGCATTTGATGGCCTGCACGTCGGTCGACATCGTGAAGCGGAAAATGTTCGACGCAGTCACCAGCTTCTTGTTGATGATCGTGTCGATGCCGATCGACTCGGCGAGGTTTATGTAATTGAGATTCTCGACCTCGGCGATCACCTTCTTGACCCCCATGCGCTTGGCGAGCATCGCCGCCAGGATGTTGGTCTCGCTGCGCCCCGTCACGGCAACGAAGGCGTCCATGTTCGAAAGCCCCTCCTCCATCATCGCCTCGGTGTTGCGGCCGTCCTCGTTGATGATCAGCGTCTTGTCGAGCGTCTCGGCCAGCCGGTAGGCCTTCTCGGCGTTGTAGTCGATCAGTTTGATGTTCACCTCGTCCTGCAACTCGGTGGCGATGCGGATGCC
>OGIE01005383.1_pt1 | contig 10853 bp, 6 predicted proteins | sample 1571581 | NCBI WGS metagenome assembly OGIE01 (sample SAMEA2582021, study PRJEB24529) | metagenome | biome: Human gut stool | place: China | collected 2011
ATGCAGAAGATGCATATAAGGATGCTGTTTTTGTTATCATTGCTGCACCAACAAATTATGATTCAAAGAAGAATTCCTTTGATACAAGTGCAGTAGAAAATGTAATAGAACAGGTAATGGAAATCAATCCAAATGCCATTATGGTCATTAAAAGTACAATACCTGTAGGATATACACAAAGCATCAGGGAAAAAACAGGAAGCAAGAATATCATTTTCTCTCCTGAATTCTTAAGAGAATCAAAGGCATTGTATGATAATCTATATCCTTCAAGAATCATTGTAGGAACAGATATGAATGATGAAAGACTTGTAGAAGCAGCACATACATTTGCATCACTCCTACAAGAAGGAGCATCAAAGAAGATATCGATACATTGTTTATGGGATTTACAGAAGCAGAAGCAGTCAAACTGTTCGCTAATACATATCTAGCACTTAGAGTATCTTATTTCAATGAATTAGATACCTATGCAGAATTAAAAGGATTGGATACACAACAAATCATCAATGGAGTGTGTTTAGATCCAAGAATAGGATCACATTACAATAATCCATCATTTGGATATGGAGGATATTGTTTACCAAAAGATACAAAACAGTTATTAGCTAATTATGCTGATGTTCCACAAAACTTAATAGAAGCAATCGTAGAAAGTAATAGAACAAGAAAAGATTTTATTGCTGATCAGGTATTAGAAAAAGCAAACTATTATGGATATGATGATAATAACACTTTCAATAAGGAAAAAGAAAATGAAGTAATTGTTGGAGTATATAGATTAACAATGAAATCAAATAGCGATAACTTCAGACAGTCATCAATCCAAGGAGTCATGAAAAGAATCAAAGCTAAAGGAGCTAAGGTTATTGTCTATGAACCAACATTAGAAGATGGAACAACATTCTTTGGAAGTGAAGTAGTCAATGACTTAAATAAATTTAAAGAAACAAGTCAAGCAATCATAGCGAACCGCTATGATAGTTGTCTAGATGATGTAGAAGATAAAGTATATACAAGAGATTTATTTAGAAGAGATTAAAAGTTTGTTCTTCCTTGAATAATGCTAAAAGGAAATAATTTGTTATGAAGAGTAGCACTAGAGTGTTGCTCTTTCTTTTTATGTTATAATGTAATCGGTTACAAAATTATAAAACTATATTAGAAATAGGGAGGATTTTATGGAATTATTATATATCTGGATTGGTGATAATCCAATTGATACATTACAACAAGAATTTTGTTTTACACCTGAATATGATATTCATTTTGATAATTTAAACAATGAGTTGTTTATTGAAAAGGAAAATATACCTAATATTTTTAAAATAGACAAAATATTAAATATTAGTGGTGTAGTTGGTGAAAATGGGACAGGGAAAACTACATTATTAAATAAACTAGGGAGCATATCTGATATTAAATTAAAATCACAAAAATCAAAAGTAAAAAAAGAATTTATCGCTGTTTTTTATGATGATGATTTTGTTATTTTTAATTCAACAAATCAGAAAATAAAAGTTGAAGGAGAGGTGACAGATTATTTAATAAACTATTCAAGTTCTAAAATAGATGTCAATCTAGATCAACTATCCAAAGTTTACCTTACAAATAGTAATTTTTCTGGAGAAAATTATTATCTAAAGTTAGGAGAAATTGACTATATTAATTTATCAAGTAAAACATTTGAAATTTTTGAAAAAGATTTTTTTTCTTATAAAGGTTCATTGAATGACCAACGTGGGGTGAATAATACAAAGTTTGATGTTATGCAAAGTATATTTCCTAATTTTATGGGTAATCGTTTTCGAAGTTTGATTGATATGGATTTTTTAGTGTATGTAAAAGGTTTAAAAGATAAATTTATTGGTAAAGATATTTCAAATATTCAATTCAAAATAGATAAGATTGATGATTTTATTAGTAGTGATTTAAATGATTTAAACTATTATACTAAGAAGTATCATGAGAATGGTGTGAAAGAATTTGAAAAGAAATTTATAAAACTACATACAAATATAAATTCAAATAATGATATAACATTTTCTTTAATTATGAATCTAGCGGGAGAATTAATTTACTGTTATCCTGATTTTAATGAATATATTGAGAAGTGCGTTAAAATTGAAGACTTGTATGAAAAATGCGAAGGATTTATTAAAGAACATACATTTACAGATAGTAAAGATAATAAAGAAAAAGAATATTTTAAAAATGCAATAAAAGAGATAGACAAAATAAAAAGAAAAAACTTTGAAATAAATGGTAACTATTATACAAAAAGTATAAACTACTTTTGGGATACAATCGAAGAATTTGTTTATAATAAAACTTCCTTCGTATTAAAATATATTCATATATTAGATGAGTATACTTCATCTGGTGAAAGAGCAATCCTTAATTTCATGTCATGTATATATTTTTTATCAAAAATTAAAGATTATTTTAAAGATAAAGATTATAAGTTAAGAAAAAATATTTTATTATTGATTGACGAGATAGATCTTTATCTACATCCGGCTTGGCAGCAAAAAATAATAACGACATTAATAAATGAATTAAATGAATGCTTTCCAGATAACGTATTCCAAATTGTTTTTTCAACGCATTCACCAATTGTTTTATCAGATATGCCTACACAAAATTGTATTTTTTTAAAGAAGGATCATACAGGAATAATAATGAAAAAAGAGGTTAAGCAAACATTTGGATGTAATATTTTTAATTTGTATAAAGATGCTTTTTTTTTAGAAAATGGAAATACTTTTGGTGAGTACTCAAGGACTTTTATAAATAATATAGCTAAAGAAATTAAAACTGGAAAGTTTGATGATAAAGAAAACATTAATCGTTTGATTGATCTCATTGGTGAGCCTATTATTCAAAATCATTTAAGAAAATTAATTAATGAACCTAAAAAAAATAAATTAGATTCTAGTCAAAATGAAGAAATGATTCGTTTTTTAGAAAAACAAAAAAGAGAAATCGAAAACAAAATAAATGAACTAAAGAAACAATAATGTTTAAAAGGTTGTGAAGAAAAATGATTAAAATATCAAAGATATGCGATAAAAATAAAAATGAATTTTATGATGATGTAAAAAAATCTTATTTAGATCTATTAGAAAAAATAAAGAAGGATGAGAAAGATACATATAATATTAAAAACAGAAATAAAATAATCGATTACTTTTATGAGGGTGATAAGATATGTGAAAATAAAGTAATAGAAGTGATTACTGGAGATCGTAAAGTTCTAGAAAAAGTTATAAAAGAAATAGGTGTTTTAGAAAAAAACAAAGATGATAAAAAATTACATGAAAAATTTGAAAGTATATATAATAATTTTACGAATAGAGAGTTTGGAAGGACTTGGGGTAAGAAAATAGGTGTTGAAATATGTCCTTATTGTAATAGAAGTTTTATTTATACAACACCCAAGAAGGGAACACGACCACAATATGATCATTACTATCCTAAATCTAAATATCCATATTTAGCCCTATCAATGTATAATCTTATTCCATGTTGTCCTGTGTGCAATAACGCTAAAAATGCGGAAGATACTTTTGATAATAAGAGTTTATTATATCCCTTTGAAGAGGAATATGGATATGATATTTTTTTTGAAATTGAAACAGATGAGCAGTTATGTTATTTAGGGTTATCTAATGATTTTAATATAAAAATTAAATCAAAGAATGTAGAAGAAGATTTAAAACAAAAAGTACAAAATAGTTCAAAAATACTGCATATAGAAGAATTGTATAATTTACATAATGATTATGTATCAAAGCTTTTAAGAAGCAAGTATATTTTTACAGATGAATATTGTCAATCTTTATTAGATACTTATCCGGACTGGTTTTTTGATATGAATGAGGTTAAAAATCAATTATATTTTAATTCTTTACAAAAGGAAGAGTGGGGAGAACAAATTCTTTCAAAATTAACTTATGATATTTTAAATAGTGAATAATTTCATGCATTTCATAAAACATAATCAATAATTTTAAAATTAGTAGGATTGATAGTTTGTTTTACAAGAAATAATCTTATTATTAATATATAATAGATGTCATGAGGAATTCGTTAAAAAATACAAGAAAGGATACTTATCTATGAAATATTCAAATGAAACGAGTCTAATAGGAAAAGCAGCTAATAGTTTAGATATTAAAGGTGCTATTATAGGCAAAACTTTAGACTTTATAATACAGTTTATTAATAATAGGGTAAATGAAAAAAAATGGAAAAATTTATTTTTAGAAACTGGAGAACAAGTAGTTAAAAATCTTGATGATCAAGATGGGTTTAAAAATGATTTACTAGTTATATTTTCTAAAGATAATATGCAAAATATAGCTGAAAAAAGCTATGACAAAAGAGGATATGAATTAATTTCTTATTTAGAAAATGAAATTGTTGAATTATTTATTGAATACGGAGTATCGGAAAGAAATGCACATGAATATAGTTACCATTTCATTCAAATTATATTAGATGAATTAAAACAATATGATACTGATAAAGCCTTGGAATCTTATTTAGAAATTTGGAGAAAACAATCAGAACAAAACTATTTTTCTCTAAAAAAACAATTAGATGCAATTGAAATTGAAGTAAAAAAACTTGGTAAAGATAATATACATGTTTTATCAATAGAAGATATTGAATCTGATATTAAAAAAAGTAGTTCTTTTGAAAAATTAAGTTTAGATTTTTTTGAAATTGATGATGAACAATTTGAAATGGATTTTGAAGATCAATTAGATAATGAAAAAATTATCATAGTTGGAAAATCAAAAGAGGAAAGTTTGTATCGCATTTTAAATTATTTAAAAAGATTTTCTAAAGATAGAATAATTTTAATTGTGAAAGACGAAAAATCTTGGTTAAGTCTTATTGAGGATGATATAAGAAATGCAATCCTTGTACCTTATTTTAATAGTGAAGAAATACTAGTGAAAAAAGATAATACAAATATCTTCATTTATAATGAAGGAGATATTTTCTATGAAACTAATGAATTACATCTTAGAAAAAGAACCATTCATAACTTACTTAGCGCTTTAGAAAAAATAGGATTAGATCACGAAGATGCTAGAAATCTTGTAAATAATACAAGTGGCATCTATGCATTTATGAGAAAACATTTATTTAATCGTGTCAGTAATTTTAAGCCGCAATGGGTGGAAAATAGATCGAAAGCAGTAATTGCGGCTTTACTATGTGGATCATGGACGGAATGTGAAGGAGATAAAGAAATTATTTCTAAACTTGCGGAAAAAGAGTACGACGATGTTATTCAAGAACTTAATTCTTATTCAACAGTTGAAAAACCATTTGTTATTAAAATTGATAACCATGGATCAATACGTTATATGATTTCCTCAATTGAAGATGCATGGATGGAATTGGATGCATTGATTTTTCCTGAAACTTGGAAACAATATATTTCTTTGTTAAAAGAGGTTTTTGAAGAATTGGAGCCAATTTTTAAGAAAGATTTTAATGAGCATTATTTAGTGAATGTTATAAAAGAAAAGCCTAAATATTCAAAAGTATTAAAAGATGGAATGTTGCGAACATTGATTATGAAAGTAATTTATAAGAATAATCAAAATTATCAATATCAAGTTGATAATATAGTTAAAGCAATATTAGAAAACATAAGAGGAATAGAACAATGGGCATGCATTTCTCAATATTTTATACCACTATGTGAGGCATCACCAAATTCATGCTTGGACAGAATAGAATCTGAATTTATTAAATCAACAGGATTAAAAGAATTATTTGAAAAGAATTCAGGAGATATATTTAAAAGTAATAATTACTATGTAAATATCATATTTGGTTTAGAACAGTTAGTTCATATAAGAAAATATGTTTCTCGAACAATAAATTGTTTTTTTAGAATGAATGAATTTGAAATAGATTACAAAATGGGAAATAGTCCTAAAAATACATTAGAAGTCATTTTTTGTCCATGGTTTAATTCATGCTCCTTAAATTCAAATGAAAAAATTAAACAAGCTCAAAGTTTAATTGAAAAATATAAGACAGCATGGAATGTATTTGCAAGTCAGTTACCTGAGTCACACGCTATGATGTCTCCCTTATTGCAACCTAAATATAGGATTGTTAATGAATCTGAAGAAATTACTTACGGTGATTTAGATAATGTATATATTGAATACTTAAATTTATGTACGCAATACGCTGGTATGGATAAAAAACGTTGGAAAACTCTAATTGAGCATCTAGATAGATATTCAATTGATCTTCAAAAAGATTTTTTTAATAAATTGATTAAGAAGACACAATCAATGTGTGACAATGATAAAGAGTATTTGAAAACAAAAATACGTTATATTGTTTATAGACATAGATTTTATAATCAGAGCGATTGGGCAATGGAAGAAGATAAACTTATGATTTATGAAAATACAATAAGTGCTATTTCTTTTAATAATCCTATTTTTGATTATAGATATTTATTTATAAAGCATAATATGCCTCTTCTGCATCCAATTCCATATAAAGGTGATGATTATAGAAATAAAAATCAACAATTAAAAAATCAATTGATTGATGATAAAATAAATGAATTTATCAAAAAAGATTATTCAATTGAGGATTTAATAGATATCTTAGTAGGTGATGATGACTATGATATTGGAACAGTTTTGGCACAGTATTATTGTAAATGTAAATATAATAAAGAAATTTTGAATCTTTTAATAAGCAAAGATTCTCAAGGAAAGCAAACTAGATCATTTATAGAAACTTTTTACTGTAACAAAGCAATTGACTTAAGAAGTGTTATTAATGATTTAAAAGAAATGACAGATAATACAGAATTAATATCCGATATATTTTTATTACAAAGAGTAAATGGAAATGAGGATGCTTACATTTTCACGGAAGATGAACAGGTAAAGAGTATTTTTTGGAAAAGAGAAAGATGTTTTTTTATATTTGAAAATGCTAGTAAAGAGGTAATTGAAAAAGCATTAGCCGAATGTTTAAAGTATTCAAATAAGGAAAACTATATTTTATTTTTAGATGATATGAAAAATTACTTTTCTTTACAAGAACTATATGATTATTTCATCAAAATTTCCAATTTGAAATATGAAGGTCATTACTCTGTTATGGATTATCCGTTGCAAGAATTGTTAGAACTATTACAAAAAGAATTTATTAATGATGATGAAAAATGTAGTGAAATTGCAAAAATAGAATGGATATTCAGTGGTATTTTAGACTGGGATGCAATGAAATGTATTCAAAAAGAAATAAAAAGAAATCCTATTTTTTATGCTGATTTAATTTGTTGTATTTTCAAAGATAAAGATGGAAATAAAAAAATGGGTATTGATGAAAATGTACGAAGTAGTTTAACTAGTTGCTTTTATAAAATGAAATTTTGCCCTTCAGAAAAAAATGGAAATGTTGATTATGAAGAGCTTTGTAAGTGGTTAGAGGATTTTAAACATTTATTAAAAGATCAAAATCAGGAATATCTTTATGAGAGACTAGTTGGTTCATTATTTGCAAATGCTCCAGTAGGCAACGATGGATATCCACCACATGAAAGTGTAAGAAAAATTATTGAAAAATATAATAGTAATGATTTAAATAAGTCATTTATTATTGCAGAGTCTAATAAAAGAGGAGTATATTCACCTGATGCTGGAAAATCTGAAAAAGAAATAGCAAATAAATATTATAAATTTTCTAAAGCATTAGAAATTGATTATCCAATAACAGCAGATATATTCTATGAATTAGGTAAATCTTATGATGAAGAATCTTTACAACAAAGGATGGCTGCCGAAAATGAATAAAAAAAATAAAATTTATGAGGGAGCAAGATACAAATTTGTTATAAAGAAAGAAATAGGTTCGGGTGGCAATGGAAAAGTATATGATGTAGATATAATAGGACATCCAAAATTGGATTTTGTTGCAAAGTTTTTTTCTGCAGATAAAAGAAATCTAAAAAAGTGTAATAAGAGATTTGAACGTTTTAAAAAGGAAATAGAATATGTAAATAAGCTTACTGACATTGAGGGGATTATGTTAATTGAGGATTGTAATTTATCTTCAATGGATAATTCTTGGTATTTAATGAAAAAGGCCAGGGAGTATAAGGTTAATACTAGAAAAAAACTCAATGAGAAGTTAGATGATATAATGAAAATTGCTTTAGTTATAAAACAATTGCATTCCCGAGATATGGAACATAGAGATATTAAACCAGATAATATTCTTATTTTAAATAACAGAGTATATTTAACAGATTTTGGATTAATATTTTGTGATAACGATATTGATAATTTGACAGATTTAAATGAAAGAATAGGTCCGGGTAAAATCGCGCCACCAGAATTTAGTAATTTGGGAGCATTTAGCTATATTGATTTTAAAGCTTCGGATGTTTACTTATTTGCTAAGGTAATTTGGATGATTTTGAAAGAAGAACCGTTTGGCTTTTATGGACCTTATAAATATGGAGAAGATTCAAAACAGTTGTTACTTGATGAAAAAAAATATTCTGTTGAAACATTTATCCCAATAAATAAATTAATTCATGAAGCAACCTATGATGATTTTACGAAAAGAATCAATATTGATGATTGTATAGGTTACATTGAATTACAACAAAAACTTATTTCTAATAATTTAAATGACGATGAAAAAGTAATTATTAATAATTTAAAAAATGAAGAGCTTTTAATAAAATTTAAAGAAGATAAATGTTCAAAACATATAATATCAAATAAAGAATTTATAGCCGAGTTTTTACAAAAAAATCAATTTCCTTCAAAAATAAAAATTTGTGGAACAATTAGTGATGACAAAGAAGAAGTAAAAGAAAAAGAACTCTTATTAGAAATTTCAAGAGTGAGAATAAATCACAACTATTGTCAAGGTTATTATTTTATAAATAAAAGAAAAATATATGAGTGTCATTTTATTGTAAATGAAATAATTCTTAATGAAGAGAAACAGCAATTTGAATTCCAATTAATAGAAGATGAAAGATTATGGAAATATAATAATATTATTGAAGCAAGAGGCAATATTGTTGGAAAATATTACGTACCCTCAAATAAAAAAATAGTAATTGATTATTGATTAAAATTTCAATGGTCAGCAGGTACTTCGAATAGCCTATTTGTTTAGCTGAATTAAAATATATGAGTAGAAAAAAGGTTTAATTTTTAATTATTTATGTGTATAATGATACTATCATAGAAATAAAAGGGAAATGAATTATGGAAAATATAAAGAAAATTATATCTTGGCCTGTAATATTAGGAATACAGGTCATTACAACAGTAGTATTACTATTTTTTATTTTTAAGCTTAATATTTTACCAACAACATATGCTGTTATGGTTGGGATGATATTTGTTTTATTAGGTTTTATTAATTATGCATTAATGAAACCTAATAAAAAAGAACATCATCATAAAACAAAACCAAGAGAGATTGTTGGTAAAGTAATAAGTTTATTATTAAGTGTTTTAATGATCTTTGGATCAGTAATGATCAATAAAGGTTATTCAACATTAGATGATATTACGAATTCTAATACGAAATCTGCACATTATGCAATTGTTGTATTAAAAAGTAGTAAAATAAATAGTTTATATGAATTACAAAATGAATCGATTGAATATTGTTTACAATATGATAAAGAAAAAGATATGAATCAAGTTATTGCTGAAGCTAAAAAGAAAGAATCAAGCTTGAATTTTGATGTTGCTATGACATATTCAAAACTAGGGGATGATCTTTATAATAATACCGTTAATGCTATATTAATTAATACAGCATATAATGGTATGTTTGAAGAAAATCATCCAGATTTTCAAAATGAAGTTAAAGAAATATGGACAAGTGATATAGAAACAAAAGTCAAAGACTTTTCAACAAGAGTTTCTGTAACAAATACACCATTTATTATTTATATCAGTGGTATTGATACATATGGAAGTATTACAACAGTATCTAGATCAGATGTTAATATGATCGTTACTGTTAATCCAAATACAAAGAAGATCTTATTAACATCTATTCCAAGAGATTACTACGTAACTCTTGCGAATATGAAAAAAAAGGATAAGTTAACGCATTCAGGTATTGCTGGACCTGAAAATACGGTTAAAACAATGGCTCAGTTTTTAGGAACAGATATTAACTACTATGCAAGAGTTAACTTTACATCATTGGTCACAATGGTTGATGCATTGGGTGGCATTACTGTTAATGTTGATCGAGATTTTAGTGCGGGTGGTTATACCTATAAATTAGGTCTTCAACAAATGAATGGTGAAGAAGCTTTAGCATATTCAAGGGAAAGACATTCATTTGCTGATGGAGATAATGTACGTGTAAAACATCAACAAGATGTTTTAATGGCTATGCTTAATAAGATGATGTCACCTGCAGTTATTACTAATTATAGTAGTGTTTTAAAAGCTATATCAGGATGTTTTGAAACAAATATGGCATCGAGTGATATTACAGATTTAATAAAAATGCAAATAAATGATAATGCTTCATGGACATTTAAACAAAAACAATTTACCGGAACAGGAGTTATGCAGACAGGTGGAGCTTACATGCCTGATAGCAAACTTTATTATATGATTCCAAATGATGATAGTGTTAAAGAAAATCTACAAGCAATTAAAGATGTCTTAAATGGGAAATAGTTATTTTAGTTGCTAAAAGTGATCGTTGAGTAATAATAGATAACATTGATTATATAGCGCTCAATAAATGATAATGCTTCATGGACATTTAAACAAAAACAATTTACCGGAACAGGA
>OGIE01005397.1_pt1 | contig 10822 bp, 8 predicted proteins | sample 1571581 | NCBI WGS metagenome assembly OGIE01 (sample SAMEA2582021, study PRJEB24529) | metagenome | biome: Human gut stool | place: China | collected 2011
GCTCTTTCCGGTTTATCACTGTTATGCGGAACATACCATACAATGTCAACACGTGTTGTGGTAGTATATGGTTCTACCAGATTCAAAACAACGATTTCTTTTCCGGACTCTTTTTCGATCTCCTGCTCGATACCTGGTTTTGTATTTGTAAAACGTCCAAAACCTTTACCAGAACCAATCAGACTATTTGCCATTTCAGTAGAAGTGGAAGCATCCGGCATGATCAGACCTTTCTGCGCCCAGTCATAGCGAAGTTTCATTTCGTTCATATATTTATCTGTTGCGTAGTAATTAATAACTTCTGTGCTGTCAGAAGATACACTCTCTAAAGATCCGATATCTCCACCAAGGTCATCTGGATTTGTCATAAGGCTCATGGAACCCACATGAGAAACAATGGGATATACATCTGGATACATTTCTTTTACTTTTTCAAGGAGCGGCTCCAACTCCTCTTCTGTTTTAATAGAACTATAGTCAATTCCGGTTGCATCTGCCATCTCTTTATTCATAGCAAATCCCCATCCCGTTGCTTTCTCTTTATTGGACGGAACACCATAAATATTGCCGTTAAAGGTTACACATTTCCAGTCGGATTCACTGATTTCAGATTTCATATCGCTGCCATAGCTGTCCAGATAATCCGTAATCGGAAGGATCTGTCCGCTGCTGATTGCAGATGTTACATTTCCACAGTACTCATACATCAGATCCAATTTTTCAGAAGATGCCAGTGTCAGGTTGACCTGCTGATCATAACTTCCAAATCCAACACGAGTCAGCTCAACTTTAGTATTGAATTTTTCCTCGGTGATTTTGCTTGCTGCCTCAGAAATTTTTGCGCAGTCATCTGTGCTGGCATCGCCAGGTGCCAGAATTTTTACCGTATAGCTGTCCTGATTGCTGCTGTCTGCGCTCTTGGAAGATCCGTCATTTGAGCTGGACGCGTTATCGCTTCCGCAACCTGCCAGCATACTTCCCGCCATAACAGAAACAAGTAAAAATGCCATTGCTTTTTTCTTATTCATTACATTTCTCTCCTTTGTTCTTTTCTTTGTTTTACGAATAGCTATATCCTATCAAAGAAATATCTCTTTCTCTATAAAATCTGTGACTTTCTCTTTATATATTGTGACATACCACTGTAACTTTCGTTATTTTAACGAATCTGTATACTTATTTCTTGAAAACACACGACATCTATATTAGAATAAATGGCATGTTCCAACAGTTGAAACGCTCACACGATTTTTCTTATATTGTTATATTTTGGGAGGTTCTTATGTTATCTCGTAAAAATTTTTACATCTCATCAAAAATTTTTTTCACCTTTATAAGCCTTATCATGCTTATTCCGCTTACATTTCTGACGATATTTTTTGATTTCTACTCACTTCGCCTGCTGAACCGCGAAATCGCTTCTGCAAATCGAAATGCTCTGTTTCTCTATCAGGAACAGTTAGAAGCAGATCTTTCCCAGATAGAAACCTCAATGGCACAGAACTGGGCTACGAACTGGAATTATCAGAAACTAAAATATAAACTTGATCCGCTCGATGTTCATTTAAATACACTCTCCATTGTGAATAAAGCACGGGAACAGCTTGCTCTGACAGAATGTCTCGGTGCTGTCTATATTTATTCTGCTCCCAATGATGTCTGCCGCTGTGCCTATCAGGACTGCTATTCCTATAAAGAATTAATAACAATGCAGAATTACGTAAAATCCCTTGATTTTGAATCAACTCCCAAATCCTGGTTTTACGATAAAGTCGGTGATAAATACTTTTTGGTTCGCCTTATCGGTTTTTCCAATGCCTACAGTGTTTCTCTCGTAGATTTTGATCTGGTCATGGCTCCATCTCGCCTCGCCACACAGACGCATAAAACTAGTTCACTCGTCTATCTTTCCAACGACGGAACCGTATTAAATCCTTCTAAAACCATTACAGAAAATAAACTGACCTTTTCGCCTGAAGACAATAACCACATCAAAAAAGGACAAAAAGAAAACTTTTTTGTTGTACAGGATCGCTTAAAATATGCTGATATTACCATGCTTTACCTTTCCCCTTACCAGGGAAGCCAGTTTTATTTAAATGCGACACAGATGTTTGCCATCATTGCCTCTGTGCTGGCACTGCTTTTGATTCCGTTCATGTGTTTTTTGGCCATCAAAATTTACTTTTCTCCATTAAGAGATGCAATCGCTACCATGGAGAATATTCGAAACGGTAAATTGAACTCAAAACTGCAGGAAACACAGTTTATCCGTGAATTTTCCGTCTTTAATTCCACTTTTAACCGAATGATGGATGAAATTCACAATCTGAAAATCCGCACTTATGAAAATAAGCTGATCATTCAAAAATCTCAGCTGCAATATTTTCAAATTCAGTTGAAGCCTCATTTTTATCTGAACTGCCTGAAAACTCTTTACGGTATGATTCAACAGAATAAAGGAAACGATGCACAGCAAATGATTTTATATGTTTCCCAGTATATCCGCTATACCTTCCGCGACAACAGCAGTCTTGTGCCACTGCAGACGGAACTGAATCAGGTACAGAATTATTATAAACTTCAGAAGCTAAACACAAGAGATTCTTCTGAGCTGACCATTTCTGCCGATCCCGCTGTTTCAAAGTTTCCGGTTCCCATGCTCTGCATTCAAACATTCGTCGAAAATTCTTTTAAGCATGGGCGAATCTCCAGCCAGCCGCTCAATGTACACATTTCCGTACAGCTGACAGAGACTGAAGAAGGAAATTATTTAAATATCAGTATTCAGGATAACGGAATCGGATTTCCGGACGAATTTCTGCAGTCCTTTCTGCAACATACAGAAGATGCAGTAACCGGACAGCACATCGGTATACACAATCTCCGTCAACGACTTACCTTACTTTACGGTGATCAGGCCGGACTGATCTGTATGAACAATTCCTCCGGCGCCCTGACAGAAATTATCCTGCCCATCCAGGAAGAACCAAATACCAGTTCAGAAACTAAAAGTAGCTTACTCTCAAACGAAAATTTGTTTTCATTATCCTAGAAAGAGGAGGAATCCCGAATGAATGTATTGATTATTGATGACCAACCCGATGTTGTCGCCGGTATTCATTCCGGCATCAACTGGGATGCGCTTTCCATCCGACAGGTTTTCTATGCTAACGACATTATCCGTGCGCGTGAAATTCTTTCAAACAATTCCGTGGATATCATGCTCTGCGATATCGAAATGCCGCTCGGCAGCGGTCTTGAACTTTATGAATGGGTTGCGGAGCATTTTCCAGAAATCAAATGTATTTTTCTCACCTCACATGAAGATTTTTCCTATGCACAAAAAGCACTGCAACTCGGCGGATTCGATTATCTGATTCAGCCCGCTCCCTACAGTGCAATTGAGGTTTCCATTCAGAAAGCAGTCCTGCAAATTCAAAAGGAAAAAAAGGAAAAATTTTACAGTGAATATGGAAACTATTTCAGCAAACGCGAAATGGATCTTCTTGATGTGCTTTTAAATGAATTTTTGCAGAAACAGCCTGCAGAACCGCAGAATATCCTGAGTTTTCTGGACACGATCTCCATAAAACTCGATCCCGGCCGTTCCTGTGTTCTGACTTTGATTGATATTCTCGAACAGGACACGCCACATCCAGTTCGTGACCTTTCTCTCCTCCGCTCTATCCTGCAGAATGTCATTTCCGAGCTGTTTAAGCCGTTCACTAAAAAACTGCTTTTCTGCCATGTCCACGAACAGGTTTTTGCCCTTATTTTATACGAAACCGATAATTTTACAAAAGATCAGGTGCAAATTTATTTGCATACTTTTGTGGAAGCCGCTTCACAGTATCTCCACTTTAAAATAGCATGCTACTGTGCTCATTCTGCAAATTTTCTTCTGCTACCAGATAAAATACAGCAGCTTTTGGAACAGCGCAGTGAAAATGTGGCAAACTATAGCGGTATTTTTTATCAGAAATCCAGTATTTCCCAGGTTCCCTACACCCCTCCGGATTTTGTCCACTGGAATGTCATGCTCTCCTCTGGTTATTACGATGCCGTCCGTGCAGACATGCATGATTATCTGCTCCGCCAAAAAGAATCCGGTCATGTAAACCAGAAAATGCTCAGTCTCTTTTTACAGGATTTTCTTCAGCTCTTCTATCAGATTCTGAACCATCACCACATCGGTGCACACGGTGTTTTTGAAAAAGAATACGATATTCACGCTCTGAACAACTCCTGTCATTCTATAGAAGAGATGCATAAACTGCTTGATTTTTCCGTTGATTATCTAAAAAGCCTTCAAATTAGCGCAGAACCAGGTGTTTCACAGATCGACCAGGTGGTAAATTTTATTCAGAAAAATATTCACCAGAATGTTACCCGCACCGAAATCGCACATCAGGTATACATGAACCCGGAATACCTCTCCCGGCTTTTCAAAAAGGTAAAAGGAATTTCACTTTCTGACTATATCGTGCAGGAAAAACTGAAAATTGCGATTTCCCTGCTTGAGGGAACCAATCTCCCGGTCAGTGTAATTGCAACGAATATCGGCTACACGAATTTTTCTTATTTTACACAGGTATTCAAAAAAGTCTACGGAATTTCTCCGAGTGAATACCGTCAAAAGAAAAAATAATGCAAAAATAGTACTGCGGAGCGTAAAGTTTTCCCAAATAAATGTTAATACCCGGGTATAACGAAAATACGTTCCGCAGTATTTTATTTTTGCATTACTGTTTTATCTTCAAACAAGTTTTTATACCGGCATCGCCGCCACAAAATAATACATCACAACAAAATGACAGAAGCTGCCACCCATCACAAACAGATGGAAAATTTCATGTGTTCCGAACTTTTTATGCTTCGCGTTAAACATCGGCATTTTTAAGGAGTAAATCACCCCGCCGACCGTGTAAATGATGCCACCCGCCAGCAACCATCCAAATGCCGGCCGTGAAAGAGCCAGAAACAGCGGATGAAATGCCAGTACACACAGCCATCCCATTGCGATATACAACACTGAGGAAAACCACTTCGGACAATTGATCCAGAATGCCTTGACAAGAATTCCGCCAATTGCAGCTGCCCACACCAATGCACAAAGTACAATTCCCGTCCGTCCATGCAGCGCAATCAGACAGATCGGCGTATAACTTCCCGCAATCAGCACGGAAATCATCATATGATCAAACTTCTTCAGTCGACGGTTTACCTTCCCATTTACATCAAACGTGTGATACACGGTGCTCGCCAGATACAGCAAAATCATACTCAGCATAAACACCGCCATCGCAACCACATGCAGATGATCCGGCTCCCGCGCCGCCTTCAAAAGCAATGGCAGCGTTCCCACCACCGCCAGGATCAGCGCAATCCCATGTGTAATCGCACTGCCAGGATCCTTGATTCCATTTTTTCTGATATACTTCATTCTACTCACTCCTTTCCTGTCAGAAACGCTGTGTATTTTAATTACTACTTTATGTAGTTTTCATTACTACTTATCATTGTTTCTTTTATTATAGCAGGATAAAATTATTTTTCAAGTCAAAATATCTATTTTCTTTTGAAAATGTTCGACCTGCTTTGACACAAAAAAACAGACTGCTCGCTTACGCATACCATTGTGCCTGTTTGAGCCGTCTGTTTTTGTATTTTTATTGCTTCTTCGCTTGAATCAGCTTCCATTTTTCTACCCGCGAAAGCTGCTTAATTTCCCATTCTCTCCGCATAGCCTCCTGTTTTGTTAAAAAGGTTTCAAAATACACCAGTTTTACCGGTTTGCGGCTCTTTGTATATTTCGCTCCTTTTCCAGCATTGTGTGCCTTTACTCTGCGTTCCAAATTATTGGTCCAGCCTGTATAAAAAGATCCATCGCTGCATTCCAGAATATATGTAAAATTCCCCTGTTCCATTTCAAATTCCGTTCCTTCTGTTCATCTGTATTCTATGTAACTTTAACACTCGGTTCTTTTAGGCGCAATCAAAAAAATAAGAAAGAGTCCTGCTTCGCAGGAAAATTCAACGAAGTTTCCTGTAAGCAAAAAACCGTCCGGATTTCTCCGAACGGTTTTCTCATTTTTATTTTTACTGCATTGCCAGCTCATCTACCGCCAGTTTCAATGCGCCCATGATACCCTGGTTGTCGTTCAGGCTTGGAAGTACAATGTAGCTGTCGAGATCCTCAAGTTCTTTTGTTACAAGATATCCGTTCAGCTGTTTCTTTACTTCTTCTCTTACGAGCGGCATCATATGCTCCTGATGCATAACGCCTCCGCCCAAAACGATTCTCTGCGGGGAGAGCAGCATGATGCAGTCTACAAGTGCCTGTCCGATATAGTAAGCCTCAAGCTCCCATACCTCTTTTTTGTCTGCCAGCTCAATACCTTTTTTGCCCCAGCGTGCTTCAATGGCAGGACCTGCAGCAAGGCCTTCCAGGCAGTTGCTGTGATACGGGCATTTTCCGCCGTAAGTATCTTTCGGATGTCTGGTCAGCAGAACGTGTCCGCCTTCCGGATGAAGCATGCCGTGCAACAGCTTGCCATTGGAAATAATTCCCATTCCAACGCCCGTTCCGATGGTGATGTAAATGCTGTTGTCCAGACCTTTTGTGATTCCCCAGGTAGCCTCACCCAGTGCAGAACCGTTTACATCGGTATCAAATCCAACCGGGATGTCCAGTGCATCTGCGAAAGCGCCTACGATGTTGTAGTTCTTCCATGCTAATTTGGGAGTTGTGGTAATGTAACCATATGTTTCGGATTTTCTGTTCAGGTCGATCGGTCCAAAGCAACCGATTCCCAGTGCCTGAATGTCCTTCTCTTTGAAATACTCAATCATTTTCGGAACGGTAATTTCCGGTGTCTCGGTCGGGATAGAAATTCTCTCATAAATTTCTCCATTTGCGTTTCCAATTGCGCAGACCATCTTTGTTCCGCCTGCTTCTAATGCTCCAAGTCTCATTGTGTTTTTCTCCTCTCTTATGCTTCTGGATTTGAGCAGATTACAGAAAGTTTTCCTTCAAATCTGCATCCATTAAAATTAGCCGGTATAATAAAGTGAGTACCTTTCTTAACCGGAATACCGTTTACAGTACCCTCTCCGGCGATTACACTTACATTAGTATAATATTTTTTCGCATCTAAGGTGAATACACCGTCGATGTCGTATTTATCTACAGAGTAGAACTTGCATGTTACAAAATGGGTATGTACCGCGCCCGGGATTTCCTCTGTAAAGGTATCGATATCTGCCGGTTTAAACGGAGCCTCGATAACATCGATACTCTGCTCTACATGAAGCTGTCTCGGTTTGCCGTTCTGCAGTCTGTCATAATCGTATACACGATAGGTGATATCGCTGCTCTGCTGTGTCTCCAGAATCAGTGTGCCGCCTTTGATGGCATGTACGCATCCCGGATTGATCTGGAAGAAATCTCCCTTATGTACCGGCACTTTGCGGATGAAATCGCTCCACTCATGATTGCGGATCATTTTCTCCACTTCTGCCTTGTCTTTTGCATTGTGTCCGATAACAATTTCTGTACCCGGTTCGCAGTTCAGCACGTACCAGCACTCGGTCTTTCCAAGAGATCCATTCTCATGCTCTCCTGCATAAGCATCATCTGGATGAACCTGGATGCTCAGATCATTTTTTGCATCAATGATCTTGATCAGCAGCGGAACCTGGCTTCCCGGGTAATTTCCGAAAATTTCCGGCTCCTCTTTCCAGAGCTCACCTAATGTTTTTCCATCAAATCTTCCGCCTGCCACATGGCTCATTCCGTTGGCATGTCCGCTGATCGCCCAGCACTCGCCGGTTGTATCGCTCGGAATTTCGTAATCAAATACGTCTCTTAACTTTGTTCCACCCCAGATTGCTTCTTTGAACACCGGGTCCATAAATAAAAGCTCCATATTTTTCTAATCCTCCTTGTTTTCAGGATCTGTCCACTACATCTATTTTAACCGATAACATTCAAAAACGAAACCCCTAAAATGACAAACTTTCACATTTTCTGTAACCGGTTACTTTCCTTTTATTCCGCCTTTTTTCTATATCAAAACAATCCTGTTTGTTATATGTAAAGCTGACTGTTTTCAGCCAGCCTTTTTTATAAAAAGCAATCGAAAAACGGTATTTTACCATCCGCGGTCTGCGCCGCCTTTTTTGTATTCAAAACCTGTAAAAAAGATTCGATTGCGAATCCTACACTTTATAATACTTTCCCGCATCCCATTTCGTGCAGGTCCTCTTTTTTATTCCGAAATTGCCGGGAGATATACCATAGGATCAATGGCTTTTCCATCTTTTTTCATCTCAAAGAAAAGATTGCTTCCCTCTTTTACATAATATTTCGTCGGTGCTGCAACTGCTCCGATCCGTGCTGCTTTCTGAACTTTCTGGCCTGCTTCGAGGGAAACGTCTGTGAGCTGTCCGTAGATGGCTTCGTATCCATTTCCAAGATTCATGGTGACGGTGAGGCCGGTTCTTGCATCATTTTCCACACTCACAACTTCTCCGTCCGCTGCCGCCAGAACCGGAGTTCCTTCTGCCGCCGAGAAAACAACGCCTGGATTGCACTGGTAAAGATCCAGTGTCGGGAAATAAACGGTATTTTCCATGTTATACGGAATCAGAACTGTTCCAGTAACCGGCAGTTCCATGATTGTCGCTTCGCTGAACATCAGATCCTGTGCAGCCCCTGCTGTCTCAACTGCCGTTTCCTGATTTTCTGCAGAATCCACAGTTCCGGATGCTGCACTCGTTTTTTCATTCGCCGCTGTTTCTCCTGATCCTGTTTCTCCGTTCTGATCCGCCGCTGTTCCGTTTACCGCCTGCGCGTCCTGTCTTTCTGTATTCCCATCTGATTCTTCCGGTGTATTCTGAGCCGTCTCTGCATCTGCTTCTGGATTTCCCGCCGCCTCTTCTTCACACGCCGCTTCCATTTCCGGCACCTGTTCCAGACTGTTTTCCACATCATCTGCCTGATCCTGTACGGCACGCGTTCCGTCTGCATCTCCCGCCGTCTCCTCCGTCTGCTGTTCTGTAGTTCCGGTGCTTTCGTCCTCTGTAAGCTGTGCCGTCTCTCCCTGTTTCGCCTGATCTGCCTTACCGTTTCTCGCATCCTGCTGCCAGGTCAGCACTCCGCCTGCAATCATCATTGCCAGTGCCGCTGTGATCACGCCGATTCTCAACTTGTCTCTTTTCATGTTCTTACCACCTCTGCTGATATCTTTTTAAGCATTTCAGAGGCGTTTTTCGATTTCTCGCTCTCCTCCTGCTTTTCTACAGTAAGCAGTATTTCCCATCCGGCGCGATCTATACACAAAAACTGGATTTTTCCTTTCCGTTATCCACAATTTTTCCCCTGCGCTTCTTTCTTTTGTGGAAAACATAATTCTTTTCTGCGCATTCCGTGCAAAACATCCCCAATGTTATCCACACCTTATTTTCTCGACTTGCTTCACGTAAAAAAAAGAGCCGGAACCGGGAATTTTCTCCCGTTTCCAGCTCTCGCTTTCACCTGTATTTACTGTAATCTTCCATACACCGTACTCGCATCCGCGATGCTGTCCACCGCAGATCCCGAATCCGTCATCGCCTCTGCCGTAACGAGTATGTACTCTTCTCCCCCGTATTCTGCAAAGCTGACCAGGCACTGACCCGCCTCATCGGTAAATCCGGTCTTTCCGCCTTCAATGACTGCCCCGTTCTCCAGTGTCGTACTCATCTCATAGCTGGTAAACCGGTGGAGCATCGTATCATACAGCGTAATTCCCTCCGGGTGTGATGCGGTAGCCTCCGTTGTGTAAACCTCCCTCGTCACGATCTCGCGAAACGTATCACTCTTCAGACACTCGCTCATCAGCACCGCAATATCACGGCAGGTAGAATAATGGTTGTCGTTATGCAGTCCCGTGCAGTTCTCAAAATGCGTATTGGTAAGCCCCAGTTCTTCTGCTTTCTGGTTCATCATGGCCACAAAACCTTCTTCCGATCCGCCGACTGCTCTCGCCAATGTCTCACAGGCATCTGCGCCGGATGGCAGCAGCACACCATAGAGAAGATCACGAACCGTCGGCTGTTCGTACGGATTAAATCCCGCTACCGACGCATCCTGTGCCGTCAGTTCCTCGAAGATGTCCTCCGGAACCGTAATCGTCTCGTTCAGATCCGGAAGATTTTCAATGGTAAGCAGCGCTGTCATAATCTTTGTCATCGACGCCGGATAAATTCTCTCATCTCCGCCCAGATTCATCATCTCAGCCAGATCGCTTTCCCGCACCAGCAGGGCATGCTGACTGTTCAGACCATCTGACGAAATCTGCTGTACCGGCTCAGGCGTCGGTGTAATCTCCTCCTCCGGGCTGGAATCCGATATCGGCTCTGAACTGTCCCCAGCAAGAGAGGATGACGAAACCGAAGAGGATGCACTTGCGTTTCCATCCGTCTGTTTTTTCTCGTTCTTCTGCATCTGATATCCAAGCACGCCAATCAATCCGATAATGATAACAAGCAGAACACTTAAAATCACTTTCTGCTGAAACTGGCGTCTTCGTCTTTTGTTTTTCTTTTTTTGTGCCATAAACAGATTCCTCCGTTCTCTTTTATTCTTTCAAAGCATAGTACATTTCCTGCTCTTTTGCAAGATTTTCGCCGTAACCTTAAGATAAACATAATCAAAATTGGTCCGGTGGACCAATTTGGGATATGCAGAACAAAAAAAGAACCCTCGAAAGGGTTCCACATAGTGAAGCATCGGGGATTCGAACCCCGGACAACTTGATTAAAAGTCAAGTGCTCT
>OGIE01005403.1_pt1 | contig 10814 bp, 8 predicted proteins | sample 1571581 | NCBI WGS metagenome assembly OGIE01 (sample SAMEA2582021, study PRJEB24529) | metagenome | biome: Human gut stool | place: China | collected 2011
AAAACCGCTGTTTCACAGCGTAGTTTACCTCATGTGGTTACTTCGCCATATAAATCATGTCAAATGTCCATATAAATGCAAGCATTCTATGTCCATATTGCCATAATTTGCATGGCTCTGAATAGTTACAGGATTCCGTATTTCTTCATTTCTGCTTCGAGCTTCTTTGCATTCTCGGGTTCCATTTCGGTTAAAGGAGCCTTCGGAACTCCAACCTGCTTACCCTGTAAATTAAGAGCCATCTTAACCGGGATCGGGTTTACTTCACAGAATAATGCCTTGCACAGAGGAATGGCTCGTAACTGCTCTGCACAGCTTCCCTTTACATCTCCGTCAAAGAACTTCTGGCAGATCTCATGGGTCTGTCTGGGTGCCACATTGGATAACACGGAAATTACACCGATTCCGCCTAAGGAAAGAATCGGCACGATCTGATCGTCATTTCCGGAATACAGATCAACCTTGCCATCTGCCATGGACATCAGCTTTGCAATCTGTGAGATATCTCCGCTGGCTTCCTTGATACCTACGATATTCTCAACCTCTGTACACAGTCTGACTGCGGTTTCCGGCTGAATGTTGCATCCGGTACGGCTCGGTACATTGTAAAGAATACAGGGAACTTTAATCGAATCTGCAATTGTCTTAAAATGCTGGAATAAACCAAACTGGGTTGCCTTGTTATAATAAGGTGTAACTAAAAGGACACCGTCTACTCCGTATTTCTCTGCTTCGGTAGAAAGATAGATCGCCGTTTCCGTGCAGTTAGAACCGGTTCCTGCAACAACAGGAATTCTGCCTGCCACCTTCTCTACACAGTACTTAATCACCTCAAGGTGTTCCTCATGTGTTAAGGTTGAAGATTCTCCCGTGGTTCCGCAAACCACAATTGCGTCGGTTCCACCGGCAATCTGATCCTCAATTAATTCTCCAAACTTCTCAAAATTTACGGTTTTGTCCTCATGGAACGGTGTAACGATTGCAACGGCTGCTCCTTTAAAAATTGCCATAATAAATCCTCCTTATTTTTCAAAAAAAAATCAGTACACTTCTGCGCACCGATTTATTAAATGACTTCTCAAGTATGAATCGGATAGCGCCCCATCAAATAACTGATGACAGTCACACAGCTCTTAACTGTGTGCCCAAGAGCCTCTCTGCAGTATGAAAAAACTCTTTCGGCGTTCCTCCCTTTCATTTTCCTTCACTTGCGACTGCCACATCCAAAAAATTACTCATAATTCACGCAACCTCTACCTCATCTATTAAGTTACAAAAATATCATAGCACCACGGCGATTTCCTGTCAACACTACCAGCGTTTAAACTTATGTGTCTCAATTCTGGATACATCATCAGCCAACATGCACACCTCATCATTCATGGTAATACCGGTCAGAATAATCCGGGTATCCTCCATTTTCTGGGAAAGAATTTCCTCCAGATCTCCTACGGTGATGATCCGGTTATCAATCAGTCCCAATACTTCATCGAGAATCAACAGATCACACTCTCCTGTGGAGAGTACCTTTTTGGCATAATTTAATCCATTCTTGATATTCAGGATTTCCTCATGCTTCTTATCCTCGGGAAGTTCATCAAAGTTCACGTCCGACTTTTCAAACCGGAAAATCTTGATTTCCGGCTCCAGCCGGTGAATAAATTCGGTGTCCTTAAGTCCCTTACCCTTAAGGAACTGGATAATCACCACGCTTCCACCTGCAGCGGCGGTAAGAACCGCCTCACCAAGCGCTGCCGGAGACTTTCCATGTCCATCTCCACTATAGATACAAATTGCTCCCTGTTTCATTCTCCACCTCATATATGATCGTTACTATTCAGAACCGCATTCGACGTCCATATTGTCATAATTTTCATAGCTCTGAATAGTTGCAAATTAGTTGTTCCTGTTAAATCCGGCACGCTTACGAAGGGTCGGATCCAGAATCTTCTTACGGATACGCAGGGACACCGGAGTGATCTCCAGAAGCTCATCCGTATCAATAAATTCCAGTGCCTGCTCAAGGCTCAGTACCTTAGGCGGTGTAAGCCGCAGTGCTTCATCGGAACCTGATGCACGGGTATTGGTAAGCTGCTTCTTCTTGCAGACATTGATTTCCACATCCTCCGGCTTGCCGTTCTGTCCGATAATCATACCGGCATATACCTTTTCACCGGCACCAATAAACAGTGTTCCACGTTCCTGTGCATTGTATAAGCCGTAGGTAATGGATTCTCCGGATTCAAATGCTATGAGAGAGCCCTGCTTGCGATACTGGATATCTCCCTTATACGGTGCATATTCATCAAAAATCGTATTAATGATACCATTTCCTTTGGTATCGGTCATAAATTCGCCACGATATCCGATCAGTCCTCGTGCCGGAATGGAGAACTCCAGTCTCGTATAGCCTCCGGTAATCGGGGTCATGTTCTGCAGCTCGCCTTTCCGCTGTCCAAGCTTTTCAATAACCGTTCCGGTAAATTCATCCGGCACATCAATATAGGCAATTTCCATAGGCTCTGTCTTACGTCCCTTGGAATCCTCATGGTACAGCACCTCTGCCTTACTTACCGCAAATTCATAGCCTTCACGACGCATATTCTCAATTAATACGGACAGATGAAGCTCTCCGCGCCCGGATACCTTGAAGCATTCGGTGGACTCGGTTTCCTCTACACGAAGGGAAACATCTGTATTTAATTCCTTAAACAGACGGTCTCTTAAATGTCTGGAAGTAACAAACTTTCCTTCCTGTCCGGCAAGCGGAGAATCATTTACCATGAACTGCATGGCAATGGTCGGCTCTGAAATCTTCTGGAACGGGATTGCCTGCGGGTTATCGGGAGAACAGATCGTATCCCCGATATGGATATCTGCAATACCGGATACTGCTACGATCGCACCGATGGTCGCTTCCTTCACATTGACCTTGCGTAAGCCATCGTACTCATAAAGAGCACTGACCTTCACCTTCTGCATCTTCTCCGGGTCATTGGCATTCACAATGACAGCCTCCTGGTTGATCTTAATGACACCATTATCCACCTTGCCGACACCGATTCTGCCTACATATTCATTATAGTCAATAGTACTGATTAATACCTGTGTTCCTGCCTCCGGATCTCCTTCAGGTGCGGGAATGTAATTTAAGATTGCCTCAAATAATGGCATCATATTGGGCTCGATATGCTCCGGGTCAAGTCCGGAAACACCGCTCTTTGCAGAAGCAAAAATAAACGGACAGTCAAGCTGCTCATCAGTCGCATCCAGATCCATAAACAGCTCTAACACTTCATCCACAACCTCATTGCATCTTGCCTCCGGACGGTCAATCTTATTCACACATACAATAACGGGAAGCTTTAATGCCAGTGCCTTTTTCAGAACGAACTTGGTCTGCGGCATAACACCTTCAAAGGCATCCACTACGAGGATGGCACCGTTTACCATCTTTAAGACACGCTCTACTTCTCCACCGAAATCGGCATGTCCGGGGGTATCAATAATATTAATCTTTGTGTTCTTATAGGTAACAGCAGTGTTCTTGGAAAGGATCGTAATACCACGTTCACGTTCGATATCATTCGAATCCATGACACGTTCTGCGATCTCCTGGTTTTCACGGAACACACCGCTTTGCTTTAATAATTCATCTACTAATGTTGTCTTACCATGGTCAACATGGGCAATAATTGCGATATTACGGACATCTTCTCTCTTCTGCTTCATAACCTGTATCCTTTCATCTAAAGCCTTTTCGTAACAGCTTCATTACACCTTTTCCTTCTTAAACCGTAACAGTATATCACTATATATCGGTGATTGCAAGCGTATTATCGTGTACTTGTCGAATTCTGCGGTGCTTCAACGTTCTAAACGGGAAAAGTATGCATAAAATTTTATTGCATGTAGGAAAAAGCAAAATGAAGAGACAAATGGAGGTAACAAAACATGACAGACAAAGTAATTGAGAACAATCAGGTAATCATTATGGGAGAAATCATCAGTGATTTTCAGTTCAGCCACGAGATATTCGGGGAAGGCTTTTATATGGTAGATGTAAATGTGCCGCGCCTTAGTGATTCCTGCGATGTGATTCCTTTAATGGTTTCAGAAAGACTGATTGATGTAAATGAAGATTATCGTGGACAGGGAATCATGGTTCAGGGTCAGTTCCGCTCCTATAACCGGCACGAAAATGTATCCGGGCAGGGACTGATGATGCGTAAGAATAAACTTGTTCTGTCCGTATTTGCCAGGGAACTGGAATTCGTGGATGAAATGCCTGAAAGCTCGAAAACCAACCAGATTTATTTAGACGGCTATATCTGCAAGGATCCGATTTACCGTAAAACACCTTTGGGCCGTGAGATTGCAGACCTTCTCCTTGCTGTGAACCGTCCTTATGGAAAAAGTGACTATATCCCCTGCATCTGCTGGGGAAGAAATGCACGCTTTGCCAATACCTTCAAGGTTGGCACCCGGTGCGAATTATGGGGCCGGATCCAGAGTCGTGAATATATGAAAAAGATCTCGGAAGAGGAATCCGAAAAGCGCATTGCCTATGAGGTTTCCGTAAGTAAGCTCGAACTGATGGAGGATTCCTCCATATCATAAATGGAACTGTTCAGCGGCCGGTCCTTGGGGAAATCCCAAAGAACCGGCCGCTTGGCTTGTTTTGCTCTATTGTAACTATTCAGAACCACATTCGCAAAATCGCTGCTATGCAGCTTTCTTTTTTATTTATATATGCATAACCGCTGTTGCGATACTGAAATAAATCAGCAAGGACAGGGCATCTACAATCGTTGTAATAAAAGGACTCGCCATAACGGCCGGATCAAAGCCGATCTTCTTGGCAAGCATCGGCAGAAGACATCCGATCACCTTTGCAATAAATACGGCTGCAATCAACGTCAGGCAGACAACTGCTGCCACTGCAATCGTCACATGATCAAGCAGCAAAAGCTTTACAAAGTTTGCTGCAGCCAGTGTAAGTCCGCACAGAACCGCTACCCTCGCTTCTTTCCACAATACCCGGAATGCATCCTTAAATTCAATCTCATTTAAGGAAAGTCCACGGATAATCGTAACGCTTGCCTGTCCTCCGGCATTTCCACCGGTATCCATAAGCATCGGAATATATGCGGTCAGCACCACACAGGCACTTAATGCATCCTCAAAGGAAGTAATGATGCTTCCGGTAAAGGTCGCGGAAATCATCAGAAGCAATAACCACGGAATTCTCTTCTTCCAGGTTTCAAAGACCGTAGTCTTCATATATGGCTTGTCAGTCGGCACAATAGCTGCCATCTTTTCAATATCCTCGGTAGCCTCTTCCTGCAGGATATCCACGATATCATCGACGGTAATAATACCAACCAGCCGTTCTTCATTATCCACAACCGGCATTGCCGTAAAGTCATATTTCTGGAACTGTCTGGCAACCTCTTCCTGATCCATCATGGTATTGATGAAGATCACATCCTCATGCATGATCTCACCGATCACGGCATCGGACGGACTGATCAGGAGATAACGCAGTGCCACCGTACCGATCAGCTTTCTCTTGGCATCTAATACATAACAGATATTAATCGTCTCACTGTCCATGCCCACCTTACGGATCCGCTCGATTGCATCCTCTACGGTCATGGTTTCCTTCAGATCCACATACTCCACAGTCATGATACTTCCTGCAGAGTCTTCCGGATAACGAAGCAGATGATTAATATCTCTCCGGATATCCGGGTTTGCATTTGCAAGTATCTTCTTAACAATATTCGCAGGCATTTCCTCTAAAAGGTCTGTTGCATCATCGGCCATCAGGTTATTGATAATGCCGGCCGCATCCTTCTCAGACATGCTGGTAATCAGTTCATGCTGATGATCCACCTCTAAATAGGAAAATACATCTGCTGCCATTGTTTTAGGCAGAATACGGAAAATCTTTAACAGATCTTCCTCCGGAAGCTCCTCCAAAATCACGGCAATATCGGCGGTATTCTTATCCGACAGCATCTGACGGAGCTTGGTGTACTGCTTCTTCTCAAGCAGTTCTTTAACGAGTTCCAAATCCTTGTTCTCTTCCATTGCAATCTCCTTTATATGTGATTTTTATGCTCCGCCCATGGGGAGGAAGATCTGTATTGCTGCTTAATATCTGACTCTTCATAAAAACCACCACCTTTCGAAACTGCGTATGGCAGATCACAAGCTCTGTCACCAATTTTAACTTTAATTCACACGATAAACATTTGTCAACCAGAAATATCTGTATAATACCCTTCAGAGATCTGTTCGATCTGAATGCGTCCTGCGGTTGCCTCCGTCAGCTTCCTGCTGATCTCTTCCGCACGCTCCTTTGGAATCTGAAGATCAAACTCCACATTCTGTGTATAACGCGATTCCCCGATCGTAATCTGTTCATTGGCAAGCAGATACTGGATCTTTCCAACATCCGTATAGGCAAGCTTTAAGGTAAAGCATACCCCATAGATCATGGTGCGGATTCCGGCATCTGCAAGGCCTTCCTTTACCGCCTGGGTATAGGCACGCACGAGCCCTCCGGTTCCTAACAGTGTCCCGCCAAAATATCTCGTCACAATCACAACCACATTCGTAATACCTTCGGAAAGAAGAACCTCTAGCATCGGCTTGCCTGCCGTGCCGCCCGGCTCTCCATCGTCACTGCATCTTTTCAGTTCCCTGTTTCTTCCTATAATATATGCCGTACAATTATGACGGGCATCATAATATTTTTTACGGGTCTGCTCGATGAGTCCCATTGCCTCCTCTTCTGACTGTGCCGGATAGACATGTGCAATGAACCGGGACTTCTTTTCTTCATATTCTCCGCATCCCGGCGTATCCACTACCCGGTATGGTAAAAATTCCTGCTCTTTTGGTGCCAATTGCATGATCCTTTCTTCCTTTGCCTTGCTCTGAATAGTTTATCATATGTATTTTGAAAAAGGAATAAAACCTGTGTAAAATGTGAATAATTGTTATGTTTCTATGAATTCTTAATGAAATAACTTTATTTCAGTACCACAATTTGATATACTACTTGTATTGTCTAAAAACACTTTGCTTTTATTTTGGAGGTTTATTCAATGAATTATACGAAAAAAGGGATTCATGAAAAGCAAAAATCCCTGCATGCCACCTCTACCCGTCTGTTAAAGAAGGGTCTGTTGGCAATCTTAAATTTATTTCTGATTGCGGTACTGGCCTGTGGCATTATTGGTGCCAGTCTTGGAATCGGTATTTTCAAGGGAGTCATTGATACTGCTCCCAGTATTGAGAACGTCAAGGTAACACCTACCGGCTTCTCCACCTTCGTTTACGATCTCGAAGGAAATCAGATTGCGAAGCTGATCTCCCAGAATTCCAATCGTATTCCAGTTACCTGGGATATGATACCGGAAAATCTGGCACACGCCTTTGTCGCAATCGAGGATGAGCGTTTTTATGAGCATAACGGAATCGATATCAAGGGTATCATCCGTGCTGCCTACGTTGGTATATCCAACGGCTTCCACTTTACGGAAGGTGCAAGTACCATTACCCAGCAGTTACTTAAAAATAACGTCTTTACTGACTGGACAAAAGAAGAAGGGCTCGCAGACAGTATGAAGCGTAAGATCCAGGAGCAGTATCTTGCGATTGAGCTGACCAAGACCATGTCCAAGGATGAGGTTTTGTTAAACTACATGAACACCATCAACCTTGGTCAGAATACACTTGGTGTGGCAGTGGCTTCGGAGCGATATTTTGGAAAAGATGTCTCAGAACTGACGCTCTCTGAATGTGCTGTTTTGGCAGCCATCACACAGAATCCGTCCAGGTTTAATCCGATCTCCAACCCGGAGAAAAATGCGGAGCGCCGCATGAAAGTATTAAACAATATGCTGGATCAGGGATTTATCAGCCAGAGTGAGTATGACGAAGCTGTGGCAGATAACGTTTACGACAGGATCCAGTTAGTCAACGTAGAATTGCAGGACAATGGCATCAATTCCTATTTTATTGATGAGCTGACCGATCAGGTCATCCGCGATCTTGTGGAACAGAAGGGTTATACTGAGACACAGGCATACAAGACACTCTACCAGAGCGGTCTTACCATTTACTCTACACAGGATATGGATATTCAGAATATTGCCGATGAGGAAGTAAACAACCAGGACAACTATACATCCAGTCCAAAAGTTTCTTTCTCCTACCGTGTTTCCATCCGTTCGACCGATGGTTCTGTAAAGAACTACAGTGAGCAGACGATGCTTTCTTATTATAAGAATAAGGACAATCCAAACTTCAAGAGTACGAATTATTCCATCAACTTCGCCTCTGAGGAAGATGCAGATGCCGCTATTGAGCAATACAAAGCAGATATTATGCAGGAAGGTGATGAGATCGTAGATGGAAGCGAAACTGTTATCTATACTTTACAGCCACAAGCTTCCTTAACAGTCATTGACCAGTCAACCGGCGAAGTAAAAGCAATCGTTGGCGGCCGTGGCGATAAAACAGCAAGTAAAACCCTCAACCGCGCCACCGATACAACCAGACAGCCTGGTTCTACCTTTAAAATCCTTGCTGCCTACTCCGCTGCGCTTGATGCAGGTGGACTTACCCTTGCCTCCGTGCAGGATGATGCCCCTTACACTTATGCCGGAGCAAATGGAAAATCTGTTAATAACTACGACAGACGTTACCGTGGTTTTACCACTTTAAGAGAGGCGATCACAGACTCCATCAATATTGTAACCGTAAAAACACTTGCACAGGCTGGTGTTTCCCTTGGCTGGCAGTATGTACAGGAATATGGTTTCACAACCGTTGATTCCCGTGATATGAATGAAGCCCTTGCACTCGGTGGTATCACGCAGGGTGTATCAAACCTTGAACTTACCGCTGCCTATGCTGCAATCGCAAATCAGGGAACTTATATCAAACCAAAGTTCTATACAAAGATTTTAGACCACGATGGTAATGTTTTAATTGATAATACAACACCGGAATCTCATACAGTTATCAAAGATACTACCGCATGGCTCTTAACAAGTGCCATGGAAGATGTTATGACTTCCGGTACCGGTACTTCCGCTTACTTTGGCAGTTCCATGGCTCAGGCAGGAAAATCCGGTACAACGACCAGCAGCCGAGATGCTTTATTTGCAGGTTACACACCTTATTATACCTGTGCTGTCTGGGGTGGCTACGATGATAATGCCATGCAGAAAGGTTCCGATACAAACTATCCAAAACGTATCTGGAAAGCTGTTATGAAACGGATACACGAAAATCTTGCTTACAAAGATTTCACAAAACCAAGTGGAATTGTTGCGGTCGCTGTATGTAAAGAATCCGGGAAACTTCCGATTGAAGGTGTCTGTGATCACGATCCCCGTGGAAACTGCGTTATTACAGAATATTTTGCACAGGGTACAGAACCAACCGAATACTGCGATCATCATACTGTAGCCAATATCTGTACCGCATCTAATATGTTAGCCGGCAGTTATTGCCCTGCTGAAACCGTTACCACGGGTGTATATGTCATCGGCGGTTCTGAGACAACCGAAGATGCACCTTACCTGTTAACAGATGCATTCTTAAGTCAGACATGTACCGTACACAATGAGTTTAACTCCACATACACTGGAACAAACTCCTTCCCTGGATCAACCGGTGTCAACCCGATTGGTGCTGATCCGGCAGGTGATGCTTCTACGCCTGATGCCAGCACTACTACAACGGATCCAGCTGCCACAACGGATCAGAGTGTTGATGGTCAGTAAAATATTTAAACATAAAAAATGCTAACCCACGGGTTAGCATTTTTTATCATGTATTTGTCACTAAACTTTCACTTCATGAGCACTTCTGCCTCATTCTGTGCCCTGGCTATATTATGAGTATCCGGATTCTCACACATAGCCCTTAACAGCTTTTTTTCTTTGGCAAAATACTGTCTGCGCTGTTCTGTATTCAAGTTCCTTCCATATCGTTCCATTGTAAATCCAAGCAGACGTTCTGCAAAAACTTCAAAATCTTTCCAGCTTTCATTCTGGTTCTCTATGATTTTCTCTATCTCTGCAATTGCTTTACGATTGCCCTCTAACTGTTTCAGACGTTCCTGTCTACTGTCCCTGTCACGCTTTTTCAAATCATAAAATTCATAAGCTTCCTCCAGTGCCTGCATAAATTCCTGTCTGAAATTTACCGGTCTCAGAAATACACGGAACACATCCCGCTTGTTCAAATAGAATCCCAACTGTACGGCGCTGATCGAATTTGTATATAACATGCAGATCGTATCCGGGAATTTTTGGTTTACATAAGATAAAATTTTATCACCGTTATATCCATCCAGATTTAAATCTGTGACAAGTATCTGATATTCTTTCTGTTTTAACAACTCCATTGCATCTGTCCCATTTTGTGCAATCTCTGTCTCAATCTGTTTTTCTTCTAAGATGCCCTGAAATTCATCTATAATCTCCGGATATCTGCTAATAAATAAAAGATTTCGCTTCATTTTTTTTCCTTCTTATTTTCTATCACATTCAGCCATATCATTTGTAATCTGATATAGCACTTTTATTATAACTTTTTGTTTTCAAAAAGATCCACTAACATAAGCGCTATCTCATAAATACTACAATATGTCTCTTCGTTTGAAACATTATATATTTCACATCCAGGCTTATCAGAACTAATAACTTTCAAAATCGCTGATACAGCATCTGTGGTATATAAATAACTCCGCTTTGTTTTACCCTGTGTTTTTAAAGTTATATTCC
>OGIE01005404.1_pt1 | contig 10811 bp, 18 predicted proteins | sample 1571581 | NCBI WGS metagenome assembly OGIE01 (sample SAMEA2582021, study PRJEB24529) | metagenome | biome: Human gut stool | place: China | collected 2011
TATATAAAGGACAACGTATTATATAGTAGTGTAGAGGATTCCTCCGATACTATCAAATATATCAGATACAACATTACTAACGGAAAATTTGATATGTTAGATACCTTAAATGCAGTAACTGACGGTAATACTTATTTACTAACCAATTTGATGACAGGAAATGACTCAATAATCGTAGTAAAGATGTATGACTTTAGGTTAGCTAAGAAAATTTATGAAGAGGTTCTTAGACTCCCTACTATTGAGTTCTATAATGAGGTAGAATGTAAGATACGTGACGGAGTTATTCATTTTAAGGAATCAGGAGAAATTTTTATTACATACAACGGAAGAATAGATAATTTAATTTCTAAATTGATATTCTTGTGTAGTCTTGGTCCATCATTATTTATTAATTCACTAATAGTAAAATTTCATGGAGACATTAAAATGCATGACAGATAAGGAGGCATTGGATGAGGTGATCAATCATATATTAGGAAAGGATTGGTACGTAGTTGATTCCATGCCTAGAGATCAAGTGAATGCCATAGCGGTAGAAGAGATAAAGAATAAATGGGATTCTGTAACTGGAAGGATCCTAAAGGATAAATGGAATAACGTCATTGATAAACTGAAATTTAAAATATGAGAGTAGGAGCTTTATCTGATATTCACGGGAAGATACTACCGCATATAGATAAGTGTGAATTGCTATTTATATGCGGAGATATAATTCCCACTGAGATACAGGATGATATGGATGAGTCACTTAAGTATCTAAGGGAGGTATTCTTACCTTGGATAGATGAGACTCCATCTGATACAGTAATATTAGTGGCAGGAAACCATGATACTGTATTTGAGATGAGTGAACATAGAGTATTAACTTTATTTTCCGGTCATGAAAAGTTAGTCTATCTAAACTGTGAGGAATATAACTATATATCTAATGATGGAAATGTATATAAGATATATGGAAGTCCTTACTGTCATGTCTATGGTAATTGGTCATTTATGATAGATGACGATAATATGCGTGAGAGAATGTCTAATATGACTCAGGATACTGACTTTCTACTAACTCATGATGCACCATATGGATGTTCAGACTTAGAATATTATGAGGTCAGTAGATCGGAAAATCATAAAGGATGTAAGGCATTACGTGACATAATATTAGAAAAGAAACCTAAATATAATTTTCATGGTCATATTCATGACTCAAATCATGAATTTGAGACTCTAGGAGATACTAAGGTAAGATGTGTGAGTATACTAGATAATGACTATATTCCTAAGTATCCAGTAACATACGTAGATATAGATGGTAAATAGAGAATATTTAAATCTTCCTAGGATGTCACTCCATGAATTATCTAAATTAAGTGACAATGAACTAATACATTATATAGAAGGAGATGCATTAATTCTATGCGCATTAAATACATACAGCTATTCATTGGATAATGATGATAGTGGATTTGTAATTAAATTTACTCTTCCTAAAGGTACATTATCTGTAGATAGTGATTCATTAGACTATGATGACGAAGCTCTTAGTTTGTTTGATAGTATAGACTTGAGGAATTATAGAATTGATGCATTAAGTAAACTTAAGCTAGAACTAAAATCCATAAATAAAGATGATAAAAGATTGTAAGATACTATTAAAGTTCAAGAAGTTGAAGGACTTTAATGTCAGTGACTACTACTTTAATCCGTGCTTATTTAGTATACTATTCAATAAATCAATTGGAATAAATAATTTCATGTTGATGGAAATGGATAGATATGAGAACTCTGATGATAAAGATCACGTCTATTCATTAGTATCCGGATTTACTCCAATAAACGATCAGGAGGAATTCCTAGATAGGAATTTCGAGAAGCTCAGTGACCTGATGAACTCAATAAATATGTTTAACTGTCAGGTAAGAATGAATAGGATAGATAGGCATGAGTTAATTGACGTAAATAAAATGATTAAGTATGACCACTTTAAACTGATAATGAATAAGGATGAATATAAATAAATATGTATTCCTAGACTTAGATGGCGTATTAAATCACTCCAATTGGTATAATAATCCGAAGCGTATAGAGCTAAAATACACTTTAGGTGAATTAGAGTCAGATTATGACCCTACATGTATTAGTCATCTTAATCATATAATAGATAAAGTGCCTGATGTTAATATAGTATTGACATCAACTTGGAGATTATCTACTAGTAAGGATCTAGATAAATATGGTAATTATCCTGAAGGTATTATAACTGCGCTGATGAATGCAGGATTAAAGTGCAATATATACGGATCTACTCCTAGTGTACAGAATAGAAGAGATGTTGAGATTATGGACTTCATCTATAATGATAGCACTGACCCATATGTATTCGTTATACTAGATGACGATGATTTTTATTCAAACTCCGTACACAGTGAAGTATTAGCTCCTAGGTTTATTCAGACTAATTATTTTGAGTCTGGACTAACTATGGAGAATGCTAATGCAGTAATAGACTTACTAAAATGGCAAGGAGAGTAGTAGATGACTCAATTCATGACTTATCGGAGCTAAGGGAAAGGTTCTTAAGGAATCAAGTGGAAGTATTATCTACTTTAGGCATACTTAATATACATGAATTACATAAGGATGAAAGTGGAGAGATATATGTATACTTCACTACTGAATGTGGAATAGCTGATAGGATATATTATACGTATAATGGGATGTCATGTGATCATGTAGTTAAGGGTAAGTCATTAGATGAAATATATAGAGATATGGAATTTGTAGTTGTTAATTATATATTTGGAATCATATGTTAGTTGACTTAAATAAGTCATTTTGGATTGATGATGAAGTGGATGGAAAATTTCAGTCATTATTAATACTAGGATTTTCAATAATTGCTGAAATACAATTAACTAAGAAGTTAATGGATACTAATGGATGTGACTCTAGTGAATTACTAATTCCTACTAGGAAGTATACATCTATATTTAATGGATTTGGAAACACTCCTGATGAATTAGATGCTATATACGATAGTGAATTTAGTGGAGATATACCTATCCCCAGATTATTTCCAGCTATAGGTCAGTCGGATGACCTAGATAGATTAAAGAATGAGACTATTAGGTATCTAGAGCTTCAATTTAGTGCATCTAAACCTTCAAAGTCAGATCTTCTCGATAAAATGAAAAAGGAGGATGAAGTTTTATCCTCTCTAGTTCAGAAATATATGAGTATGTTTACAATTAAAAATGAATTAAATTAAAAAAAATTATGGAAACTTTAAATGTAGGTGAATTTAAAACTTATTTCTCAGAGAACAAATACAAGGAATTTCCTGGATTCAAAAGTACAATCGGTAAGAGCTTAGTAAAGAAAGAAATAAGCTACGTTAAGGTACTAGATGAAGAGAAGAAAACTACACTCCGTTTGATTAGATCTATGATTCAGGATATGTCTAGTAATGGGAAACTGATCAACGAGAGTATGGAAGCTAAAGTTGAGTTAAAGACTGAGAAATATGGAGTGATAAATGTCTCATCATACGTTAAGACAGTTGATGAGCTGACATCATTCATTGAATTAATTAAAGACTTAGAATGTAAATAAGCATTAATAGAGGACTAAATAGTCCTCTATTTTTTATCCATACCGTTCAATAGAGCTTCTAAGCCTTAAGTTTGTAATAAATTAACTTATAACATTATGAGAAAATTAAAGAAATTAAAAATTTTAAATGCAGTAATTAATATTAGTAGATATGTATGTATATGCATAGCCTTAACTGAGATACTGTCACTTTTAGGGTTAATTGAGGAATTAAGTTATGATACTAACCTAGTATTATGTACTGTAGCAGGTATATGTGCAATAGTAACTGTAACTGCATATCGTATAGTGATTAAATTACGTAATGAGTAAAATTAAATGAGCCATGACTAGACATATGACAAAACGTTATTGGAGATTAGAGGATGTAAAGGAATTTGCATCAGTAAGTAGTAAATTTAAAATTCTTTATGCTAGTCAGCCTACCTTATTTCAGTCAATAATAACTGGGATGAAGGGTGAGGTGGGATATTCATTACTTAAGGGATTCTTAAGATATACAGTCGATAGTAATGGACGTAATGTTAGGGATACGTTAAATAGAAACGCTATATTTATGACTGAGAAAGGAATCTACGTAGGGAAGTTAATTAAAGAGAATAGACAAGTATTAATTCGTATATTGGATGAAATGAGATGCACTGACTTTAAAAGTGTAGGTGATATGATGGTATTATGGGATGAATTAAATATAGTATCTGGAATAAGAGATGGAAAGTTTAAATAAAGGAACCTTAGAATATCCTTATTATGGAGATTACCTTATTATATACGGAGTTATATATGATGTAGTAAAGGTAGATATTAATTCACCTCATGTATGTGATTTATGCGATCTACTAGATCTGTGTTCAGCAAGAAGTGAAGAGATTGGTAAATCTATATGTGGAGAAATCAGTGACATATACTATAATAGAGTAACTATTAAAAGTTTAGGTTCTATTCTAGGTAGCTTAATTAATATTAATGAAGGGATTTTTATATTTAAGAAGGCAGATAATATAACCTTATTTGAATCTAGAATAATTAATAAGAATATTATGAATGAGAAGATTTCGGTATTCAAAATTTAATTGTATTATAATTGACGATCTACATATGGCATGCAATGGTCTCTTATATGAGTTAGGTCATATAAACTCCATCTCATGTAATATTTGTGATATTAAATGTGATAGGAACTTACTATGTAAGTGGATATCTGATAAGATACCAATAACTAACTCACAAATAACTCGAACTGTACATCATGGAGTAACTTTCCTAGAACGCACTACATATTTCACCAAATGTACTAGATTCCCATATGGTATGTCATTATTCATCTCAAGATTAATATTAAATACGAATGATAGTAATAAATAAAACTCCTCGTAGGATAATCATATTAAATAATGACATAATAGTTGTCAATGGAAAGTTCTACTCCATAATGTACGTAAATAGAAATATTGAGTCATACTGTACTAATGGATGCGATTTATGGAGGAGTGAATGCATGGATAATGATACTATATGTAATATTATCTTAAAGTCGCATAGAGATATAAAAGCTAGGCATTATGGTAGGTACCGAGTGAATAAACTTATATCTAACGTTTATAACTCTCTACTTCACAATATAAGGAGTGACTTTGTGTTCAAATCCGTTCACATTGATGATGTATTTATGAATTATAATTTATCGTTATTTGACATAGAACTAATTAAACTAGAATTGAGATGACTAATATAGAGATAATAAATAGACAGTTCATAAGGAATTTAATTAAATGTGTATGTTATGAACTTTGCAATTATTCTGATGATAATACTACATATAGTATGCATTTAGAGTATGGATTAGATAAGATGGATGGAGTCATATACCTATATGATGGTCCTTATAAATTAGTAGAGGAGAATATGAGATATTATAGTAAATTTGTATTCTTATCTAATAGTAGAATATTGAATGATAAGACTCCAGATGAGTTAGATTCTAGAATTGAATGGACTAAGAGACCTTATATAGATCCTATCATTCCTCCATTAATACATAGGATGATAAACGGATTATTGAAGGTAGGTCTCACTTCAGATATCAGGTTATCTAAATTTAATAACAGTACGGATAATTATAAATCCAACTTTATCCTCTATATTAATGGATTTAAGAGGCTTAGAAGGAATTCTAATATATACTCCATATTCATCAGTACAATACCAATGATTATTGGAGGATCCATATATTCATCTGGAATTCTTGAGTACATAAAGGATAGTAGTGCACTCCTTTTAATTATGTCATTGATGACATCACTCCTAACATTCATATTATGCAGGAAGTGCCTAATAGGTAAGCTAGCTGAGAAAGTTAAGAATAAATTGGAGGAATACATATCATATTCGGAAGATGAGGATGATAGAATAGAATCTAAAAGTCAGATAGAGAAGGAGGTAGATGATTATATTAGAAAGTCTACATTGTGATATTAATAGAGTGAATTTATATTCACTCTAAATTTTTTTTATTCTAACCTACCGCTTTAGAAACCCCTAAGCCCTTAAGTGTGTAATAGGTACCATAAGTGGTACTTTAATTTTTTTTTGATTATTAACAATTTAAGATATAAATTTAATATGGAAAAAGGAACTAAAGAAAATCTAATCTTAGCAGGATTAGGAGCGTTAGCACTAGCAGCAATGGCTGCAGGAAAATGCATATTTAATCTTAATAGAAAGATTAAGAAACAAGAAGAAATTCAGAAAAGGCATGAAATCCTTATAGAATATAATAAACTTAGCGATATAAATTTGTGCATAGAAACACATGGAAATACAGTTGAATTGCCATATATAGAAATAACTAGAAGGATGGCTAATGTGCATAAAAATAACCTAAGGAAATTTGAGGTTATTGAAGATAGACTAGTAATCAAATTTTATTTTAGCAATGATCATCATGAGTCTATAATGCATGAATTAGAGACGTATTTTAATGTAGCTAGGAGTGAATTATTATATGAATGCTATAAGGGTAGAAATAAGAGGGATTAAGTTCCCTCTATTTTTTTTATCTCACGTATCTCTGACGTTAATTTTATTTAATAAAAAGACGTCTAGATACATATAGAATAACGCCGTTCAGAAACCTTTAAAGCCTTAAGGATGATTGAGATAACTAACTGAGTATTAACATTTAAATTAAATATAATTAGATGTTAATACTTTTTATTTTCAAACTTTAACTAAAAATATACTAAAATGTCCGCATTAAAAAGAAGAGAAAAGTTTAAATATCCTTACTATCTAAATGGAAGATATAAGGATTTTATAATTGAGTTAGCAGAGAATGATGAAGGATTAAAAGATGCCTTAGTAAATGAGCATGAGTACACATTTTCAGTCGATATAATGGAGGTGTATAAAAGGTTTCCAGTAGATGAAATGAAACCTTCCAGGTACCCTGGATTAATACGGTATCTAAGGGAGCTAGGTATAAATATAATAATGATACCTAGAATTAAAAAGAGGAAATTAGAAATAATTAATTTGATAACATTAGATAAAAATAAAGAAGATGAGTAATCTAAGGAGCTTAGAAGATGTAAAAATGACTATAAATCCAGATAATTCTATTGATATGGATTTTATAAGTAGCAGCATTCATATTAAATCGAATGGAATGGATAACTATGGAGCTAAAATAATAGCACCTCCATGCGGTGATGGAAAGACTACTATGATAAAATACATAATGAAGAATTATTTCCAATACGGAATATTAGTCGCTGTTGATACTATAAATGAGGTAAAAATGTATGGTGACTTCATTAAGTCAGATATAATTGGAAAATGTAATGACGGATTTACATTTACTGAGGATGACTATGTATTATTATATAGCGGAAATGAAGATAAAAGATTTGAGTATATCTACTCATCCAATCCCATGGATATAATGAATAAACATATAGTGGTATGTACTCATCATAAATTCTTCAATAACGATCCTAGGTTATTGACTCATCTAAATACTAATATAAATAATATGAGTAAACCTGACTTATATAATAGTTCATTGGATGAGTCAAGTATGTTCTACTCTGCCATGGGAGTTGTAAAATGTCAATCGATAATTCCAATTAGGCAATTTATATTAATAGATGAGTTACCTAAATGTGAAATGATGAGGAAAAGATTTGATAAACCACTTATTTCAATATTAGTTAAATCAGAATTTTCTAGCTCATTCCATGTAGGATATGAGGATACAGGGAATGTTGATTATGAAGGGAATCCTATAATAAGAAAAGTTCCAGTTCCTGACTATAAGAAATTTTATTTGGATGGAAGACAGATGATGTACGCTAGATATAATGATATAGTTAGGAATACTCCATTAGATATATTCAATAAAACTAGGGAGATAGATAATTTCAATACTTCAGCATTACTAGATTCATTTTATGATAAATTTAATTATCTAACTATAGGATGTCAGAAATTAAATGGTGATTTAGTAGAACTACCCAGCTATGTAGACATAGTATACAATCTTACTAATCTAGCTATACCTGGGATGAGAACTAATCTATGGGTATTCGATGGAACTGGAGATTTAACTTTCTCAGGTGTGAGAAACTTCGATATATGCGTACCGATAAAGGTTAAGTATTCATCACCAGTAATGTATCATAGGATAGACGTAAGCTCTAGTAGAAACTTTAGGGAGTCAACATTAGCTAATAATCCAGATAGAGTTCAGAAGTTACTAGATGAGAATATTCAGATACTAATAAATGTATTTAAAAGTAATCCAAATGGAAAGATACTGATAGATACATGGAGAGACTTCAGATTCGGTGGAGCCAATGAGATTAATTCTTATAAATTCAGTAAATATTTATCTAGAGAAGGAAAGAAGATACTATTTGATATAAAATCATATTATTATGATGAACTGATGTACATAGTCAATTGCATGAAATCAAATGGTGAGTTAGGACCTGATTTTGAATTCAGTATTATTCATTATCAGTCAGGTTTAGATAGGGCTACGAATGAATTTAGAGAGTTTGACTCAATAATATTCTTAGGAGAATTTATGGTTCCTGGAAGTGCCATATCTGAACATAACATCAATATGGGATGTAACACTGACCATCTGAAGTATACCTTATATCAATTAGTTCAGGCGGTATGTAGGACGAGAATTAGACTGCATCAAGGACTTCCTATTAATGTGTACTATACATCGGACTGGGATGAAAGATACATTATCTTGCTAAGTATGTATCTAAGTAGTGATCCAGGTTCCCTTATGGATAAAATGGATTTTATTATAAAGGGAGAAGATTCATTATTGAAGTCTGATTATGTGAATAGAATTAAATCATTATACTTCACTAATGAAGATCATTCACTGAATAGCATAAGACCTAAATGGAGAAAGGTAATTAGGAGGCTATGTGAGTATGATAAGAACCTAGAATCCGCTATAATAAATAAGATACCATATAATCTGAATATAAATTTTGATGTATTATATTCATTAATTCCGTTAGCCATAAAAGAAAGAGCTAGGTATGGGAGTTTATCTAATCAATTAAAATCACTAGGAGTTACACTAAATATCTTATGAATTTACCCACCAAAATGCGTCTAGCAAGAGGGAACTCAGAAATTTAGGTTGGAAAAAGAGGGTGAGATAGATATTAGAGTTACAAGGTCACTAATATTAAATATTTAAACTTTAACTAACCGCAGCTATGTAAGTTTAAATTTAATCTTATATTTAGCCCAGCTAGGATTAAATAGAAATTTAATTTCAAACTTTAAATTGTTATCTAAGCTCTCCAATATCCATAGGGTATTCTGTCAGTTTACACTGACGACCGACCCTTAGGGAGGGAGGAGAGCTTTTAATCCTTATCTAGAGAAACGCAAGCTAATATTGAATTAAGCTTAAGTTTCTCTATTTAAAACCCAACTCAGCATTAAATTTTATTATTAATCATATAATTTATTATACTATGTCAGATATAATTAAAACATCCAATAAATCATTTAAATTCAATGACATACCATTTATAGACTATCCTACATATATTAAAACTAAGTCAGGAAAAGATTATTATTGTTTAAATAGGTCATTATCAGGGAATACTATTCATTCAAGGAACTATCAGTTAAGTAATCGTTCACTTCAAGCTAGATATATGGATTTATTAATTAGTGTAAATTATTTTAAATTTCTAGGAATAAATGAAGAAATATATAGAGAAGTACCAATAATAAATACTGATTCAGAATTAAGTTCAATTCGATCCTATTACCTCCTAGACTATTTTATTCCAGATTTAAGTTTGTGTATAGAGTTAGATTCTAATTATCACGATGAAAATTACGACAAAGCAAGAGACTTATTTATGAGGTCAATAGGAATAACTACATATAGAATCTACAACTTTCAGATAGATACTGAAAAGAAGTTAGATAGCTTAGCTCAATTCATTAGTTCAATACCTAAGAATAAATTCAATATTGATTACTCTTATCTAATGGATGGATATGATGAGTATATAGAGAGTAGGAGAGTGAATAAATTAAAATTAAAATATGAAGAATCATATTTATTGTCAAATAAATGGAGACCTATAATTGAAAAGTTAGATAAAGAGTTGATCCCTGGATTATTGAATAACATTATACATAAAGTTGAAAGTAATATAACAGTTAAATTCAGTGACCTTCGTAAATTATATCCATTAAAAGTTAAGGAGGTGCGTAAATATCTGCCTCTCATTAATTACCTAAAAGGATTCAATATTAATTTAATCATAACTAAGTAACCTAATCCCCTCTAAAACCCTCCCAATAAACCTCCATGACCTTAATAATGAATTTGTAATAATTAAGTATGAATGAATTTAATTGGGAAGGAGATATAGTAATAGTATGTAACAATTTCATAATATTAGATAACTCTATATTTATTCCAGTTGATCTTGAAGTCACTGGATTACTAAATAAAATTGATAGTATATGTGAATACTGTGATATAAATTACAAATGTATGACTTATAAATCTAATTTATGCTATTCACTAACCAGTACATCCCTAAAAAGGGATGTGACATTATGTGGTATAGAACTTAATAACTTAGTATTTAAATACGGATATACTATGAGTTTATTTATATCTAGATTATTAATAA
>OGIE01005407.1_pt1 | contig 10810 bp, 12 predicted proteins | sample 1571581 | NCBI WGS metagenome assembly OGIE01 (sample SAMEA2582021, study PRJEB24529) | metagenome | biome: Human gut stool | place: China | collected 2011
TCGGTCTGGATTATGTATCCTGCTCACCGTTCCGTGTGCCGATCGCAAGACTGGCTGCAGCACAGGCAGCGTTAAGTAAAGCACATAAATAAAGAATTGTAAATATAAAGGATAGCATTCACTTCAAAGTGGATGCTATTTCTTTTTGCCAAAAGAATGATCTATGTAAGAAAGTGCCGGAAATACAACTGATTTAATATAAAACTCAAGATTTTTTTACAGACATCTGATAGTACATTTTACATGATTATCTGATAATATAAGTGTCGATCCAAAACCGTGACTTGTGATATATTGCCAAAGGAGATTAACAATTATGAAGAATTTTCAAGTAATGACTCAGAATGAAATGGAAAATGTAAATGGTGGAATGATTCGTCTTCTCAAATATTTTTTTAAGTTTATTCGGCTTTGCGTAAAATATTCAGCTCATGGATCATATTCAGGAAATGATCCACGCTATGAATACAATGATGCAACTCGTGTGGCTCGTTAACTGTAAATCAGCTTTCTTTAAAAGGAGTATTCTCATGAGAACATTCAATGTTATGACACAGAATGAAATGGAAAAATTAAATGGCGGAGCTTTACTTGGGGTAGGTCGTAATCTGATATTCATTTTGAAACGTATGCTGGATAATTTCAAACGTCCAAAATATTAATTTCTCACTATTATAGCTGGATCGACAAAATAAAAAACATAAAAGACCAGTCTGGACAACTTGTCTGGTGCTGGTCTTTTTCAATATACAGAGGTAAATAAGATGATATTTCATAGACAGCATTATATATGTGTAAAACAACATGATACGACCGACTGTGGTCCGGCATGTCTGGCAACTGTTGCAAAACAATATGGTCTAGATCTTTCACTGGCTAAGATCCGTTCTATTGCAGGAACAGACAGGCAGGGTACTAATATGTTCAGCCTTCTGAGGACGGCTGAAAAACTGGGATTTGAAGCGACAGGTGTTAAAGGTGACAAGGAAGCATTTCTGGCAGGATTTCCAGTGCCTGCTATCGCACATGTGATTGTAGATGGAAATTTGCTTCACTATATTGTGATAGAAGAAGTTACCAGTGAGAAAAAAATTATCGTATCAGATCCAGCAAAGGGAATTGTTGTATATAAGCCGGATGATTTCTTTTCTATCTGGACAGGAGCGTTATTGCTTCTTCATCCTGGGGAAACATTCACTTCAGGGACATTTTCTGTCTCTCCAATACATTTTTTATTTCGTCTGATAAAAGAGCAGCGAAAAATATTATTTCCAATCTGTTTACTATCTCTTTTTGTCACGGGTTCCGGTATTACAGGGGCTTTTTACTATCAATATCTTATTGATATCGCCGCTCAGAGTAATACGCTGCAGAAATTAAATACATTTACAATTGGCATTATATTTTTATATATTTTGATGCAGGTGTTATCCTTTGCAAGAGGACAATTAATCATTCATCTGAGTAATCGTCTGGATACAGCTCTTGTATTTAAGAGCTATATCCATGCCACCAATCTTCCGATGGATTTTTTTGAATATCGGAAAACAGGGGAGATTATTTCTCGTTTTACAGATGCAGCTCAGGCAAGAGATGCCATTTCTCAGGGGGCTATCACCATTTTGATTGATGTTGTTATGGCTCTTGCAGGAGGAATTATGCTGTATGTGGAAAATCCACTTCTTCTTGAAATTGCATGTGTGTTGTTGATCCTTTATGCAGTGATCGCTTTTTCATTCGCGCGTCCGTTAAAGAAGCATAATGAAAAAATCATGAATGACAATGCATTTTTTAATGCACATATCATCGAATCTATCAATGGAGAGGAGACAATTAAGACACTTCAGGCAGAATCTGATTTTGAAGAGAAAGGAATGCATCTGTTTCAGAATCTTTTGTCCAGTGTACTTCGTGGAAATACCATATCCAATATACAGGCTACGATGACAGGTGCTGCAGCCTTTATTGGTGAGATCCTGATTCTGTGGGCAGGAACTGTCATGACGATTGCAGGCTCTATGACAATGGGAAAACTGATGACATTCGTTGCGTTACTTACGTATTTCCTGACTCCAATTCAGAATGTGATCAATTTTCAGCCACAGTTGCAGACCGCACTTGTTTCTATTGAACGATTACTGGATATTTTAGAATTGAACTGTGAATCATCTGATGAAACAGATACGGCTACCATTTCAGGGGAGAACATAGTATTGTCTCATGTGAATTTTCGTTATGGATCCAGACAGCTGGTTCTTCATGACATCAATCTTCGAATTCAGGCTGGTGAAAAACTTGCAATTGTGGGAGAAAGTGGCTGCGGAAAAACAACGCTTGTAAAACTCCTGCTTCGTCTGTTTGATTTTGAAAATGGAGATATTCTGATTGGCGGCAGAAATATTCAATCGTTCTCTCCTCAGTCTCTTCGTAAGCAGATAGCATATGTGTCTCAGAATATTGTACTCTTCAGTGGCAGTATCCGAGAAAATCTGGAGATGGGAATTGGAAAATTACCGGAAGATGAACTGGATCGTGTCTGCGAATTATGCAGCATCAAGTCCTATATTGATTCCCTTCCTTTCCGTTATGATACGTCTGTGGGTGAAAATGGAGATTCTATGTCCGGCGGACAAAAACAGCGTCTTGCAATTGCAAGGGCATTACTTCGGCATCCTTCTGTTCTGATTCTGGATGAGGCAACCAGTCATCTGGATTCGATTACAGAAACGGCTATTCAGAAGATGCTGAGCGAACTTCCGGCTTCCATGACCGTTATCATGATTGCACATCGGCTCAGTACAATCAAAAACAGTGATCGGATCGTGGTTATGGATCATGGATCAATTGCAGAACTAGGATCACATGAAAAATTACTGGAGCATCATGGAATCTATTGGAATATGTGGAACAGAAGCATGTTGATGTCTGCCAGTAATCAGGATTGTTCAATCGATCAAAATAATGGCAAAGCCACGCATATACAGAAGCAGCACAGGCAGCGTTAAGTAAAGCACATAAATAAAGAATTGTAAATTTAAATCAGGGGCTGTTACAGAATCATCTATTTTTAATGATTTTGTGACAGCCCCCATTTTCCGTTGGAAATCTGTCGGTGTTATGTTAAGATAAGAAAAGAAATCTTCAGGAGAGGATAGATAGCAGAAGAACTGGAGGCACATTAGCATGAGAAAGACAGACAGTACAGAGAAGTTAACAACGCTTATCAAGGCAGCAACTTCTCCATTTCACACAGCAGCGGCAATTGTAAAGGAGCTTCGGACAGCGGGATTTGAGCCATTGGTCATGAACCGTCCATGGCAGCTGGAAGCAGGCGGAAAATATTATGTGGAGCAGTATGGCTCTGCTGTTGTTGCATTTACGGTTGGAGACCAGGTGCAGGCGGAAGGATTCAGGATTGCAGCAGCTCATACAGATTTTCCGGGGCTCAGGGTGAAGCAGCAAGCGGAGATTTTAAGAGAGACCTATGCGCAGCTGAATGTGGAAGTATATGGAGGTGCGATTCTTAATACCTGGCTGGACAGACCGTTGTCTGCTGCCGGACGGGTGGCACTGAAAAGTGATGATGTGTTTCATCCGCAGATGCGTCTGGTAGATTTGAAGCGGCCAGTATTTATCATTCCCAATCTGGCGATTCATCTGAACCGAGATGTGAATAAAGGAGTGGAACTGAATCGTCAGAAAGATATGCTTCCTTTGGCTGGTATGGGTGGAGAAGTGGTATCCAGAGATTTTTTCAGAGAATTACTGGCGAAGGAGCTGCATGTGCAGCCAGAAGAGATCCTGGATTATGAGATGGGACTATATAATGCAGATCAGCCGGAATATGTGGGGATTCATGAAGAATTTTTAAGTGCGCCGCGGATCGATAATCTGTCAGGTGTACAGGCGATCCTCACCGGTATCACGGAAGGAAGCCGGGAAGGCGGCATCAATGTGGCGGCATTTTTTGATCATGAGGAAGTGGGAAGCCGTACGAAGCAGGGGGCAGGCTCCATGTTTTTATCCATGGTACTGGAGCAGATCAGCATCGGCCTTGGACAGGAGCGTCTGCAATTCCTTCATTATCTGGCTGACAGCATGTTTCTGTCAGTGGATGTGGGACATGCATATCATCCTAATTATGGGGAGAAGATGGATCCTACCAACCACAGCATTCTGAACCAGGGATTCTGTATCAAGGAAGCCAGCAGCCAGTCTTATGCTACGGACAGTCAGGCTATTGCAGTGATTGAGCAGATCTGCAGACAGGAAGAGATTCCTTACAGTAAGTTTTTCAATCGCTCAGATGGAAGCTGCGGAAGCACCCTTGGTTCTATTGCCTCCAGTATGGTGCCGGTGCCGACGGTAGATGTGGGGGTTCCGATCCTTGCCATGCATTCTGCGCGGGAGCTGATGGGCAGACGGGATGAGCAGGCTCTTTCAGATATGATCCGCGCTTACTATACGTTGTAAAATGAAATGTTTATAGAATGATCCTTACAGCAAAATCAGTGCCTTCCATGAAAAACTGATATTGTCCTTGTTGACTTTCTACATAGTAAATGATGCTTTTAACACCCAGTCCGTGCCCTGACCTCCTGGTGACGGGAATCCCATCTGAAAAAACAGGCGGTACAGGAGCCGGATTTTTTTCCAGCAGCATCAGATGATTCATTTTTTCAAAAATATGCAGTTCAATGCGTCTGTTTTCCTGAGAGAGATCTTTTACCGCATTCATGGCATTTTCCAGAATATTAGACAGGATTGCACAGAAGATCATCTCTGAACAGGGAAGATCTTTGGGTGCGGCGACCTGTGCATGAAATGCAATTCCAAGCTCCTGCAGTCGGGAACTGTATATGGACAGAATCGAATTGAGCAGTTCATTTTGTGAAAATGTGCTGATGATGGTATTTTCATAAGTCTGGTGTATCTGCTGGATATAGTCCAGAGCTTTGTCAGTCTCCTGGTTCTGCACATAGGTCTGTAAAATCATTAAATGGTGCCGCATATCATGCCGCAGGATCGACATATTGTGTTCACTTTTCTTTGCCTGCTCAATCTCGGAACGCAGCGAACGAAGCTGCATGTTGATCAGTTCATTGTACTGTTCAGTCCGGCTCTTCAATTCATATTCCCGAAAATAAATGAGCAGAAACAGAAGATAGGCCAGGCACAGGGCGAAACCCATGAATTCAGATACAACCTTGCTGCCGGAATACAGCAGGGTTGAAAATTTGGTTGTAGCATAATCAAACAGGTAATAGACAAAAGGCATACTGCAGATAATGATCAGTTCCCGGTCAGATTTCTCGAAGAGCAGGGCGGTGGTCGGACACAGATATCTGCACAGCAGGAAAAATACGATAAGTGTTACCAGGATTCTGCAGAGGTAATAGCACCATTCCTCATGAGTGAGAGTGAGTACAAAGATTCCAGCCCAGTTGCTGTATTGACAGCAAAGATAAGCCGTCAGAATGGAAGTCAGTGACTGAAGCCAGCGGAATTTGTAGTAAAATACCAGGATCAAAAGCAAAGGCAGATGTACAACAAACGGATAAATTTCATCGGAAAATTCTGTGCCGATCAAGAAAATGCTGATTAGACACAGAAGTCCGGAAGCAAGTGCCGACAGCAGCAGGATTCCGATATTTTTCCAATCTCGATTCACTCCTAAAAAAAATGCCGACAAAAAGACGCCGAACAGCAAGGTAGTGAGATGGTGGGTATAAAATAATATCTGAAGTAACATGAAAAGATCCTCTCATCATTAGATAATAAGACTATTATAGAAGATATAACAGATTAACGCAAATGGTTTGCAGACTATTTGATGGTAAGAATCAGTTGCATATGTGACAATCTTGTGATAATATTATCTGGTATTAAAAACTACGAAAGAACGTTTTTGAATCTTTTTAGATAAATGATAAGAGATAAAAAGGAAAGGACCGGATCATATGATAAATTACAGGATTGTTGTTGATAGTTGTGGGGAATTTACGGAGGATATGAAAAAGAATCCTCATTTTGCACATGCGGCACTGCATCTTTCTATAGACGGGGAACAGTTTGTGGATGATGAGACATTTGATCGTCTTGACTTTCTGGCGAAGATGAAGGAGAGTCCAAACTGTCCGAAGTCCAGCTGTCCGTCACCGGAAGTGTACAGAGCGGCATTTGACTGTGGGGCAGAGCATCTCTATGCGATCACGCTGTCCGCAGAACTGAGTGGTTCTTACAACAGTGCAGTGCTTGGCATGAACCTTTTTCTGGAGAATCATCCAGATGCAAAGGTGCATGTATTTAATTCCTGCTCGGCATCTGTGGGAGAGACGCTGATTGCAAAGAAGATCGCTGAGTACGAAGAGGCAGGTCTTGATTTTGAAGCAATTATTGAGAAGGTGGATGACTTCATCCTTCATATGCATACGTATTTTGTGCTGGAGAGCCTGGATAACTTAAGAAAGAACGGACGTCTCAGTGCAGTGAAAGCACTGGTGGCTACTGCATTGAATATTAAGCCGGTTATGGGAGCTACTGATCAGGGTGTGATCATTCAGCTCGGTCAGGCAAGAGGCATGCAGAAAGCACTCCGTCTGATGGCAGAGACAATAACAGCAGAGCTGGAGCATCCGGAAGAGAAGGTGCTGGGACTGGTTCACTGCAATAATCCGGAACGTGCGGAATATGTGAAACAGGAATTAATGAAGCTTGTAAAAGTAAAAGACATTATTGTGCTGGAGAGTTCCGGAGTCAGCACACTTTATGCGTCACAGGGCGGAATTATTATTGCGGTTTAGGAAAAATGTGATATACTTATTCTATTAAGCGTTGTGAGGTGCAGCGCGAGAAACAGCAAGGAGAACGTTTCATGAGTCAGGAAAAAGTAGATCGTTATAAAGAGCAGAAAAAGAATCGCAAGGCTATTTTAGCAAAGAAAAAGAGAAATGTATTTCTTACAAAATGTGGCTGCGGCCTGGTCGTTGTATTGCTGGCAGCATGGCTTGGATATTCAGCAGTGGATTCCTATTATGCCAAGGCAAACAGCGAGACTGTATATGCAGATGTGACAGCACTGGATGAATATACCAGCACAGTAGCAGCAGAGTAGATCATAGGAATAAGGGGCTGTTTTCCTGAAAAAAGGAAAGCAGCCTTTTTGTGTCAAATTCAGTCTTGACCCTGAAGCAGAGTTTAACGATATAATAAAGAAAACAGCAAAGAGAGGATAGAGATATGATACAGACTGGAACGAAAAAACTGACATTGGCGGCAATGTTTTTTGCCATTGGTATAATTCTTCCGTTTTTTATCGGGCAGATTCCGTTGATTGGACAGATGCTTCTTCCGATGCATATTCCGGTCCTGCTGTGCGGATTGATCGTTGGCTGGCAGTATGGCCTGGCAGCAGGTTTCTTCCTTCCACTGGTACGTGGTATGCTCTTTGGAATGCCGGCATTTTTTCCTAATGGAATCGGCATGGCATTTGAGATGGCAACGTATGGATTGGTGATCGGATATCTGTACAGTCATTCCCGTTGGCAATGTATCAAATCCCTGTACCGTTGTCTCATTGTGGCAATGATCGCCGGAAGACTGGTCTGGGGAGCAGTACGTGTGGTACTTCTTGGCGTGAGTGGTATCGCATTTTCATGGGAACTGTTTATGGCAGGCGCGCTGATCAATGCCATTCCGGGTATTGTGCTGCAGCTGATCCTGATCCCGATGATCATGGTAGCTTTGAACAAAGCGAAGATTGTTCCCTTTAAGAAGAATGAGCATGTGCGTCAGAACGTATAGGAGGCAGAGAAACGTATGAAGGAGATCGCGGCGACGATTATAACAGAGACAGGTAAATTAGAGGCGAAAAAAGATCATCTGCTGATTGCCGTTGATGGGCGCTGCGGCTCTGGAAAATCCACATTGGGAGCATATCTTCAGCAGAAAATGCATGGTAATCTGCTGCATATGGATGATTTTTATCTGCGGCCGGAACAGCGGACGCCTAAGCGGCAGGAGGAACCTGGAGGAAATGTAGATCGGGAACGGTTCCTGGAAGAAGTACTGCTGCCTCTTCATAAAGGAATGAAATTTACGTATCGACCATTTAACTGTCGGAAATGGGAACTGGATCAGCCGGTGGAGGTGGAAGCAAGGAAGATCAATATTGTGGAAGGGTCTTATTCTTGTCATCCAGAGTTATATGACTACTATGATCTTCATGTGTTTCTGACTGTTGATCCGAAAGAACAGATGTACCGGATTCAGAATCGGCTGGGAAAAATGACCTGTGCGGAGACCTTTCGGACAAAATGGATTCCTATGGAAGAGAATTATTTCTCAAAGATGCAGGTACGGGAGCGCTGTGAGCTATGTTTTGACACTACCCATGCGGAGCGCGTGGATGGACAGCAGGAGGAGAGATGATGAAAACATTATATCTGGAATGTTACTCCGGTATCAGCGGAGATATGACAGTGGCGGCTCTGTTGGATCTGGGGGCAGATGAGCAGGTATTACGACATGCTCTTGCAAGCCTGCCGGTGAAGGGCTTTGACATTAAGATCAGCCGGGTGAAAAAATCTGGGCTGGATGTGTGCGATTTTGATGTGTTGCTGGATGAAGAGCATGAGAATCATGACCATGATATGGCATATCTGCACGGAGATGATCATATGGAACATGTGCATACACACACGCATGGTGGTGGAGAACATATGCACTCGCACACTCATCGCGGTATGAAAGAGATCCGTGAGATCCTGACACAGGCAGACCTGACACCGCGGGCTTATGAGACGGCCCTTCGCATTTTCACAGTGCTTGGAGAAGCGGAGGCGAAGGCTCATGGAACCACGCTGGAGCAGGTGCACTTTCATGAGGTGGGAGCTGTGGATTCTATCGTGGATATCGTATCCGTAGCAGTCTGCCTTGATAATCTGAATATTGATAACGTGATCGTTCCAGTACTGTATGAAGGCGGTGGAACCATTCATTGTCAGCATGGCATCCTTCCGGTACCGGTACCGGCGGTATCTAATATTGTGGCTGCTCACGGAATCCGTCTGGCACTGACTGGTGAGAATGGAGAGTATGTAACACCAACCGGTGCAGCGATCGTGGCAGCTGTCCGGACATCTGATAAGCTGCCGGAGAGCTTTGTGATGGAAAGGATTGGTCTTGGCGGAGGAAAGCGGGAATATAAACGACCAGGAATCCTGCGGGCAATTCTGATCCGAGAAGAGGAGAAGGAGCAGGAGAAAGAGAAGATCTGGAAGCTTGAGAGCAATATAGATGACTGTACCGGAGAAAATCTGGGCTATGTAATGGATCGGCTGATGGAAGCCGGAGCCAGAGATGTACATTACAGTGCAGTCTATATGAAGAAAAATCGTCCGGCATGGCAGCTTAATGTGATCTGCACAGAGGAGAGCATTCCGAAGCTGGAGCAGATTATTTTTGAGGAGACGACCACCATTGGTATTCGTAAAAACCGCGTGGAGAGAAGCGTGTTAAAGAGAACTTTTGACACTGTGCAGATTTCTGAGGGAGAGGCAAAAGTAAAATTATGTCAGGTGCCTGGCAGAGATGGTGTAAAGTCAATACAGCGCTGTTATCCAGAATATGAAAGCGTTGTACAGTTATGTCGGGCAAGCGGAAAGTCTTATCAGGAGATTTATCAGGAGATTGTCGCCGTCTGGCATGAAGAAAATAGATGGTAGATGAAATCTGTGAATAGACATGACCTGGGAGGTATTGACAGAATGAGTGGAAAAATTTATTCACATATTGATAAGATTCCTTCGGGTAGTGCGTCCCGGAAGGTGACAGAAGGATGCCTGGTACTGGAAGGTGGCGCATTTCGCGGTCTGTACAGTCAGGGGTTCATGGATGCCATGATGAAAGCAGGCATCAATATGCAGTGTACCATTGGCGTATCAGCAGGAGCTATGGCCGGGATGAATTATGTGGCTGGTCAGATTGGTCGGTCTGCCAGAGTGAACCTGAGGTATCGTCATGACAGCCGCTATGTGGGAATCCAGGCGGTTCGCCACAACAAAGGACTGATCGGATTTGATTTTGTGTTCGATGATCTTAAAGAATCCGATCCATTTGATGGAAAACGGTTCTTTGAGCCGGAACGGAGGTTTGTGGCAGTGGCAACGAACTGCCTGACCGGAGAGACTGAATATTTTGAAAAAGGTCATTGCACCAATATCTTTCACGCAATCCGTGCATCGGCATCCATGCCATATATTTCCAAGATGGTGGACATCGATGGCAAGCCTTATCTGGATGGTGGATGCAGCTGTAAGATTCCTTATCAGTGGGCAATCGACCAGGGTTTTGAGAAAATCGTGGTGATCAAGACTCGTCATGCAGATTATAGAAAAAATCTGAAGAAAGCCTCAGAGACCTCTCTGGCACATCGGATCTATCACACTCATCCCGAGTTTGCCCACGTGCTGGAGCAGAGTGATGCGGCCTACAATCACCAGTGTGATGAACTGGAACAGCTGGCAAAAGAAGGACGGATCTATCTTGTCAGCCCGTCTGTACCTATGAGGATCAGCCGTCTGGAAAAAGATATGGAGAAGCTGGGGCATCTCTATGCCAGAGGCTATAAAGATGCCAAAGACCAGATGGAGCAGCTGAAAGCATATCTGGGAATGAAATAAAAGCCTGTATATGCAACAGCCCGTGAGGTCAGCATAAAAGCTCGTATGACGTGTATCGGACAGAAATGCACTGACGTACTGCCTGAACACGTACACATACTGTGTTCGTGTCAGTCAATACGCCACCA
>OGIE01005409.1_pt1 | contig 10807 bp, 8 predicted proteins | sample 1571581 | NCBI WGS metagenome assembly OGIE01 (sample SAMEA2582021, study PRJEB24529) | metagenome | biome: Human gut stool | place: China | collected 2011
GGAGCTGATTGCCAGGAGAGTACTTGATGATGATGAGAAAATATTTGCGATAATGCATGGTGACAAGACCAGAATGTTTATGTTTTCATTAAAAAAAGATGCAATAATATATATTGATAAAAGTGACATTGCTAATGGGGATATTAAGGAGTTTAGGTAGATGAAGGAACTGGGGAGGCTGCTTAATAAAAAAACAATTATGATTATGATAGCCGCGGCATTTATATGTGTTGCGGCTGTTGTTGCAAGAGACTTCTCAGATTGCGGAATAGATAATTATAATGTGAAAGTAAGAGAGTATCACTGGCTGGAGGCAGGACATACAGATGATGAAAGAAAACAGCATCTGGACAGCCTGTCTTCAGATGAAAGAAGGATATATAAAAGACTTGCAAAAGAATATGATATCAGAACGGAATATATAGAGGGATATCGTGACAATGTAAATGCGGTTATTTCTAATGCACAGAATATGAAAAAGTTCAGCGTGTTTGGAACAACGGACTCGGTGGCTAATATAGATAAAACAGAAAGAGATTATTCAAGAATTAAGGATGTTAATGTTACGAAAGTCAGCAGCAGGGCAATAGAGCAATATCTTCAGCATGATATATCTATATATGTCATGTTAGCGTTGATGATATATGTTATCTATAACATATACGAGTACAGAGATAATGGGATGTGGCAGCTTACATATACGGCAAAGAATGGACGCATGCGGTTTTCGGCATGTTCAGTGGCTGCGATGTTTATTATAATTGCTGTACAAATGTTTATTATGAATATATGTGCAGCGGGTGGAATGCTGTGCATATATGGAGGAAATAAAATATTAACAGAGCCGGTTCAGTGTCTTACAGGATATAGCAGTTATACACTCCCGGTCAGTGTGATTACTTATCTGTTTATAAGATATTTTATTAATTCAATGATAATTATTACATTATCGCTTATTGTATCTGTGATATTTGCACTGTGCAGAAAAAGAATAAGTTCTGTGGTTATAGTGGGGATTATTGCCGGAATAGAGGCTTATGCATATCAGAATATATCTTTGCAGAGCAGATTCAGAATATTCAGAAAGATTAATATAATAAATATAATGGATGTCAATGCCATGCTTAAAGACTATGAGAATATAGTATATGGTAATATATCAGCAGGCATGGCAGCTATGCTGTGTGTTGTATGTCTGGTAATATCAGTGCTTATGATGAGCATTCTTATAATAATGGGGAAGTATATCAGACCGGGTAAAAAGACAGGTGTAATAGATAAGATTATTGAAAAAATCAGACATGGCATACAGAAACTTCTGGGACAGCTTCCACATTTGTGTAAGGAAATATATAAGCTGCTGATAACAGGAAAAGGCTGGCTCGTAATTGCAGTGGTAGTGTTTATCACAATATTTATATGTAATAGCCAGAAAGTAATTTATTCAGATGATGAAAAGAAAAAAGATGAATATTATCAGGAATATGGAGGAAAAGATTACAGCGGATTTACAGAAATTATAGAATTAAGGAAAGCAGAAGTTAAAGAAGCTGCGGAAAAACTTGAAGAAGCGCAGGAACAATTTGAAAAAGGTGAGATAGATGAAAATACTGTAAGTAAATATGTATATAATTATATGGACTCAACAAGACTTCTTGACAGCATGAACGAATATATGGAACAGATTAATTATGTGGAAGAAGTAAATGCACAGTACGGAATAGAAGCATACGTTATGTCACAGAGAGGATACAATCAGATATTAGGAGATAATGCGAAGATAAGAAAGCTTATTATATACATAATACTTGGCTTTGGAATAGTGCTTATTGCTGAATCTGAAAATGCTTTAGAGTATAAAAGCGGAATGAACATGCTGCTTGGCTCATCAGCAAGGGGAAGAATATGGGGAAAGGCAGTCAAATCAGGTGCGGTATGTATAATAGCAGCAATTATAGCTGTAATTGTGAATATAACAGAAATGTCAGTTATGTCTCATACATATGGAATGCCATATATAGATGCACCGCTTATAAGTCTGTCTTTTATGAAAGTTGGGAAAATGCTGAGATACATAACGATAAAACAGTATATGATTATGCAGCTTGGGGTATATATCTTATATTCTTTACTGGTATCGATAGAAACTATGGCTGTATCAAGATATATATTTAAAAAGAATTCTAACAGGGAGGTTCCGCTGCTGATAGTGCTTAATACAATAGTGCTGTTTATTATTATATGAAAGAGGGGGATATGTATGCATTTTAATAAAATGATAATTGCAGGCCTGCTGGTGTGCTGCAGCTTAACGGCAGTGGCATGTGGTAAGAATAGAGAAAATACATCAGTTGTTACATCAGAGTACAATGCGGCTAATGTAAAAGACTATGAAGAAGATGGCGTGAAATACAGAGAAGAAACAGGAGCAAAGCAGACGATTATATATCCGTTAATGGAACACGACTGTGCCGATATGGAACAGGCTGCAGTCTGCTCCATAAATGGAAAGCAGAGTGAGACAGATGTTAGAGATAAAGATACATCATATATAATTATCAGCAGTTTTAAATGGCCTGTACTTTATAATGATGATGATGTAGAAAAAATTGTATACAAAACATACAATGCCAGGGTGCGGCTGGGAATAGAAGATGATTTGTCAAATGAATACCAGAATAAAAAGAAGCTGAAGATGGATAAGGCTGACATAACAGCAGGTGAACAGGAACAACTGAAAATGATTCTTTGTCTTGAACTGAAATCAACAAATGATTCATGGTATATGAACAAGCAGTCGCCAGAATCTGAAAGACAGGCAAAAAATGAAGTGCTGAATTCTGTTTTAGTTGAGGCAGAGATATCTTATAAAGATGGGACAAGTCATACAGACTACTACAAACTAGAAACAATTGAAAATGGTAATTCGGTAAACATATTTAAATTAAGTGAATAATCAGCAGACGGAAATTCAGCAGATGGAAAAGTGTGGTAGAATTGCAAACACAAGCCTGCTATGATATACTTAACTTGTATGCGGTCTGGATGATGGCATACTTAGAATTGATATATGAAAGGCGGATACGAGATGAACGACAGATATCAGACACCACTTGCGGAAAGATACGCAAGCAAGGAAATGCAGTACATTTTCTCTCCTGACATGAAGTTTAAGACATGGAGAAGACTCTGGATTGCATTAGCAGAGACAGAGCATGAACTTGGACTTCCTATTACACAGGAGCAGATTGATGAGCTGAAGGCTCACAAGGATGATATTAACTATGAGGATGCCAAGAGACGAGAGAAAGAAGTAAGACATGATGTTATGTCACATGTATATGCTTACGGACTTCAGTGCCCTAAGGCTAAAGGTATCATACATCTTGGAGCAACTTCATGCTATGTTGGTGATAACACTGATATCATCATCATGACAGAAGGCTTAAAGCTTGTTCGTAAGAAGCTTGTTAATGTTATTGATGAGCTTTCTAAGTTCGCAGATAAATATAAGGCACAGCCTACACTGGCTTTCACACATTTTCAGCCAGCACAGCCAACTACAGTTGGTAAGAGAGCTACATTATGGCTCAACGAATTAGTTATGGATCTTGAAGATCTTGACTATGTACTTTCTACAATGAAGCTTTTAGGCTGTAAGGGTACAACAGGTACACAGGCTTCCTTCCTTGAACTTTTCAATGGAGATCAGGATAAGATTCGCCAGATTGACGGAAAGATTGCAGAAAAGATGGGATTTGACGCATGCGTTCCAGTTTCAGGACAGACATATTCAAGAAAAGTTGATACAAGAGTGCTTAATGTACTTGCAGGAATTGCTGCGAGTGCACACAAGTTCTCTAATGATATCAGATTATTACAGCACCTTAAGGAAGTTGAAGAACCATTTGAAAAATCACAGATTGGTTCATCAGCTATGGCTTACAAGCGTAATCCTATGAGAAGCGAACGTATGGCGTCACTTGCTGATTTCGTTATCAGTGACGCACTTAACCCAGCTATTGTTTCATCTACACAGTGGTTTGAGAGAACACTTGATGATTCAGCTAACAAGAGAATGTCAGTTCCAGAAGGCTTTCTCGCTGTTGACGGAATCCTTGATCTCTACTTGAATGTTGTTGACGGACTTGTTGTATATGACAAGGTTATCATCAAGCATATGATGGCAGAGCTTCCATTCATGGCAACAGAGAATATTATGATGGACGCTGTTAAGGCTGGCGGAGACAGACAGGAGCTTCATGAGAAGATAAGAGAGCTTTCTATGATAGCAGGAAAGAGAGTTAAACAGGAAGGTCTTGATAATAATCTTCTTGAGCTTATTGCAGCAGAGCCAATGTTCGGTGTTACTCTTGAAGAGTTACAGTCAAAGCTTGATCCTATGAAGTATGTTGGCCGTTCTAAGGAACAGGTTGACGAGTATCTTGCTAATGTTATCAAGCCTATTCTTGATTCTAATAAGGAAGAGCTTGGCATGAAGGCAGAGATTAATGTTTAATTAATAATTTGGAGGTGTTATAACATGAAGGTTGTATTAGTTAATGGCAGCAGAAGAGATGCAGGCTGTACATATACAGCACTTTCTGTCGTTGCTAAGGAATTAGAGGCACAGGGAATTGATACTGAGATAGTTGCAGTTGGCAGCAGAGTTGTTAAGGGCGAGCTTGACGCAGTTGTCAAGGAAGTTGGCGCTAAGATAACTGATGCAGACGGACTTATTGTTGGTTCACCTGTTTATTATGCTTCTCCAACAGGAGAGATATTAATGTTTCTCGACAGATTATTTGGTGCATATGGTAACGAGCTTCGTTACAAATGTGGTTCTTCAATTGCATCTGCCCGCCGTGGCGGAACAACATCAACAGTTGATGTGTTGAATAAGTATTTCCAGATTAACCAGATGCCAGTTGTGTCATCCAACTACTGGAATATAGTACATGGCAATACACCAGATGAAGTTGTAAAGGACGAGGAAGGCATGCAGACAATGAGACTTTTAGGTCAGAATTTTGCATGGCTTGTTAAGTCAGTAGAGGCAGCGAAGAAGGCTGGAATTGAGCTTCCACAGGGCGAGAATAAGATTAAGACTAACTATATCAGATAATTTATAATTCTTCATAAATATTTAATGTCATAAGAGGTGTGCTGTATATATAATTATGTATATATAGCACGCCTCTTTTGCGCGGGCAGCGATGAGAGAAGAGATGGATATTTAAGGAGTATTGTCGTGAAGTCTTACAATAGGAGAAAACTTATGAAGAGAATAATTTTTGTGACATTGATACTGCTTGTTGCGCTAGTTGCAGCAATTGTATCATGTGCTTTAATAACTTATCACAGACAGCCAGAACTTACTGCTGACGAGATGAAGCAGCTTGATGAACAGGGCATATGGAAAGAGAGAACAAGTGCCGAGCGTGCACGCATTATCGAGGATAATGATGAGGCACTTAAGGAGAGAATAAGAATGATAAGCAACGCGAAGGAAGAAGTTATTCTCTCTACATTTGACTTCAGGTCTGATGACAGCGGAAAGCTTATGCTTGGCGCACTTATAGACGCTGCAGACAGGGGAGTATCGGTTAATGTAATAGTTGATGGTGTATCTGGTTTTACTAAGATGAAAGGCAATCCTGATTTTAAGGCACTTGCGTCATCTGACAATGTCAATGTGAAGATATATAACAAAGTTAATCCATTCAAGCCGTGGCAGTCAATGGGAAGGCTTCATGACAAATATGTCATAGCCGACAGGACTAATTATATACTTGGAGGAAGGAATACTTTTAATTATTTCCTGGGAGCATATCCGGGACATAAGAATTACGACAGGGATGTGCTTGTTGCCTGTGATAACCCTGATGAAAACAGTTCTGTGAATGATGTTCTTGCTTATTATGAGAGTGTATGGAACTATAAGGAGAGCAAAGCATTTTTAAAGAATAACAGATGTGCAGGTAATAAAAAGGTCAAGGCGGCAAGGAAAGAACTGCTTGATAATTACAACATTTATTATGCAGATAACAAAGATTACCTGACTGACACTGATTATACAGATGAAACAGTTGAAGTCAGCAATATAGCACTTCTTAGCAATCCGATAGAATGTGGCGCGAAAAAACCGGTAGTGTGGTATCAGCTCACGAAGCTCATGGAACAGGCGGATACACAGGTTAAGATACATACGCCTTATATTATCTGCAATGAGTATATGTATGACGGATTAAAGAAGGTATGCGATTCTGTTGAAAATGTGTCACTAATGACTAATTCGGTAGGCAATAATGGCAATCCATTTGGATCAGCAGATTATTATGCGCATAAGGATAAGGTGCTTGGCACAGGGCTTGAAGTGTGGGAATATGAAGGCGGATATTCATACCACGGAAAGTCGGTTCTTATAGATGATGATATATCGGTGGTTGGCTCATTTAATATTGATATGAGAAGCGTGTATCTTGATACAGAGCTTATGCTTGTTATTGACAGCAAGGAGATTAATGAACAGCTTGGCGGTGCCATGCAGATGTATGAGCATAGTGCAAGAAAGGCTAATGCTGATGGCACATACGATAATCCATATAATGTGCAGCCTGTTGAGCTTACTCCTAAGAGAGAACGCAGAATGAAGCTGATTAAGAATTTCCTGTTGTGGACGAGGTATTTGTTCTAGACCGGATATATTCTGGATTTGTAAATTACCTGGCATGAGCAGGGCGTCAGGTTGGCGGGTGCAGCAGTCTGATGAGACTGTTGGGTTGATGAGGTTGACAGGCTGATGTGGTTGTCGGGCTGATGCGGCTGGCAGGCTGATGAGGCTGTTGGGTTGATGTGATCGGCAGGCCGATGTGGCTGTCAATCTGATGTGATTGTCAGTCTCTGTGGGGAAGACCTACGAAAGTGGTATTAATTGTAACTTGGGTAGGTTTTTATAATGAAGTTTTTGATTGCAAGCAGATGAAAAGCCCACTAATTAATAAAAAAGAGTGATTTTAGTAGGTCTTTTTACTGCAAATGATGCGGTATTATAAAATAAAGGTGGGCAAAAAACCTACTCAAAAGAGCTATATTAGCGATTGAGTAGGTCATCGGGCTGGAATAACAGTGCCCATGCAGGTTAAATGACCTACGAAATTATACGTTTGATAGGTTTGAGTAGGTTTTTCTTGTGGTGAATGCCTGTAGCAGTCTGGAAAGCTCATCTCAGATTTAATGGTTGAGAAAAAGTTTGAAAAAACTTTTGAAAAAAGTCAAAAAAGTGCTTGACATATATCAAGTTTTAATATTATAATAGCAGAGCAGTTTGCGAGAGAAATCAAGCGAATTGTTCTGAATGTGGGGTCTTAGCTCAGCTGGGAGAGCATCTGCCTTACAAGCAGAGGGTCACAGGTTCGAGCCCTGTAGGCCCCATTTCTTTTTAAGACATTCAGTAAATATTATGGCGAGATAGCTCAGTTGGCTAGAGCACACGGTTCATACCCGTGGTGTCGTGGGTTCAAATCCCTCTCTCGCTACTATCTAAGAAGTGGAGGCAGTCGATGCTTCCACTTTTTTTGCGCGAGTAGCGATGAGTGAAGCCGTGGAAAGTTTACAGCCAGTTCACATAGGAGGAAAGTATGACGCATTTACAGGAAGAATTATTTGAACTTCAGGATATTAAATACAGAGATTTCCAGAGCAGTCTGATTCCGGGGATTGATAAAGAGACAGTTATAGGAATAAGGACTCCGGTTTTAAGAAAATTTGCAAAGGAATATGCAAAGAGCGGAGAAACTGAGCAGTTTATGCGTGAACTGCCACATAAGTATTATGAAGAAAATAATCTTCACATGATGTTAATTGGGCAGATTAAGGGTTATGATGAGTGTATAAGTGAGCTTGAGAAGTTTCTTCCATATATTGATAACTGGGCAACCTGTGATTCACCGCTTCCAAAATGTTTTGATAAGAATAAAGAAGATGTTCTTGAGCGGGCGAAGAACTGGATTGCAACAGATGCCACATATGTTAAGAGATATGGGATGGGTGTAATGATGCGCCTGTTTCTTGATGAAGATTTTAAAGAAGAATATATACAGCTTGTTGCAAGCGTAAAGTCAGAAGAGTACTATGTAAATATGATGATTGCGTGGTATATGGCGACGGCGCTTGCAAAGCAGTGGGATGCGTCGATTCCTTATATACAGGAACACAGGCTTTCTGAATGGGTACACAGAAAGTCAATACAGAAGGCTGTAGAGAGTTACCGCATTACACCAGAGCAGAAGGATTATTTAAAGGGTTTAAGATAAGGTTATGAAATCAAATGAAATAGATATGACGACAGGTTCCCTGCCAAAGAAAATATTAATGTATTCAGTGCCGCTTATGTTGTCAAATGTACTGCAGGTTATGTTCAACCTGTGTGATGTGGCGGTAGTTGGTAAATTTGTAGGACCACTGGCACTTGGTGCGGTAGGTTCAACGAGTATAATTATTACATTGACAACCGGTATTCTGCTAGGACTTGCAGGAGGTGTTAACGCTGTAGTCGCGCTGTTTGTGGGGGCTAAGAATAGTGCAAATGTAAAGAGGGCAGTCCACACTTCAATTGTAATATGCATGATTGCAGGACTGCTGCTGCTTTTGTCAGGACTGTTCCTTTCAAGACCGGTGCTGAATCTTATAGGAACTAAGAAAGAACTGATAGATGGCGCCGTTATATATCTTACAATATATCTTCTTGGTTCACCGGCTCTTGCCATGTATAACTATGGTAATGCCGTGTTAAGTGCAGTTGGAGATACTAAAAGACCGCTTATGTATCTTATTACAGCGGGGATAATTAATGTAATACTTAATCTGTTCTTTGTAATAGTGTGTAAGCTTGGGGTTGTCGGTGTTGCACTGGCAAGTATAATATCACAGTATATATCAGCATTTCTGATACTTAAATTCCTGTTTGGCTGTGGCAAGGATTATGGGCTTTATATGAGAAATATAGGAATAGATTCACATATAGCAGCGAGAGTGTTAAAGATTGGTTTGCCTGCAGCAGTACAGTATTCACTTTTTGCAGTTGCCAATCTGTACATACAGACGGCAGTTAATTCATTTGACCATGTAGTTGTTGAGGGCAATTCGGCTGCGGCTAATGCTGATAACATTGTGTATGATATGATGGCGGCATTCTATACTGCATGTACAAGCTTTATAGCGCAGAATCTAGGAGCAAGAAAGCGTGACAGGATTAGGAAAGCATATCTTGTTACACAGATGTATTCATTTATTATAGGAGCAGTGCTTGGTGCATTGCTTGTAGTTTTCAGGACACAGTTTCTTAGTCTGTTTACAAGTGATCCGGATGTATTGCATTATGGCTCAATAAGACTTGGAATAATGGGATGCTCTTATTTTATATCCGCATTTATGGATAATGCGGCAGCGGGAGCAAGAGGACTTGGCAGAAGCGTTATACCTACAATAATAGTAATAATGGGTTCTGTTGTGTTCAGAATCGTGTGGGTGTGTACAATATTTGCAAGTATACATACGCTGATGTCACTCTATCTTGTGTATGCAAGTGCGTGGGCATTTACATCTATTATAGGAACGGCATATTTTATAATAATATTCAGAAAGACTTTAAGATAATCACATACATTTTACAAAATCTTTACGAACGTGAGATTATGCATTTTACATAACATTGATAACATACCCTCTGCAAGCAGATGCAGAGGGTTTTCTTTTTTGAGACGACTCACATATCATTCGGTCAGGAAACTGATTCAAGCCCCTACGAAAATCTTCTGTTAATGCTTGCAAATAAAAAACGAGGAAGGTAACGAAAGTTATGAGAAAAGGAATTAAAAAGTTACTTACAGTTGCATTAACAGCAACATTAGGTCTTGCAGCATTAGCAGGCTGTGGTTCATCAAGTGCAGATGGCGGTTCAGCAAACGGAGGCACAACTAAGGAGCTTTCAGGAAAGATTCAGTTAGCAGGAAGTACATCAATGGAAAAGATGTGTGGCGCTCTCATGGAAGCATTCATGGAAGAATATCCTAATGTAACAGTAACAACAGAATATACAGGTTCAGGCGCAGGTATCGAGTCAGTAACATCTGGATCAGTTGATATCGGTAACGCTTCAAGAGCTTTATCAGACAAGGAAAAGTCAGCAGGTATTGAAGAGAACATCGTAGCTATTGATGGTATTGCAATGATTACTGACAAGAACAACAAGGTTACTAATGTAACAAAGCAGCAGCTTACAGACATCTACACAGGTAAGATTACTAACTGGAAGGACCTCGGTGGTTCAGACGAAGCTATCGTAGTAATCGGCAGAGAGGCAGCCTCTGGTACAAGAGGAGCATTTGAGGAACTTCTTGAAGTTAAGAATAAATGTGCATATGCACAGGAACTTGACAGTACAGGTGCTGTACTTGCCAAGGTTGCAGCAACTCCAGGTGCAATCGGATATGTTTCATTAGATGTAGTTGATAAGACAGTTGCAGCTTTAAAGCTTGATGGTGTAGATGCAACAGAGGATAACATTAAGGCTGGTAAGTATACACTTTCAAGACCATTTGTAATGGCTACTAAGGGTTCTGTTTCATCACAGAGTGAGCTTGTTCAGACATGGTTCAACTTCGTAAAGTCTGACGCAGGCAAGAAGGTTATCAAGGGCGTAGGCTTAATTCTCCCAGAGTAAGCCGCGGTTAATATAGATTCTGAATGGAGAGATTGACATGGATGAGGTTATAAATGTTGGTATGAACAAAATAAATAAAACGCC
>OGIE01005417.1_pt1 | contig 10796 bp, 10 predicted proteins | sample 1571581 | NCBI WGS metagenome assembly OGIE01 (sample SAMEA2582021, study PRJEB24529) | metagenome | biome: Human gut stool | place: China | collected 2011
TAGTAATGAAAACCGCCGACGGAACAGTGGACGGAAAAGGAAAAGTGATTGGACGAGCTGTTCTTCATCCAGAAGATACATATTCAGAAGAGAAAGGACGGCAGATGGCAATTCGCGCTCTAAATCGAAATATTGCTCAGCAGCGTAAACAGATTCTGGCTGATTTTGAAAGACTTATTCTTAACAATATTACATCTAATGTAACAACAAGAAAAGCGAAAACTCTGAAAGACAGAGAAAAAGCTATGAAAAAATATTCCACAGAAAAATAGTATCACAATAATTGATATTTACTATTACACACGCCTTCTGTCGAGGGCGTGTGATAATTTTAAAGGAGAAAAATCATGAAAAAAAACATGAAGAAGATTTTATTACTTTCTGCTCTTACTATTTCTGCTTTATCTTTCGGAGCTTGTAAAAATGTCAATACCGATATTACTGATATTAGTACAGAAACTGAAACAGAAAGAGTAGTTGAGACAAAAGAGGAAATGGGCTACACAACGGGACAGTTCGAATCAGAAGACCGACATATTAAAGTTGGCGTCTTTAAAAATATTATGCAGGAAGAAAATGAGCAGGGCGGTCATGACATGACTTTTACTGATGAATACGGGAGTGACTTCACTGTACATACCGCAAGCTACACGACACTTCCTGACAGCTTCTCAACAAATCAAAAATACGTGATTTATTACAGAACGGAAATTCCTATGGAGAGCGAAGCAAGTCCGGCATCGATCGATGATGAGAAGCAAACTATTATTTTTGAAATTCAGCCAGTTGCTGATGAGGATATGGCCTTGCTTAATTCCGAAAATATAGAGGAAGAAAAAAATACTGAAGAAACACTTCCGTCGGACGAAGATAATACAGCTAATTTATTATTTGACGCTGACGACATTAGATAATGATCCCGTTCGTCTGGAAAATTGCATCGGACAGGACAACCCAGATTGGATCGGAGTCAATAGGCTGATATCAAACACACCGGAACGAACGATGCCCGGGATCGTATTTTTGCACGGCAACAAACAGTATGTCATGACAGGCCAACATTCGAACGGGAAATATTATCGTGCTTATGATCAGGAGAAACGAAATTTTCCGGCAGCAAAAGTACGGCTTCTTACACAAAATACCAGATTGGTATTCGTGGCGTATTTCAATGTAAACAGCATGACGGCATAAAGTCGCCATTGTCGTAGAGCGTAATTCATCTCATAACTAAAGTCATGAGTATTCTTGCGCAAGTGGTAATATAGGAGGATAACAAACAATGGTAAAGAAAACAAGAAAACAGCTGAATCGCCAGCAGGTATTTGTCCTGCGCAGCTTCAAAGGAGAAGAAAATGGGCGGCACAGATACTTTGAGTATCTTCGCGACATCTATAAGGACGACGCTGAAGTGCTGGCAGACATTGATAAGATGGAGTCCATGCAGAGAGGCGTCGATTCCGTTGAAACACCTGCCGCGCATGACAAAACAGAACAGATGTTCTATAAGTTCATGGACGACTTCAATCAGTCCATCGGTTATACAGCGGAAGATTCGGAAAAGTAAACTTGACTCCTCGTAGGCGAGAAAAACAGAGGTTCTTCGGAGCCGAAGCCCACACTTCAAGGCATAAACCTAAGTGGCGGGTAGTTTACCCGGATACCGGGAGCTCGTGACTTCAGTCATGAGAAACGGTTTCACTATACTTATATTCCCATCGCCCAGACTCTAGTTTTACTGGTTGCGGATGGATCATCACTTTACCAAAGACCCACCTTAGGCGTGGGTCTGTATAGAGACATAAGGAGGCTGTCTGACAACAATGGACTTTTATGCACACCGTAATACGACGGACACAGAACCACTGATTGGGCATTTGCGGACAACGGGATACATGGCTGCAGAATTTGCATCCAAATTTGGATTTAGAGAACTGGGGCTCCAGCTGGGACTGCTTCATGATGTTGGGAAGCACACGAAACGATTCCAAGAGGTACTCCAGGGAAGAACTAAAAAAATTGACCACGCAATAGTGGCTGCGGAATGTTATGCTGATCTGGCCAATCTGGCCAATCTGGACATCTGCGATAATGATTTTATTTACCTAATGATCTGCCACTGTCTGAATGCACATCATTCAACTTTGCGCGGTAATTTCCAGGATATCGGTATTGATGAAATCTATCCGTTGCCAAAGAAATTTGACATGCCAGAAGCAATGACAGATGACAGAGAAAAACTGAATGCTCTTTCAAGTATGGAGGAGTATCAAGACATTCTTGATTTTATTGAAGAAAATCATCTACTCATTCCGCTTTCCAGACAGGACTTGCCAGATACAGAAGCAATGTCCAATGCTGAAAAAATGCTGTTCGTCCGGATGATGCAGTCATGCTTGGTGGATGCAGACTACAGCGCAACAGCTATGTTTGAAGATCCGGAATACGCGAAAGTTGTACAGGAGCGGGAGCTGAATGCAGATATTTTATTAAAAAAGCTTTCCGACTACCACGAAGCTCTGACTGAACACACAGTCCCGGGCAATGCGATGAACCAGCTTAGAAACCTTGTATATCATGATGCAGCAAAAGCAGGAAGCGGAAAGATTGGGATGTATACCCTTACTGCGCCTACCGGTACCGCAAAAACGCTTGCCATGATGCGGTTTGCTCTGGAACAGGCAAAGTCAAACGGATTGCAGAAAATCATCATTGTTCTTCCGTATCTTTCCATCACCACACAGAACGCCGAAGTGTATCGCCAGATCTTTGGAAACGAAGTTGTGCTGGAAGATGACAGCATGACCGAATATCCGGAAGAGATGCGGATGTATGTAGAGCGTTGGAACACCCCAATCATTATCACGACAAGCGTGAAATTTTTTGAAACGATGCAGGCTGCCAAAGCGTCGGATCTGCGAAGGCTTCATGAAATTGCAAATGCTGTGGTGATTTTTGATGAAGCGCAGACGCTGGATTCGGAGTTTACAGATATTACGGTAAAAACACTCATGGCGCTGCCAAAAATGTATCGAACAACCGTGGTCTTTTCCACCGCCACGCAGCCAGCCTATCAGTACCGTCGTGCATTGGCGGATTTCTCCGCAATGGAGATCATCGAAGACCCGGAGAAACTGTACCATGATTATGAAGTGGCAAAGAAAACCAAAGTGCAGTTTTCTACAGACCGCGAATGGGCACCCCAAGATCTTATAAAAGAGCTTGGTCAATATCCGCAGGCGTTGTGTGTATCCAATACAACTGCAAAAGCGCTCAATATGTACCTGACATTTACAGAAGCATTCGGTGAAGAGCAGACTTTTTATTTAAGCAGCCGATTATGTCCGGATCACAAAAGCGATGTTATTCGCACAGTGAGGTCACGGCTTCGCAGCGATCTTTCCTGCTATCTGCTCAGCACCCAGTGCATCGAAGCAGGCGTGGATTTTGATTTCCCAGCAGGCGCAAGGGAATATGCTTCGTTAACAGCCATTGCCCAGACAGCCGGACGAGTTAACCGTAATGGAATCCGTGAAAATGGCAAGCTGCTTGTTTTTCGGAGTAATCAAAACGGCAGCTACGATTTTCCATCCGATGCATATCATAACGAAGCAACCCTGACATATCACATGGCTGCAGGGCGTAAAGAAAATTCTTTAAACACAAACAGTCTGGACGATATTAAGGAATACTATAGGAAACTATACAGCGGCGACAGTGTACATGGCCGTGATAAACGGTCAATTATTGAAGCTGAAGAAAATTGTGACTTACAGAAAATGGCAGAAGGATATCATCTAATTGAAAGTTGCAACCAGTGTAATGTGATCGTACCCTATGAAAAACGGATGGAGGAATTTGTAGCTTTATCAGAGAGTCTGCCCAAAAATCATTATACTCTGACAAAGAAGGAACTCTATGCCCATCATGGTATCACAGTCAGTATCATGGTGAATCGCAAGTCACTCGCTTACATCCAAGCACACTGCCATCAGCTCTGTCTGCATGGACCTGGACAAGCCGCTCCGGTGAACTGGTATATTGCAGATATGGACAAGATTTATGACTCGAAAACAGGATTAAAAACGAGAGAAGAGAAGGAAGGAGGAATATTGGATGTCTGAATATAAGTTTCCGATCGTAACGGTGGATCTCTGGGGAGACATTGCATCGTTTACACAGTCGGAATCCAAAGTTGAAAGAAGAACCTATCCGGTCATCACGCCTTCGGCAGCAAGAGGGGCTTTATGCGCAATTTACATGAAACCGTTGGAGTTTTATTACCAGATCCGTAAGATCCAAATGATTCAGGAAGGCTCCCGCTTTATGATCCGTCGTAATGAAGTTACCAGGAAGGCAGATATGAAACATCATCCGATCAAAGTGGAAGAGAACCATACGCAGAGAGGAACGGAATACCTGCGGAATGTTTATTACAGAATTACAGCAGAAATGATACCGGTAAACGGCACGGATCCAAGAAAAATCCGCCATGAATTCGAACAGCGCTTGAAAGCCGGAAAGTGCTTCTATCAGCCATTTCTTGGAACAAAAGAATGCCTCGCTTTTTTCTCGCCCGCCAATGAAGAGAAAAAGCCTGTCGATAAGAGCGAGGACCTTGGCGTTATGCTGTATGACATCTTCGATATCAGAGAAAACAGGCCGTTGGATACTTCTGATAAAGCAAATGCAGGGGTATGCGTTTCCTATTATCATCCATATCTGATCAATGGAATAATCAATGTGCCTCCATATGAAAGCTTTGAGATTTATAAACCGGGAGGTGCAACACATGTATAGATCCATATATGATTATGCCGTTGCCCACGAGTTGTCACTTCCAAAATTCAGAAAGGAAAAACAGATCAAGGGGTACATCAGACTGTCCGGGACCGGCGAATACGAGGGATTTGAAAAAGTCCCAAAAGAAGAGGTAAAAAGAATTTGGTGTCCACATATTGCTGATTCAAAACCGGCTCTGATCTGCGAAAAGTGCCAGTTTATTTTTCCGGAAGAGAACGCAAATACAACAGCGTTGGCAAAACACCACGGTTTTATGGTCATGATGAATGAGGGGGCAGAGCACTCACAAACTTTAAAAACAATCCAGCTGTTTTTAAACAGACTGGAGGAAGAAAAAGCATTTGCAGACAGCATCCGCAAAGAAATGAATGATGCTGGTATAAAAAATGTCGATTATATTTCCTTCCGTATTGACTCCGTGAATGCGGAAAAGCAGACGGACTGGGCAGACTGGTTCGACGGATACGCACAGGCGCATAGTCCGAAAAATACATATGAAAAAATTGTGATTTCCGAACTGACCGGTAAACCGGTTGTTCCGATTATTGATAAATTCCCACAGAATACCGCAAAAGCGGCTGGAACCGGATTCCCATTATATTCAAATCAGCACAGAAAGGTATCTGGCGAGGCGTGTTCTTTTGTATCCTACGGCTGCGTGAATGGGATCGCCTGCCCAATGTCACAGGAGGAGGCAGAGGCCGTAAATGCCGGTTTAAAACACCTGCTGGATACAGATACGAATAACGACCGCGATTTCGGATTCCTTTACTGGTATGACAGGAACGATGCGGCCGATTTGATTACCAATGCTAGGATGCTGCGTCGCAGAACATCAAAAAAAGGTGTAAATGAAGTGGAAGCGGAACGGGAAAAGCAGTATTCATATGTATTGAATGCAGTTTTTTCCGGAACAAAAGCCCCTGATATAGATGATCATGGAAAATACCGTATCGTAGAATACAATCTACCGGATAAGGGGCGTGTCTCGTTATCCAAAGAATATTTTGGAACTTACCGGGAACTGTACAATGCATTGCAAAAATGGTATCTAGATTCTTCTTATACTGACGTTGTATGGGTTAATAAAAAAAATTCCGGCACCGCAGTTTACACACTCGGAAATATTTACGCGGTACTGTTGCAGTGTCTGAAACATAAAGGCGCAACGGATATTCAGAAAGAATTAGATATCGAATACGGACGGGATAAGCGCGGTCTTGCAAAGGCAATGTTGTTCGGACATAAGGTTCCGAAAGTATTTTTATCCGCCGCATCCGAACAGATTACGCGGTCTTATGTATGTAAAAAACAGTTTGAAGAAGAAAAAAGAAGCAGGAGAATTTTATTACAGACAATAAAAGTATGTTTGCTTCGGGAAGGATATGAAGATATGAAAACAACACTGAATAAGGATGCTGGAAGCATTGGATATCACTGCGGACGGTGGTTTGCAACCATGGTTAGGGCGCAGGAACTGTCCACGAATGGGAAAGCATTAAATACAAGCCTTTCGGATCGTTATTACCGTGCAGCAAAACAGGCTCCCGCACGTACATTAGCGATGGTAAATGGACTAAAAGAGCATTATTTAAACAAGATGCCCGCAGGAAGCAAAATTGGAATGGAACGGACATTTGCGGAAATTTCCGAAAAAATCGGCACCGCATTTCCGGAACGTTTTACCATACTGGAACAGGGAGCATTTGACCTCGGTTATGCACAGCAGAGACAGGCATTCTTTATGCGGCCCGAAAAGGATCTGGAACAGAATACATCAGAACAGGCTGCTCACGAAGAATAAGGAGGAAAATCATCATGAGAAAAATTTTAGCGAATAGAATTGAGTTTATGTTTTTAGTGGAAGCAAATGGCTGCAACCCGAACGGAGATCCTGACATGGGAAACCTGCCGAGACAGGATGAAGACACTGAACTCGGGTACATTACTGATGTGGCTTTAAAACGCCGCATCCGCAATTATATTGATGATGCATATGGCACGGAAGATGGCATGCAGATTCTGATGCAGAAAGGCACCAGCCTTAACGAAAAAATTGCAGAAAGCGTCCTTGTCGCAAACGGGTTAGAATGCTTTCCAGAGAATTTTGTCAACGCAAAAGTTCCGGAAACAGAGACGTATATGACCAGGAAGTATTGGGACGTCCGGACGTTCGGAGGGGTATTAAGCACCGGAAGAAACGCCGGACAGGTACGCGGGGCCGTTCAGCTTGCTGGCACCAATTTCTCCATTGATCCGATTCAGCCAAAAAACATCACTGTCACACGTATGTGCTATGCAGATGGGAAGAATTACAGCACATTGGAGGAATACAAGGAAGCTGACAGCAAACTTGCTGATGATAAAAAACGGACTAGGGGAACCAAACTGTTCATCCCGTATGGTCTGTATCTGGTACGCGGTTCCATCAGCGCATGCCTGGCGCAGAAAAACGGCTTTACAGAAGAAGATCTGGACAAGCTGTTCGAGGCTGTAATTCAGATGTATAATCATGATATTTCATCTTCTAAAGCCGGGATGTCTGTCGTAGGGCCACTTATTATCTTCAAACATGTAGGTACGCAGGCACCGGAAAACGCAGAGCAGAACGCCAAAGAAGCCATGCTGGGATGCGCCCCAGCACATAAGTTGTTTGAACTGTTGACGGTACATAAAAAAGAGGATGTATTATTCCCGAGAAAATATGAAGATTACAAAATCGTACTGGATGCTTCCAGTGTCCCGAATGGAGTCGAGATTGGATTTAAGTCCTATCCGTTTGAAACAGTGATGTGGTACGAGCCGGGGAAAGTTTCTCGGTATAATAATCTTGATATCACGGTAAAATAATGATATTCGCTGACCCGCCTTATGTGCGGGTCTGTATAGAAACTCAATAAACTAATCAACGATGCCGATATCATCAAGACCCGCCTTATGCGCGGGTCTGTATAGAAACATTTAGTGGAAGAATTTCGGGCATGCTTCGTGAATCATTTCGTTATCACGATGATCAATCGAAAACAGATTCAGAACAGGGACTTTGAACGCTTTGGGGAACAAATCAAATTAAAAGATGAGGCCAGAAAAAGAATTTTAAAGTTGTGGCAGGATGATATAGAAGAGAAAGAGCTCTTTACGATCGAAAATAAGTATTATCCAAAGAAATACTTTATCTATCTGCAGGCACAGTTTCTTGCTGAAGTGATTCGCGGAGACATTGAAGATTACCCACCCTATTGTTGGAGGTTATAATGTATCTTTTACTTACCTATGACATTAATACGGAGACTGAAACGGGAAAGAAACGGTTAACCAAGGTTGCAAAAACATGCGAAAAGTATGGATTTCGTGTTCAAAATTCAGTTTTTGAGATTAATGTGGATGCTGCAAAACTTCTCATCTTAACGAATGAATTGTCCTCCATAATTAATCATAGCACGGATTCGATCAGACTCTATAAATTAGGGAAATCGTATCGTGCTGATGTGAAAATTATTGGACAACGGAAGTTGATTGAGCCAAGTCAGGATGCAACTTTCGATCTATAACCTCATGTACACATAAAAATCAATTTTCATTTTGTAACTATTAGCTAAAAATAAGCATCGTTAATTATGCATATTTTTTTCATTATCGCCTGCAAAGGCGAAAAAAATGTATTCAAATAACCATTTGGATAAAATTAAAATTTTTATAGCGAAATTTTTGTCAAATTTCGCTGACCCGCCTTATGCGCGGGTCTGTATAGAAACTTCGAGTATCGGCGGACAATTTTAGAACAGCAAAGACCCGCCTTATGCGCGGGTCTGTATAGAAACGAATTACATAATGTGAAGAAGTTAGTGATTGACCCGCCTTATGCGCGGGTCTGTATAGAAACATCTTACCTTTTTGACGAAGGTGACCGTTGATGCGACCCGCCTTATGCGCGGGTCTGTATAGAAACCACATTGACAAAATGACTTTCCATGGACTTTAGACCCGCCTTATGCGCGGGTCTGTATAGAAAATAGAAAGCGGTTTTACGATGAAACGAAAAGAAACAATTATTATAGAAAAAATTTTGCTCCAATCTTTATTTGGAGCAAATCCCAAATTAGCCAAAGAGTATGGAACCACAGAAGTTACCATAGATTTTCAAAGAAACGGAAATGGTCGAGAAATTGTGGATTTCATGAATTATGATCCTAAAAACGATATTATACGTTGTTATGAAATCAAAGTAACAATGCAGGATTTTTACTCAAAGGCGAAAAAATCATGGTATGGGAATTATAACTATCTTGTCTTATCGGAAGAATTATATAGGATGCATTCTGTTGAAGAATGGAAAGAAAAAATCCCCAAAAATATAGGGATCATTGTCATTAATACTAAAACTTTACGCAAATATAATGTTTCAAAAACTACTAAGGTGGAAATAGATGAAAATCAAAAAGAAATGTTAAAGAGTAGTTTGATTAGAACCTTATTCTATCAGAACCAAAATGCTAATTGGTATTTGCGAAAAAATAATATTTAGGAAAAAAACCACCTTATGTGTGGGTCTGTATAGAAACAAGAAAAAACATTACCACAAATACAAAAAGGGACCCACCTTAGGTGTGGGTCTGTATAGAAACTTGGATAAATTGTTATCGGATGATGACCTTATGACCCGCCTTATGCGCGGGTCTGTATAGAAACAAAAAAAATATGAAAGGAGATACACTAATGGATAAAAAAACATTACACAATTATGCTCTTGTTGCCATTTTAGCCGGTGGTATATCTGGGATAGGAAGTACAGCATTATCAAATCTAACGAGTGATTCTGTTTTACAAGTATATGATACAAGTATTGCAGAAACGTCTGGAACCGCGCTAAAGGGTCGATATAACAGTGCTAAATCAAATAGTATCAACATTACCGACACATATGATAATTCATCTGGAATTGAAACATCTTCTTATTCAACAGATGAGAATAATCAAATTTCGGAAGCAGACGATGTCACTCAGCCAATTTCCGAAACAAAGTTAGTTAAAACAGTTTCTATTCGACTTGAAACAACATCTTTGGATAATACTCAAGAAATAATTGAACAGGCTGTTTCTGCTTCTAATGGCTATATAGAACGAAGCGAATCATCAGGAACTGTAGACAGTAAAAGAATGTCTTCTTATTGTATAAGGATTCCCGCTGACAAATTAGATGATTTTCTTTCTGCTGCCAATGGGAGCGGAAATATTTTATATAAATCTCAAAATATTTCTGATATCACATTACAGTATACCGATACAGAAACCCACCTTAAAACACTTACAACTGAACGAGATCGGCTTATAGAGTTATTGGATAAAGCAGATGATATTGATGATATAATTTCTTTAGAAAATCGACTAACTAACATTCGGTATGAATTAGAAAGTTATCAGTCTATGCTGAATCATTATGATAACCAGGTAAATTATGCAACAATCAATTTAAGCATATCTGAAGTAAAATTATTTACTGAATCAGAGAATGCATCCGTATTTTCCAGAATCCAGACTGGATTTTCAAAAAACATTCAAACATTGAAAACAACTCTAGAAAATATTATTGTTTTTCTGTGTTCCAACATTCTAAGTTTTATCATCATTCTTCTTTGTATTAGCCCAGTTGGAATTTTCCTTAAACTCAAGAAAAAAAAGAATGAAAAAAAGAACGCGAAAAATACTAAACAAGACAATTAAAGAAAGGAACTCTTCACAAAAAGAAATAAGATACCTTTTGACCCACCTTATGTGTGGGTCTGTATAGAAATACCAACCTAATTCCAGATAAGAAAAAACCCCGCCAGAAAGCGGGGCAGTACAAAAGAGGTAAAATATATGAAGAGAAATAGGGCTAGTCGGATTCGGACCGACGAATGCAGGAGTCAAAGTCCTGTGCCTTACCGCTTGGCGATAACCCTAAAGTTCTTACACAGTTATTATGTAAGATTTGAAGAGAACGGAGTATTTTG
>OGIE01005433.1_pt1 | contig 10764 bp, 4 predicted proteins | sample 1571581 | NCBI WGS metagenome assembly OGIE01 (sample SAMEA2582021, study PRJEB24529) | metagenome | biome: Human gut stool | place: China | collected 2011
TCTGATCCACACGAACAGATACAATCCCAACAAACAAAGAGGGAAACACCATTTCAATATCGTCCGGCTAGTCTTAGCTCCCGGCATTTTCAGATTTAAACGAGTATCGGGTGGTACAGGTCGTCGAATATCCACGGGAGCCTCGTTATCCGATAACCAGTGAAAAGCCCCCATAACCAGGTTATAATTATAAGTTTCCAAGCCCGGCCGTCTCTGCCCGACCTCTCCATTCCCGATACAATCTGCATCCGCGGCAATAATAATTTTCTGTTGCCGTCCCCCCATATCCTTCGACAACGCGAGCAAGGTTGGAAACTCTTTCACACACTCCCCGATAGTAGTATTCACGGTAGGAACCTCATCCACAAAATTAGTTGTCTCCAACTCGTTCCAAGTCGTGTCAACACTAGTTACCAGCAACGGAGTTACTTCAAACCCCCGATCTGTTTCGTAAGTCATTTCAACCGCAGTCGGCATGGTAACCTGGAAATGATCACCACCTCCCATATAATAACTGAATTGTCCGGCCACGGGAGTCGCCTTAGAGACAATAAAATTCGGTAAAAAATCCTGATCTGTCCGTTGTACGAGTTGGCCGGGCATAAACTGTACCCCGAAAGGAGCTATCAACGGGTTCATGACCTCCTGTCGACGAGGTTCCCCCAAGATAAACAGATTACCACCACGAGCCACGTAAGCGTCTAACCGGACTTTTTCTTCCTTGTTCAAAGCCGTACGCATATCCGCTATAACCAAGATATTGATCTCCTCCGGGATATCCTGTTCCAAAGTGACTTCTCTAAAATCAAATCCTTGATTAATCAACGAATAACGGAAAAACTTACTCATCGCAAACTGGCGATAGCTACGATCCCCCACACGATCAAAGTCTCGTTCACCATGCCCTTGCAAAAAAGCCACCGTGGGCAACGTCATTGCCAAACGCTTGAAAGCCGCCGAAATCTCGGCCTCACTGGGATAATACTCGTTATCGTTAAACATCCGCAAGAAAGTCTTCTGTCCGTTCTCATGTTCAACCAAACGTACCACCCGATAATCTTCCGGGGCCAGATCAATCTCTTGCTCGATTTCCTGCAACGTCTTAATCCTACTGGTATCCAAATGGTAAGTCAAACACAACTTCTCCATGATCTCTCGCTCGGACAGCCCCGGATTGTAGTCCATTAAACCTAACTGTTTCGCATGGGCATAATAATAGACATACTTCATCTTGATCTCCGGTTTAAAACGGATAAATTTACCAAATTTACCCAAATCATACTTACGACGAACCGGTAAGTGAGAATAGAAATTCGGATCAAAAAGATTCACGTAAGTCGTGATCGTCATATTCCCCTTCAATTGCCTGACAATCTCTTGACTCGCCTCCGTGATCGTACCTCGTTTCGTACGACTCGCATCGTAAAAGAACTTCGTGGCGGGACGGGAACTCACGTATCCCAATATCAAAGCCAACACCACGACTCCGGCGTACTTACCAATAGACATTTTCCAACCTGCTTTTTGCCGGATCGCTTTCAAACGCAAAATAGCAAGTAAGAGAAAGAGTCCTACCACGATAAGAAAATACAATACATCCTCGGAACAAATCAAGCCCTCAACAAACGTATCAGCACGCCCCTTGATCGAGAGCCAGTAAGTGAGTTCTCGCACGAAATCATAACTTTGCCCTACCCGTCCGATAAAATTTAACACGGCCAACATGGCTAATGTCGAGATTGCCGCCACAACCTGGTAAGAAGTCAGACTTGACATGAATAACCCGATAGCACCGTACGCGCATACAATCAGATAAAGCCCTAGAATCCCCGTAAGCACCAACGACAAATCGAAATGAGCAATCGAACAGGATGCCCATACCACGTAAACGCCAACAATCACCATTAACAACAAGCCAAACAAAAGGATCGCCAGGTACTTCCCCAAGATAATCTGAGAGTTCTTGACCGGGGAAGAATAAAGTAATTTAATCGAACCGCTGTTTAATTCCCTACTCATCAATCCCATGGTCAACAAGGGTAAATAAAGATACAAAATATTCTGCACCCGACGAAGAAACCCGAACATACTGGAAAACATGTTATACGTGATGTCTCCCAACAAATAATTCAATTCCTGAGATCGCACGTTCCCCACGAGCGTACTCGTAAAAGCTGATGCCGTCTGAAAAGTAAATAGTATCAGAATCAGCCACGCCACCGGAGAATAAAACAACGTCTGTAATTCCGTGAGCGCTATTCTAAAAGTTAGTTTCATCTTTTCTATTTTTTAATTTATCGTTCAACCTATCGTCCCCGACGCCTCAGCCATAAGGCCAAATATCCCAACAATAACAATAACGGGAACACGTATACCAAACAGATCGTGACCACTTCCGTCCCTTGCAATCCCAAGTAATACCTATTATCCGGGAAAGACGGGCGACGGACATCAACCGGAGCCTGATTGCCCGATAGCCAGTTAAAAAGCCCACCGGGGAAATAATAATTATTTCCCGGAATAACCCCCAAGCGGGATGCACTGACTTCTCCATTCGAGAAACAATCAGCATCTCCGGAAATCACGATTCGCTGTTCCTTGCCGGCAATCTCCCGATTCAACGCCACGATCAGCGGGTAACTCTTCTCTTCCTCCCCGATTGTCGGGTTTACAGTCGGCTTTTCATCGAGGAAATCAGTTGTCTCCAGTTCGTTCCAGAAGCCTTTACCCGGGGAAACAAACAAAGGTGTTACCTCGTAACCTTTATCCTCGTCATAAGCCAAAACGGAAGTTCCCGGCATGGTTATATGTAAATTACGTACTTGAAGAAATTCAAACTGCCAAGCCAGTTTCGAAGATTCGGGTGTAGCGAAGCCGACTACAAAATCGGGAGTAAACCCGTTATCGATACGTGTCACCAATTGACCGGGAAGCATACGTACCCCAAAACGCTCCAAAACGGGATTCATGGTCTCCTGCCGACAGGGTTCACCAAAAATCAACAAATTGCCACCACGAGCGATATAATTATCCAGATTTTTTTCTTCATCCGGAGTCAGAGCTGTTTTCATATCCGACAAAATCAAGATACTCACTTGTTCAGGTACCTCCCGATCCAATGTCAACACTTCGAAGTCAAAGCCATTATTGATTAACGAATAACGGAAATACTTGTCTACCGTCGAGTAACGGAAACTCCGATCCCCGTTCCGTTCAAACCCGCGTTCACCATGTCCCTGCACGTACCCCACGGTAGGGAGTTTCATTGCCACCCGCTTCAAGGCTGCCGAAATCTCCGCTTCCTTAGGTGTCACAGTCACGTCATCAAACATTCGCAAGTAAGTTTTCTTCCCATTCTTTCGCTCAATCAACCGCACCATACGATACCCCTCGCTCGCTAATCCCGCTGTATCCACCCCCTTTAATTCACTCACGTGCGGGAACATATCAGGATCAATATCGTCCACCAGACAAATCTTTTCCACCCGTTCCCGGTCTGAAAGTCCCGGATAACGCTGTTCCAAAGACGGGTTATCCGCGTGGGCGTAATAATACACGTACTTCATCTTAATCTCCGGCTTGAAACGAATGTATTGCATGAAAAGCTCTATGTCACGCTTCCGGCATCCCGGGGCCCCATACATATTGTAACGCTTGTCTAATAAATTCACATAAGTCGTGATCGTCATTCCCCCATCCAGTTGTTTCACAATCTCTTGACTATTGGGCGTGAGTGTATTTGATTTTGTCGCGGTGGTATCATAAAAAAACATCATCACCGGACGAGAAGAAACAAATCCCAGTAATAAAGCAACAAGCACGATCCCCACATATTTCCCGACAATCACGTTCCGACTTCCACCTTCCCGCACACTCTTCAATCGCAAAATTGTAAGAAAGAGAAACAACAGAGAAACAATCAAGAAATAAAGGACATTCTCACTACAAATCAACCCGCTCACGAACTCCATCGCCCGCCCGTTGATACCCAACCAATAAGTAATCTCCCGCACGAAATCAATGTCTTGCCCAACCCCGCTCATGATATTCAAAAAAGAGAACATGGCAAAGGTTCCGATAGCCGCCACCACCTGATAAGAAGTAAGGCTTGATAAGAAAAGACCTATCGCGGAATAGGCACACAACAATAAATAAGTACCCAAAAGACAAGATAATGCCGTCTGTATCTCAAAATTCCTGACCGTGAAAAAAGAAAGAATGATAAAAACAGAAAGAATCAATATCAACGCTCCCCCGTAAACAAGCATTGACAAATACTTCCCCAGTACAATCTGGTAATTCTTGACCGGGGAAGAATAAAGTAACTTAATCGAACCGCTACTCAATTCCCGGCTCATCAACCCCATGGTCAATAGCGGTATATAGAGATAAAGATATTCCAATATATCAAAAAATGTTCCTCCAAGAATCTTTGATGACATACTTGCTATCGTGTACCCCATTTCCTGACTTTGAGAAAACATCCCCAAAGTATCCGTAAAAGTTATAGCGACTTGAATCGTGAAGACGATCATAATCAGCCAGGCAATCGGAGAGTAGAAAAAGTTCTGCAACTCGGCAATCGCTATTCTTTGTATAATTTTCATAACCTAATTCTTCATTACTAGTGATTACTTTTTCTTCTTTGATAACTCGGCAAAAATGAAGTCCAAAGAATTTCTTTCAATACCCACTTCCGTCAAATGCCAATCCCGTTCGACACTTGTGCGAACAACGAGTTCCACCACATCCCGCGGATCGGTACATTTCACCCGAAAACGATTATTTCCCAACTCGTCGATCCCGACGACTCCGGGCAACTTGACTAGTTCGTCCACGCTCGGGGCATTCATCAACGTAATTAACAAGGAATTGGGAGCGATGTAATTGTCAAAGTCCGCCACGGTTCCGGAGAAAACGATCTGTCCCTGTTCCACCATACGAATGTAATCACAGGTCGCCTGTACTTCCGATAAAATATGCGTGGAAAGAATCACGGTACGTTCTTCCGCGATATCCTTGATCAAATGACGTATTTCCAGAATCTGGTTCGGATCCAGACCATTCGTCGGTTCATCCAATACCACCAGCACAGGATCATGAATAATCGCCTGGGCAATTCCCACACGTTGCTGATACCCACCCGATAAATTACGAATCAGACGCTTCCGGAAATGCGTGATCGAACACTTTTCCAACACCTCGTCAATGGCCCGCTCGATTTTATCGGCAGGTATCCAACGCAGATACGCACAGTATCTTAAATATTCTTCTACCGTTAACTCCATGTGCAAGGGTGGTTTCTGCGGCAGAAACCCGATAAAACGTTTCGCTCCGACCGGATCTTCCTTCGTGTTGATCCCGTTAATAAAAACATCGCCTTCCGTCTGTTTCAACACCCCGCACATGATATTCATCAACGTGGATTTCCCGGCCCCATTAGATCCTAATAACCCGTATATACCTTTTCCCTGTATTTCGAAATTAATATCACGTATTGCCCATTGAACACTGTAACGATGAGACAAATTCTGCACTTTTACGATTGCTTGTTCCATACTTTTTATGATTTACTTACTATCAACTTTTGATTTAAAAACAAGAGCTCCGCCACGCCACTTGTTTTTACACGTGGCGGAACCGTTTTTCAAAAATGTTTTATTCAAATAACGCTATGATTTCCTATATTTTAGTATTTTGCTTGAGATCCGTATTCTGATCCGTGACCGATTTCGGAAAAGGCATCACCCATAACTCGGAATCCGGTTTGAGAGAATGCATGATCCCCTTGTCATCCTTTTTCACCATGGTACGTTGATACTCCGTTTCCGTGTTGAAACGACGCATATCATAAAACATCATTCCACTACCCAACAACTCGACATCCCGTTCTTTACGAATATAATCTATCGCCTCTTTCAAGGATGAGGCACTTAGAGGCTGGTACACGCTGGCAATGATTCGCTTCTTTCTTAAAGCATTCAAATCGTCCATAGCCTCGTCCAGAAAGCCCAGCCGGGCATTACATTCCGCCCGTATCAAATAAACTTCCGGCGTGCGTAAACCTCCCCAATTCTTGTTATCCCTCAACCTGCTCTCGTAATAACCGGAAGCCTCATCCCGGTAGAACACGCACAAAAAACGAGTATCTCCTTCCCCGAACCGGGACGGATCCCGGGTACAGAACTGATTCTCCACGGAATCTTTCAACGGAAGTTTTATAGAAATCTCCGTACTTGTCACTAAAGAGTTACCGCCTTTAACCAGAAGGTTTTCATCTTTTCCCAGCGAGTAGGTAATACGAGGTAATCCGGTAAAAGCATTCCGATCATCCTGTATCGTGCGTCCAGTCCCGTCCGGATCAACATACTCCCGATGATAAGCCACCATATCAAAAATATAATCGTTCAGTTTCAATGCCTCATTAGCATCATTAAAAGCCTCTTGCCAATTATGCATGAAAAGATGAACCCGGGCACGCAGAGCATAGCCTGCAGCTCTATTCGGTTCCATAAAATTATCTACTTCCAACGGTAATTCCGGGATCGCCGCATTCAGATCATCCAGAATATGACCGTATATTTTCTCCACACTCTCTTGAGCAATCTGCCCCTCAAAATCATCGGAATTTGTCGTGTAAGGAATTCCCCCGTCCGAAGCCGCCGTTTCCGGATTATAAGCCTTGGCAAACGTGTTAACTAGATAAAAATAATGCAACGCACGTATCGTTTTGGCCTGAGCGATTAACACCTTCGCCCGGATACTTTCCGCTGATGAAGATACATTTATTCCCGGTACATCATTGATTAAAAGGTTCATATAAAATATAGCCCTATAGTTCCCGTTATAAACTTCGTCATTTTTATAATCGGAAATCCGGTCTTTATCTTCCAACCAATAATAATGAATCTGATTCAACGGGCTGGATACCATATAAGAAGGATCCTGATAAGACTCGTTTACCAGATACATTTTATAATATGTTCCTCCAACCGTAAATGCCGGGTTCTGCAAAAAGGCCGCGTAATCCTCCAGCGTTTTGGGAACTCTTTTCCCTTTGGGTATGATATCAAGATAATCCTCGCAACTCCAGCAAACAACACTAGTCCAAAACACAAGGACGGCAACACGAAATATTTTTCTATTCATAACTCTCCAAATTAAAATGAAACATTTATACCAAACGAATATGTCGGTACCGTAGGAGCTGTCCGACTTCCATTATTCAGATTATAGTTTTCCGGATCACTCTTTTCCCCGTTAGCAGCAAAGAAGAACAAATTATCAGCCTGCGCACTCACGCTCACGCTCTTCAAGAACGTGTTTTTCAACCAAACCGAAGGTAAATTGTAAATTAAACTCAAATTACGCAATTTGATATAACTAGCCGATACAACCTGAGAGTCATTATATCTCCAATGGTCATTTCGATAAAAAGTATCCGCATCATAGCTATAAGTGATACGAGGTGTTACTCCCGATTTCAATTCATCTCCCGGTTGTTTCCAACTTTTATCGTAACCATTATATGACAAATTCGCCGGTCCTCCAAACCACGACATATGAGGATCTGCAATCCGCTTACGCATCTTGTGTCCGGCATTGTATATAAAATTCAAAGACAACTCCAGTCCTTTATAACTCAAGGTCGTGAAAATAGCCCCGGTATAAGGAGCCAGCGTCGTTCCACTATAGCGCACGGCGTCTATACTAGTAACATTTACCAAAGAGACTTCTTCTCCATTCTCGTCAAAAATCACGGTTTCACCATTTTCATCTATCCGGGAAAAACGATAACTATACATCGTGTCGTATGGACGTCCCTCTTGCAATACCCCACCAGACACTAATGTTGAAGCACTAAAAGGCTTCTTATTCAGTTTAGTAACCTCGTTTTTGTTATAAGCAAACGTAAACCCGGCAGTCCATTCCAAATCCCGCCAACGCACGGGAGTACCTCTCAATTCCACTTCAAATCCCTTGTTCGTCATCGCCCCCACGTTAAGCTGCATCCTCTCGAAACCGCAAGTCGGGTCACTATCTACCACGGCAAGCAAATCCCCGCTATTACGACTATAATATTGCAATGAACCCGTCAATCTATTCTTGAAAACCGCAAAATCAACCCCCAAATTAGTTACTTTGGTTTTCTCCCACCGTAACGAGGCATTCGGCGGCGTGGTAACCTCCCCGTACTGTTGGCCCGTAATCTTATTCAACTGGTACTCAGCTACCAGATAAGGAGACACACCCCTCGCCACGTTTCCGTTAATCCCGTAGGTCGCACGTACTCTTAAACGATCCAGCCAAGTAATCCCGTGCATGAATTTCTCGTTACTGATTGTCCAAGCCGCACCAACCGACCATAACGGTTTATACAAGTATTTCTTTTTCTTCCCGAACAAATCCGAGAGATCCCAACGGATACTCCCCGTGATATCGTACCGGTTATTAAACGTGTACATCACGTTACCAAAGAAAGAAACAAATCGATTTCTTGTTTCTGACTTCCGGAAAAAATCCCATTCAGATATAGAACTCCACATCAACCCGTTCCAAAATTGGGTCAGCTCTTTATTATTCACGGCTGTATATCCTTGCACTTCATCATCATATCCCCAAACCCGGGTATAAATATATTTACCTTTTGACTCCCGAGTCTCGCTTCCGGCCAAAGCCGTGATCGAATGCATACCATCCTTGGTCGTGTAATCGAAATTCAACTGATTACGCCATGTGAAATTATCCGTATCCGTATTCCCCTCCCCGTAAGAATCGGCATCAGGCAAATAATGCATCACCTTCCCGGAAGCCGCATCCACGTAAGAAAAAGCATTATATTGCATACGCATATCGTAAGACTCCTTGTTATACAATAAAGTCTCTTTAGCCCGGGCAAACTCGTATTGAAAACCTGAAGAGAATTTCAACCATTCCGTGATCTTGAAATTCAGCATCAAAGCGGCCCGGGTCCGATAACTTTTAGTTTTCCGGATATTCTGATCCAACTCATCCTGTAGGATAGCATCCAACCCTTTCAGATCATTCGGGTATTGTTCCAGTGTTAACTGATCCCATCTTGAACTTAAAAACGGTAACGGGATCGGATTTCCTTCCTCGTCCACCAAACGAGTATAAGGAGTATAAGTAGCTAATAATCGAGTTCCGAACGAAGGATTCTTTTCTTCTCCTACCCGGACATTTACGGTCATATCCGTATCTAACCAAGGAGCGATATCGAATGAATTGCGAAGATTCAAGTCTATACTATTCCCTTCGTAATTCTTAAAATCCCGCTGATTATCTGTATAAGTAAGCGAAGCCACGATATTATTTCTTCCCGTAGCCTTGGCTATCGACAAATAATAACGTTGCGTGATCGTCGGGCGATATATATATTTCACGTAATCATCCATAATAGGGGTTCCTGATGAACGGTAAGCATCTATCTTCCGATCCGCCTCGTCTTGCGACAGTTTACCCTCGTGAACCTGTAACATCAGGTCCAAGGTAGGATTAAGCACGTTACTTCCCCGCATCGTATTCTTGTAAGGATAGTCTTTCATAAATTCGTACTGGTAATCTATATAATCACTTGCCGACATATAGTCCATTTTATCATAATTAGGAACAGGCTTTATGGATACATCCGCGGCTACTGAAATCTGGGCCTTCCCCTGTTTTGCCTTTCTTGTCGTGATCACGATCACCCCGTTCGTCGCCCGAGCCCCGTAAATAGAAGCAGCGGCAGCGTCCTTCAACACGGTAATACTCTCGATATCTTCCGGGTTAACTATGGGCGGGTTATACATCACGTTATTATAGACCACCGTGGGGCCTTCTCCTTCCACGGGAAACCCATCAATGACATACAAGGGGGTTGACGTGGCATTAAACGTACTACGTCCCCGAATGTGGCCATATTTTTGAATACCAGCCACCTTCCCTTCCAAAAGCGAAGTAATATCGTACGCCACGTAACGATTCAAATCCTTGTGATTCACCGTGGAAAAAGATCCTGTAACTCGCTCTTTTGAAAGTGTCTGGTATCCGGTAACAACCACGTCGCTCAATTCTTCCACGCCTTCAACCATTACAACTTTAATCGTATCCGTCTTTTCCGTGAACTCTACATTTTGAGTTTTATAACCAACGAAAGAAATATCCAGATACCCTTTAGAAAAAGGCAACAACATGGAAAAACGTCCTTGATTATTTGTCGCTGTTCCCAACAAAGAACCCCGCAAACGTATGGTCACCCCGGGAAGAGGTATATTCTTCTCGTCCGTCACGATTCCTTTTATTCGAAACTCTTTCTTTTCCGGTTGCTGTTCCCGGGTCCGAATCACCACCACGTTATTGTCAAAAGAATAGCCTAAACCGTAATGAGGCAACAGTTCGCTCAAAAAAGTCAGGAAATCTTTATCCTTCACGTTCACATCCTTCACGACAATACGCTTTATAAAATTTAGATTATAAAGAATATCACACCGAGTCTGTCGACTGACCTCCTGTAATACCTTATTCAGCGAGACTTCCTTCATCTCTAAAGAAACCTTGGCATTCTGCGAGTGACTGCTCGCGTGCAAGGACATGCAGATTCCCAAAAGAAAAACACTCAACAGTTTCATGTAAATTAACATTTTACGGTACGGAATCAATAGCATTGAACCGACCACAGTTCGATTTTTTTTCATAGATTTGTGGTGAGAAGTTACGAAAAGAGTGTAATTTATTGGAAATGAGCATTGGGTAATCGCTCAT
>OGIE01005440.1_pt1 | contig 10749 bp, 5 predicted proteins | sample 1571581 | NCBI WGS metagenome assembly OGIE01 (sample SAMEA2582021, study PRJEB24529) | metagenome | biome: Human gut stool | place: China | collected 2011
GCTTTGAACAGAGGTGTATGGGAAGAGGGAAAAGTCGCCACCGAAGGTCTACCCACGGAAACCCAATTTACCTCTTACCATACACCTCTGTTGAAAGCGGGCAAAGCCGACGATATTCTATTGACACCGCTTGCCATGAGCGGAGCCTACACGATACCGCTCGACCTGACCGACTTCAGCACCTCCACACAACTTCAAATAGGTTTCAAACTGACACGTGTCGCCGCCCGTTTCGACATCATCAATAAGGCGGACGAATCCCGTTTCACCATCCGGGAAGTATCGATGGGTAACGGCCGCCGCGGCTCGACGTTTTTCCCGATCCGTATCTATGGCGATACCCCGACAGCCCAGGATGGCGAACTGATCACCTACCCGGCACGTCCGTTCGATGGGGAGAATGCCAATACCGGCACACAGACCGGCGCTTTCTACAGCTATCCGAGCCCTGCGGAAGACAAAGGCTTTATCATACTGAAAGGTACCTACCAAACCAATAAGACCGACCAGCAGGAAGTATCGTATCAGATACCTTTCACGCAAACCGATACCGACGGTAACACGACCATTTTAGAGATCAACAACAACCACCGCTACACCATCGCCATCACCGAAGCAGACGACTATCACCTCGACTTCACACTGACGGTGGCAGACTGGACTGACAGCGGAGATATAGACGACTACAACCCGTCGGAAGACGACAACAAACAGCTGACAGTCGATATCCCTGCCGAATTCACCGATACAAAATATGACCCAGTGACGAAGATCGTCAACCTATCGTTGAAAGCGAACAGTAAAGTCACTGCAAATATCGGCACAAACGCAGCCTTGAGCGTACAAAAAACATATGCCGGCGGATTGGATGCACAACAATATGACTGGCTCGAAATATCCGAACCTGTTATCTCTTCCATAACCAAAGCACCCCAGACCACTTACGGGTATACTCTTTCACCCAAAAGCGATTATGATAAAAAACGTTATCCCCGTTGTATCATCCGTTTCACCGATACAACAAACGGTACGGAAACAATCCTGTTTGTCGAAGCCCAAGCCTCTCCACAGGTATATACAGTAGCACAGGATTTGAATAACAGAAATACATTCGATACTGACTTGTTACAAGCTACGATGTACCGGGTGACAGGAAGTAAGGTGAAACTCAAAATAATCTGTCCGGATGGGACAACTGTAAAGAGTAAACCTGACTGGCTCGATGTAGTAGCCGTTACAAACACTCCACCGGAAACAATTTATGAATTTAAACTCAAGGATGAGAACAGAGATGCAGAAGTCGAAAACAATAAAGGTAGCGTTGTTTTTCAAAACGCAGAGAAATCAGAATTGGAAACTGAGGTTACCGTCGTCTTGGCGGATGCATCTATCACACCGAACTTTAGTTGCCTGGGAGGAACAGAGAATACATACGACAATCCGATTGGCGCTACTTCTGGAAACGTCAATATGACACTCAGCGAAGGGAATACATTCCATGTATCTACCTCATCACTCGACGGTATCAAAGTCGGTATCCAATATGCGGAAGGTGATCCGGCATGGCTCAGCCATAACGGTGAAAATATGACAAAAGCCGGAACTCAATCGAACAATATAACATTTTCATTGAATGAAAGCGAATTAGCCAAAGGAGCAGCTAAAAAAGTAACCGTTACCCTGCAAAATAAGAGCGGCGGCATAGATCATACCTTTACGGTAACACCTGTTTTTAAAGCTCCGACAGTAAGCGTTGTAAGCGGAACAGCCAGTCCGACGCAAAACAGCTTTAGCAACAATAAAATTACGCTTTATAAGGTTAGCGATTCCCACATACAGGTCAAAGCCTCCATTCCGGGTGGTTCGAAAATACTAAATAAAACAGCCGGAATAAATATAACAGGAGGTAATACTTATGCTACCGAAAACACTTATACGGTGACATGGGACAACAGTGGAAATTCTAACGCTTCATTCGACATTGTAAATAAATCGGATAACAATCAAAAAACGACAGTCAATGTCGACTTACTTAGTGCTGCTATTTCCGCAAATGAAACAATGTCGGTAACTGCAGCCACCAGCGGAACAACGTCCATCAATGTACAAGCACCTGCCGGAGTAACGGCATCAGTTACAAGCTGGGGAGGTGGTGATGAATGGTTCAACTTTTCAAATGCGGATTTAAGTGGCGACGGTACTATTTCTTTAGTACAAAAAAGCAGTAATATCAACAACACCATGAAACCGGCAACAATCAAATTAACCAATAAAATTGCAGGTGGTGGCGACAAAACGATAACTGTTACTCCGACTGGTTTTACGGCTCCAAATCTGAGTGCAAATAGTTACACGCTGGAAAATCTGAAAAACGACAATTCTGCTACCACCCATTATACTTTCACTGTTAGTCCTACAGCCGGATCTTATGAGTATGTGAGTATAGCTAACAGTGATATAGCCACTGTTAGTCCGAACGGAAAGTCATATACGGTAACAGCGAAGCAGGCTGGAACAACCACTATTAATTTCCGAAACAAAACGGATAATTCAAAAACGACAACTTTTTCAATTACAGTAAAAAGAGATTATAATGGTCAAGCCGTATGGCTTGTAAATGGTGTATACATTGCCCCAGAGGATATTGCTGAAAAATATTGGGATGATACAATAAGGAAAAATACCGCATGCAACAGCGTAGCTAGAGGAAATTGGAGAATTCCCGAACCTACTGTAGGACAGTATTTAAATGGTACTCCAGGATCTTATGGTACGATGGCTGCTGAGACTTTCCAAATTTACACAAAGAATGGAATATTACAACTTAATACAGAATATTGGGGATCTCCAGAAAGTGAGACTTACAATTATTATATGATACAAATGGGATCAAGTAGCGGTGCATATAAAAATGTAGGTAATACTGGTAGAAAAGCAAAAGTGCGTTGTATTTCAAGATGATCTAGCCTTTGTACCGACCAGCCTTATAATATAAAGCGATCTTTGACATGATGGGATGAATATATAGAAAAGAATACTCTTTTTTATCAACCGGAGTAACCGTTCCCCTCTTTGAGAGGGGAACGGTTACTATCGGTCGATAGAAATTATCGTAAAATAGAGATTGGATTTATTAGGTTTCCTGGTTTTGACTCGTTTTAAACCTCTCGAATTCGAGGGGTTTAGAAATGGGACTAAAGTCAGAAGAGAGACAGACTATTAAAACCGTCAGTTGAAACTGACGGCAAATGAACCTGTAATGGCGAAGTTACATTGGTGTATGAAGAAGCGATGAGAATTATCAAATCCTAGTAATATATAATAGATTTAAATTCTTTTATCAAACAATCCAAGTAGATTTATTACCTTTGTCTTGGTAAAATATAAAGGAAGCATTCATCGTATGGAAAAGTCAAAAGAATACGTATTAAGCAAGATTAAGGAAACACTTCACCAAGTAGCTCCCGATGCTAAGAAGAGGTATTCCCCTTTTTCGATAAAACAAAAACTTTTTTAAAACGAATGGAAGATTTGATTTCGTTAAAGTAGATTTTATGCAACACTCTATATAAACATCCCGAGGAATGAATTTCCCGGGATGTTTTTTTATTATTCCCCTTTCTTTCCTTATCTATTCATCCTTTCATGTCAAGGGTTCTTTTATTAAGATATAAATTAACCCGGGCGGTTCTTTATGTTCCGCCCACAAACATATTGATATGGCAAATACATTAAAAGGATGGCTCGCCGACAACACAGTGACCACCCAAGACAAAACCGACAGAATCCTTGTGCTCGAAAGCACTGGTAAAGCAGACATTAACAAAGTGTATGACGACATGCAGGCTGAAGATACCGGTCTGCGCAGAGAGACCATCGTACATGCCGTGACTCTCTACAATCGCATCTGTGCCCGCTTACTGATGAACGGTTACCAGTTGAATACAGGACTGTTTTATGCCGTCCCCCGTTTTCTCGGCGTGGTAGAAGGCGGAAAATGGAATCCCGAACAGAATGCTATCTACGTAGCTTTCACGCAGGATAAAGTGCTACGCGAAGAAATCCAGAAAACTCATGTGAGCATCCTGGGCGAAAAGAAAGACGTGATGTACATTATCGAAGTGGAAGACCGTAAGACCAAGCTGAAAGACGGTACGATGACCCCGGGTCATAACTTCTTCGTACGTGGCGCCAACCTCAAGGTGATGGGTTCCAATGAAGCGGTAGGCGTTACACTGACCGGCAAGGACGGCACAGTCCACAAACTGGACGAAGACCAGATCACTACCAATAAACCATCCGAACTGACCCTGCTGTTGCCGGCAAACCTGACCGACGGCGATTACGAACTGACGGTCACTACCCAGTATGTCAGCAACCATGTCGAACTCAAAACGCCCCGCTCCGTTTCCTACTCCGTACATGTAGGAAATGGTGGAGGAGGCGATCGTCCCGAAATCGAATAGCCAATGGGGATAATGTTTCCCTTGCCAGGGAAAACATCTCTCCCTGGCAAGGGAAACGTCCTCTCCCGGTACTGGGAGACTCCTTCTCCTTGAACCGGGAATCTGTCAGGATTAAATAAAAATATGTATCATTTTAAAAGAACAAACATGAATCTAAAAAACGCATTGCTGCTCATGGCCATAGCCGCCCTGGGAGCAGGTTGCAGTGAGGATTTGGAGGAGAAAACCCAGACCGGGTCACGCAACAACGAAATTCAACTGGTGTTCAGTGGTGCCGACGGTGAAAACCAGGAGTACACCAAGTCTATTGCCAGTGAAAGTGAAAACGAAATAGGCGATCTGAAAGTCTACCTATTTGCTTCCGACGCGACAGACGGAACCTACTATTACCTGGAAACATGGACGGAAGGAACCGCTTACGATAAAGGCAATCCGACAGCTACTAATTTCCAGAAAAAGGCTTCGGGAACTTCCTGGGTCTCTTCCATCTATCCGAACGAACTGAAAGGGTTACCTTATATCAAGCTAATGTGCGTGGCAAACAATGCAGGGGGTGTGACCGACGGCAAGTTTTACGACGCAAGCAATGGAGAAATTCTTACTCCCCTGACAGCCGTAACGGTCGATGCAAACGGGACTGTGGAAAATGCCGCAGCAGCCACCACGGAAGCAGCTTTCAAAGCGGCATTTACAAAATACATGCAGAACACACCAGGCGGTACAGAAGACATCATCCGCACCCCACTCCTGATGACCGGCTCGGGACAAGTAAAGATCAGCGGTTCGGTTTCGAAGGTGACGATCGACATGAAACGTATCGTTGCCCGTTTCGACATCGACAATACGAGCACCAAGTCACAGTTGACTATCGAAACGATCACCCTGGCAAACGCCCGTAAGAACGGTTCGCTATGGGGAACAACACTGACCGGATGGACTTCGGACGATGAAAGGACAGCCAACCTGATGACCTACGCGGATATCACCTATACCGATTTCGTAGGTGCCAACCAGGGAATGGTCGAAAGTGCCATCTATACCTATCCGGGACTGACGACCGACGAAAGTTACCTGATCATTAAAGGAAAGTACAAAAGCCCGATACCGGGTGCGGGAAACCTGATCGACGTCACTTACAACGTGCCCATCCAGAAAACCGAAGGCGAGGTGACAACCCCTATCGCCATCCAGGCAAACAACCGTTACAAACTGCGTATTACGGATGTGACGCAGTCGAACATCTATGCTTCGTTTGAAGTAGTCGACTGGATTTCAGGCGGCGGCATACATGTCAAACCGGATAATGATGCGCCTGTATTCGACGAAGCTACCGGTATTGCTGTAGTAACCGGCGATGCTCCGACAGCTATCGTCGGAGCGATCAACTCATTCAAACTGGCCGACAACACAGAAAAATTCAACCTGACGGTAGCCGCTACCGGAAAAGTCCGTGCGGAAACGGCTCCCGCTTTCACGAAAAGTGCCACCGACTGGCTGACTGTGGGTGAAGCCAGCTATGAAGAAAAGGATGGTATCTGGTACACCCAATTCCCGGTCACAATCGCCGAAGACGCAAACAAACAGCCTATAAACGTAACGTTCATCAACGAGACGGCTTCCTTCGATCCCGATTTGTGGACAACACTTACATTCTACGGCCCGAGCGAAGCCCCAATTCTGGCAGATGGCGGTAACAACAGCCTGGGTAATACAGTAGAGGCAGATGGTGCCACCATGTATAATGTAGTAAACGGTTTTATCAACGTAAAAGCCTGGTGTGTGGAAGGAACAACGGTAGAATTGCCATCCGGCGATAAGTTTGAACAGATCGGCAAGCCGGTGACAGACGGATACTATACGACATTCACGTTTAAGATCAAAGCGGAACTGGATCAAACATCTTATGACTTCACATTTAAAAATACGGGAGATAATAGTAAGACAAAAACGTTTACCGTTACTAAAACAGATGTCACGACAACGGCAACATTAGGCGACGATGTTTCGAATTATGCTGAATTGGCCGATAACGGTAACGGTGCATATGACGTAACGACAGATACCAACGCATTAAGCACCAATACTTACACCTTGAAGATTAATGCAGCGGAAGATGTTTCCGTCGAACTTCCGAACGGTAAGTGGCTGAAAGTCATCAAAGAGAAGTTTGAAGGCGGTGTAGCCAGCTTTAAGGTTAGCCTGAACAGTGCCGCCACCAAATTCGATGACTTCGAGATCGTATTTGTGAACAAGCTGGATGCCACAAGCAAAGCGACCGTCACAATGAAAAAGAAAACCATATAAAAAAGAATCAGGATGAATATCAAACAAAAACTATCCATACTCGCCGTCGGTTTCCTACTGGTAAACTGTACAGGAGAGAATGTCATTGAAACCCCGACACCCGACGGTAGCGGGACTGACGATGACATCGCTCGCAGAGAGGTACAGCTGACGCTGAAAAACAAGCTCAGCCTGGCTTCTGCGAAGACAAAAGCGGGTGATACGCCGATCGCCACCGCCGAAGAAAATTACCTTCAATCGCTTGATGTATACGTTTTCGGCTCCGATACCGAAGACGGTACTTATACCTTCCAGGAACTTTATTATTACCGCGATGATGCATCGACCGCTACGGGCGACGGTGACTGGGCACACAGCTTCAACATCACTCCGGTTGCCGGGAAAGACAACCTCAACAACGGTTTGCTGAGATTGAAAAAGGGCCTGTACATCAAGTTGTATTGTGTTGCGAACCGGACAAAATTGTATCAGACAACCGACGATGGCGCAGTGATCGCCTACGAAAACTTTGCTCCGCTGAAACAGTCGGCACCGGGACAGCCCGGCAACAAAGTAACAGCGGGTGTACCTTCGGAAGAGGACTTCCTGAAGCTACACAGTCAGGTAATTAACCCTACCGGGGCAAGCGAAGACGATATCCTGCAAACACCACTGCCTATGACGGGGTCGTATGTGACACCGCTCGACCTGACGGATTTCTCCGTTTCGACGCGTACACAACTGAACTTCAAGCTATCACGCATGGTGGCCCGTTTCGATGTGACGAATAACGCGGAAGCCTCCAAATTCACAATCGAAACGATCTCGATGGGTAAAGGACAACCCGGCGTCTGGTTCTTCCCGATCAAGACACTGATCGATGTATCGGACGAGCTGATCACGTATCCGAAACGCGAAATGCTTGCCGATAAGCAAACGGAGGCTGCCCCGACAACGACCGGTGCTTTCTACAGCTGGCCCAGCCCGAAAGCCGACGAAGGATTCCTGATCCTGACAGGAAAATATGCTGTCAACAAGACGGAACAGAAAGAGGTGACTTATCAGATTCCCTTCCAGCAGATACAAAATGGCGTTGGCAGCTATATCGAAGTGGCTTACAATCATCGGTACACAATCGCCATCACGAAAGCCGACGACTATCACCTGGACTTCACCCTGAACGTACAGGACTGGGACGACGGCGGCTCGATAGATGACTACGAACCGGAAAACAATTTCGATAAGGATATGAAAATAGTACTTACGGCAGATGCTACAACCACAAATGCTTATGTGCAGGAGAACGGTACGATTTCCATAGCACCGGAAGACGGCAGTAAGCTCGCTTTTAAGATCGGTTCAAACACGGAATTGACAGAGAAGCTGATCTATAAGACCGGTTCAGCGGAGTGGCTGATTGCCGATCCGACAACACGTTCCGTAACAAAAGCGACCGCACCGCTAGAAAAGCTGTATACTTATAAGGTAGATGAGACGAAACTGTCGGGCCAAGGCAAAATTTTGCCTGTTACCATCCGCCTGACCAATCCGGCGAGCGGTGAGCACAAGGATATCGTGGTCAAGCCACAGGCGGGTCCGGAAATTTCATGGACGGCAGCAGCAGGCAATTACAATACGTTCGATGCGGAAAGCCTGACGGCTACGCTTTATAATGCTACAGGTCAAACCATTCTTTTGAAAGCGACGGCGGACACGAAAGTGGAAGGTCAAACTACGACAACCGGTAGCTCGGCTGCCATCGCCGATGCTCCCGCATGGTTATCTATCGATCCGGCAAACAGCGACCAGGCCGTTGCCGATTATACGCTGACAGTGGGAAGCGGAGGAGACAATAACGGAACTGCCACAGTCAATTTCACACCGACGGTCAACAATAAAACAACCGCTGTCACCGTTCAGCTGAAAGATCCGGCAATGAAGGCACTGGAAGAAAGCAATTTTAAAACGGGTAGCCTAAACACTTTGGAAATGACCGGAGGTGAAGGTAGTATTCCTAAGGTAACGCTTTTAGCTAAAAGCGGAAATTCGTTTGCTGTGACAGTCATTTCACCGGAGGGGATTACGGCGGAAGCTACCACCGGAAGCGATTGGTTTGGTGTTGAAGCTAAGGCTGGTACAGTCACGGATGATGGTAATAAACAGACAATCATCACGGCTACGATCAGTAACATTTCTGAAGCAAAGACCGGCGGCAAGATAACGATCACGAACGTATTGGATCCAACCAAAACACAGGTGATCGAAGTCGCATCGGAATTGCCTGCCGGACCTACGGTTTCGATGGTTACTGTTTCCGGTAATCTAAGCACTTACGATAGTGGTTCATCCACAGCTACGCTTTACAATGCAGTAGGACAAACAATCAAACTGCAAACAAACGAAGCGACAACTGTTAGTACCTCAACTAGCTGGCTGACTGTCGATAGCGAAAAGAAAACCGATCATGTGATAACGGTCAAGACTGCTGAAGGTGCAGGTTCTAACGGAAGTATCACCTTCACCAATGATAACGGTGGCAAAACAACTGCAAACGTGACTTTGAAAGAGGCGGCGATTACGGCACTAGTTGACGGGAATTTCAGTTCAAAAACAGGTTCCAATTCATTTACCGCCGCAGGTAGTGGCAATGCCAAAGTAACAATGACTGATGCAAAAGAGAATGACCAATTTACTTTGACCGTTACTTCTCCGGAAGGTATCACAGCCAATAGTTCCAACAATTGGTTAACCATCGATACGGGTGAAAAATCCGGCTCTGCAGGTAGCTATACAAACGTTATTACCGTAACAATAAACAATAATTTTTCTACCAGTCAAAACGGCACTATCACACTGGCAAATGCCATCAGTGGCGGCGGTGATATGACTATAGATATAGAAGCTAATGCACCGACTGGTGGAGGTGGTATTTAACCCATTTCGATACGCTATCATCCAATCTTAACAACAGGGCCTGGAAAACAGAACTTCCAGGCTCTGTTCCATCTATCACAACTCTAAAAAACGATTTATGAACAAGAATGATTTAATAAACGAGTTTTCCACCCGTTTATCCATTACCCAAAATGACAGTCGGCACTACCTGAATACCTTAATGGATATTCTATCCGACGAATTGGCAGAAGGAAACAAAATAATACTTCAGGGTTTCGGAACTCTCTCCCGTTGGGAACAGAATCCCCGCCTCGGTCGAAACCCTAAAACCGGCAAAGAATGTTTAATCGCTGCACGCAATAGCGTCAAATTCAAATCCGGAAAGTTGTTATTGAAAAAATTGAATCCGTAAAATACCGGGTTGCCGATTATGCTTGCTGGGAGAGGGCTAACTATTCCTCTTCCGGCAAGATCAGCACATTTGCAGGGGCACTCTTCGAAGGGGGGATCGGAGGAGGAATATTGATATATTTTTTTATATTGAGAAACAAGAAGGATTTTTAGAGAACAGGAAGAAATGAATTACAATAATAATAATTATCTTTGTCACAAACCTCTATAAATAGAAAGGAGTTAATATATGACAACTATGGAATTAAACGCAACTCTTCTGAAAGAGTTGAGTACTATTGTTTCTGATGAAAACATGGTGAAAGATGTAATTAATTATATCCGGGATTTACGTCGTAGTCATAATGAAGGTAAATTAAAAGAAGCAATTGAACCATATACCTTGGAGGAGTTGAATATGAGAGTTGACCGGGCAGAGAAAAATTATGTGGAAGGACGGTATACGGATAGTCGTGAAGTTCATAAAGAAATAACAGATTTATTAGCTTCGCTATGATTATAGTCTGGGATGACGATGCAAAGATCCGCTTAAAAGACGTTATTTTTTATGGAGTGGATAATTGGGGGCTAAAAATAGCCAGGCAGTTTCATGAAAACATTATTAAAACAGAAAAAAGCACCGGCGGCGCCGGTGCTAATAATGCACTTTTTTCAGGACATTTTCATTTTTGCTTTACACGGAATTTCCTTCCAC
>OGIE01005443.1_pt1 | contig 10745 bp, 7 predicted proteins | sample 1571581 | NCBI WGS metagenome assembly OGIE01 (sample SAMEA2582021, study PRJEB24529) | metagenome | biome: Human gut stool | place: China | collected 2011
CTTCTGTTTCCGGATCAAGTCCGGATGTCGGCTCGTGCGCGCCGTGACCCGCGGCGACGGCGTCGAGGGCGACGACGTGACGGCCAATGTCCGCACCGTGCGCACGGTGCCCCTGCGCCTGCGGGGCACGGACTGGCCCGACCTCTTCGAAATCCGCGGCGAGATCCTGATGCCCTACGCCTCGTTCGACCGCCTCAACGCCGAGCGCGAGGCCAACGGCGAGCAGCTCTTCGCCAACCCCCGCAACGCCGCCGCCGGGACGCTCAAGCAGCAGTCGTCGGCCGTGGTGGCCCGGCGCGGACTGGACTGCACGCTCTACCAGCTGGCGGGCGACGAGCTGCCCTTCACGAGCCATTGGGAGAGCCTCGAAAAGGCCCGCCAGTGGGGGTTCAAGGTCTCGGACGCGGCGCGCATCTGCCGCAGCGTCGCCGAGATCGACGCATTTATCGAACACTGGGACGCCGCACGGCGCCGCCTGCCCTTCCCGACGGACGGCGTGGTGATCAAGGTCAACGACTTCGCCGTCCGGCGCCAGCTGGGATTCACGGCCAAGGCCCCCAAGTGGGCCGTGGCCTACAAGTTCAAGGCCGAACGAGCCGCCACGCGGCTCGACAGCGTGTCGTTCCAGGTAGGACGCACCGGGGCTATCACGCCCGTCGCCAACCTCGAACCGGTGCTGCTGGCCGGAACCACCGTGCGGCGCGCGACGCTGCACAACGCCGAGCAGATGGCCCAGCTGGACATCCGCCCGGGCGACACGGTCTACGTCGAGAAGGGCGGCGAGATCATCCCGAAGATCATCGGCGTGGACCTCGCGCAGCGTCCGGCCGACAGCCGTCCGTTCGAGTACATCACCGTATGCCCCGAGTGCGGGACGCCGCTGGTGCGCTACGAAGGCGAGGCCAAGCACTACTGCCCCAACCAGAGCGGATGCCGGCCCCAGATCATCGGGCGCATCATCCACTTCATCCGCCGCAAGGCCCTCGACATCGAGGGGCTGGGCGAGGAGACCGTCGAACTGCTCTACGAAAACGGACTCGTGCGCGACGTGGCGGACCTCTACGACCTGCGGGCCGAACAGCTGGCCCCCCTGCCCCGGCTGGGCGAGAAGTCGGCCGACAACATCATCCGCTCGGTGGAACGCTCGAAGGCGGTTCCCTTCCAGCGCGTGCTGTTCGGGCTGGGAATCCGCTTCGTGGGCGAGACGACGGCCAAATACCTCGCCGAGCATTTCCGCTCGCTGGACGCCGTGATGCGGGCCACGCGCGAGGAGCTGGTCGAGGCCGACGAGGTGGGCGGACGCATCGCCGACGCCATCATCGAATACTTCGCCGAGGAGGACAACCTGCGGATCATCCGCCGCCTGCGCGCCGCGGGGCTGCAATTCGAAGCCGAGGCGCGCCGCCTGGCGTCGGAGGCGCTGGCGGGCCGGAGTTTCGTGGTCTCGGGCAAGTTCACGCGGAGCCGCGACGAAATGAAGGAGCTGATCGAACTGCACGGAGGCCGGAACCTCGCAGCGGTGTCGGGCAGCGTCGACTACCTCGTGGCGGGCGACAAGATGGGCCCGGCGAAGCTGAAGAAGGCCGAGAAGCTGGGTGTAAGGATCATCTCCGAGGAGGAGTTCATCGCCATGATCGAAGGCGGAGGCCCGGTGGAAAAGGCCGCACAACAGGAATTATTCTGACAGGCGCAAGACGCCTGCTTTGAGGACTGACGCAAAACGACAACAGATAAAACGACAATCAGAGACATTATGCTACGACACAAACTTTCCGGCGTGGGCGCCGCGATGATCACCCCTTTCACGGCAGACGGCCGCGTCGACTACAAGGCGCTGGCCCGCATGATCGACTACGTGATCGACGGCGGCGTGGACTACATCGTCGCACTCGGCACCACGGCCGAGACCCCCACGCTCTACATGCCCGAACGCGCCGTGATCGCCATGTTCATCACCAACCAGATCGCAGGCCGCGTGCCGCTGGTGATGGGCTGCGGCGGCAACTCCACCTCGGAGGTGCTGGACCAGCTGCGCGAATTCGACCTGCGGGGCGCCGACGCCATTTTGAGCGTGACGCCCTATTACAACAAACCTTCACAGGAGGGTCTCTATCAGCATTTCCGCACCGTCTCGGAGCATTCGCCCCTGCCGGTGATCCTCTACAACATCCCGGGCCGCTCGGGCGTCAACATGACCGCCGAGACCACGCTCCGCTGCGCCGCCGACTTCCGCAACGTCATCGGCATCAAGGAGGCGTCGGGCGACATCGGGCAGATGCAGCGCATCCTGGACAACCGTCCCGAGGGATTTCTCGTGCTGTCGGGCGACGACGGCATGGCCATCGAGCTGATGCGCCGCGGAGGCGACGGCGTGATCTCCGTGGCGGCGAACGCCTTCCCGCAACGGTTCATGGAGTGCGTGAACCATGCCAAGGCGGGCGACTTCGACGCGGCGGAAAAGGCTTATGCCGCGCTGGACGAAGCCGTGCACGCGCTCTTCGAGGAGGGCAACCCCGTGGGCGTGAAATGCGCCCTCTCGGTGATGGGACGCATCGGCGATACGATGCGCCTGCCGCTGGTCGCCGGATCGGGAAAACTCCGCGCGAAGTTCGAAGAGCTGATCGCCAGATACGATTTGCGCTGATTTTGCGTTTGTACCGGAAACGACCGCTATGAAACGATTGCTGCTTCTCTCACTGCTGGTTCCGGCGCTGGCCGCCGCCGGAGTCCCCGACGAGGACATGATCCTCGACCGGACGATGGACGCCCAGTCCGCGTTCTACTACCCCGCGCTGATGATGCGCTACAACGCGGGCGACGAGACGCTGACCGACGAGGATTACCACTACCTCTACTACGGATACGCCTACCGCGACGAATACAAGCCGCTGGCCGTGAACCCCGATCTGGACAAAATGCTGATGCTGGCCTCGGGCATCGACCCCGACAAACCCGACAGGGCCACGCTGGAAACGATGGTCTCGGTGGGAAACGACGCCCTGAAACGCGATCCGTTCAGCCCCAAAATCCTCAACCTCATGTCGTTCGCCTACGGTGCGCTGGGCGACAAGGAGCAGGAAAAAGCCTGGTCTGACCGCATGAACGGCGTCATCCGCACGATCCTCGGCTCGGGCGACGGATTCACGCAGAAGACCCCGCGCCATGTGCTGATGTTCGACCACGCGCTCGACGTGCTGGCCGCCGAAGGGCTTTCGTTCGGCAAGGCGCGCATCGTCAGCCGCACGGTGGAGTTCGTGCCGCTGGTCGTTCCCTATGTGGTCGAGGGCAAGAAGCGCAAGGGATTCTATTTCGATTTCAGCCGCGTCTACTGGAACAAACCCGAGGGTTACACCTACCAGCGCGACCGCACGTGGCAGTTCAACAACCTCAAACCCCGCACCTATAAATGATCCGCATTCTCCGGCATACGCTCTGCCTCGCCCTGCTGCTGACGCTCGCGGCCTGCGAAAAAGACCGCGAGCCGCGAATCGAGGTCTCGACGGGAGAGATTCACCTCCCGGGCGACGCTTCGTCCGGGACGACGTTCACCGTGTCGGCCGAAGAACCGTGGACGCTGTCGTATACCGGCGAGGGATTCGCCGTGACGCCGGACGGCGGCGCCCGCGGGGAGACGACGGTCACGGTGACCGCCTCCGAACCCAACTCCGCCAAGGCGCGCCGGAAGCTGGGCACGATAACCGTCCGCCACCCCGCCAACAAGGACGGCTATCCGGTCGAGGTCTACCAACGGCCCGCCGTGGCGACGCAGACCCTTCTGCTGTACATGCCCGGGTTAAGCCTGATCAACTATTACGAGCGCAACATCGAGGGCGTCAGTGCGGCCGTGACGAACCAAATCCCGGGCGACGGGCGCATTCTGGTCTGCTACCAGCCCGAGAAACATTCGTCGGCCGTCCTGCAGGAGATCCGTTACGACCCGGCGACGGAACGGTGCGAACGAACGACGCTCAAAACCTACGACGGCTTCAACGCCGGAAACCCCGAAAAGGTGCGGCAGCTGTTCGCCGATGCCGCGGAGCTGGCTCCGGCCCAAAACTACGGGCTGATCATCGGCTGCCACGGCAAGGCGTGGATTCCGGTCGCCAGCGGCTCGCTCTCCTACCCGATGCGGCGTTCCGCCGAGGACGACCTATGGGCCGCGCCCCAGGGGGCCAAGCAGACCCGTTCGTTCGGCGACAAGGGCTACGAACTGAACATCACGGAGCTGAAGGAGGCGCTCGAAGCGCAGCAGTTCCGTTTCGACTACCTGATCTTCGACGACTGCTTCATGGCCAACATCGAAACGCTCTACGACCTGCGTTCGGTCATCGGTTACATCGTGGCGTCGCCCTGCGAGGTCATGGGCGACGGATTCCCCTACGACCGGATCGTCCCCCACCTGTTCGAAACGGGACCGGTCGCGGACCGGCTCGCGGAAACCTGCCGGGAGTTCTGGAACCTCTACGAAAACGAATACCAGAGCACGACCTGGAAAGAGCAGTCGGGCTGCATCTCACTGGCCGTCACGTCGCAGCTGGACGCGCTGGCGGAGGTGATGCGCCGCATCAACGAAAAAGGCAAACAGCCGTTCGAACTCTCGCAGCTCCAGTACTACGAGGGACTGATGACACACCTTTTCTACGACTTGGGGCATTACGTCGAATTGAGCTGCGGCGACCCGGCGCTCGTCGAGGAATTCACGACGCAACTCGACCGGGCATTTCCCCCCGAAAGCCGTCTGTGCACGAAGCAGTTCTATTCCCAATACAACAACGGGTCGAACCCCGTGCATTTCTATACGGGCGTCTCCGTGAGCGAGCCTTCGACGAAGTACGTCGCCGAAAACCGGATGACGAACTGGTATCGGGACACGCATTAAATGAAATGAAAAGAGCGATTCTCACGAATCGCTCTTTTCATTTATGCATACAGCCCGGACTTCCTATTCATACTGCCCGGACTTCAGCCGCTCCACCTCCTCGCGGGTCAGGAACCGCCATGCTCCGCGCTTGAGGTTCTTCTTCGTGAGACCCGCATAGTAAACGCGGTCGAGTTTGGTCACGGTGTACCCCAGGAACTCGAAAATACGGCGCACGATGCGGTTGCGGCCCGAGTGGATCTCGATGCCCACCTCCTGCTTGTTCTCCTTGACGTAGGAAATCTCGTCGGCGAAGATCTCGCCGTCTTCGAGCGTGACGCCCTCGGCGATGCGGTCCATGTCGGCGCGCGTCAGGGGTTTGTCGAGCGTCACCTGGTAGATTTTCTTCTTCTTGTAGGAAGGGTGCGTCAACTGCTTCGTAAGGTCGCCGTCGTTGGTGAACAACAGCAGCCCGAGGCTGTTCTTGTCGAGACGTCCCACCGGGTAGATGCGCTCCGTGCAGGCGCCCGAGACCAGCTCCATGACCGTCTTTCCGGCATGGGGATCGTCGAGCGAAGTGACGTAGCCCTTGGGCTTGTTCAGCACCAGGTAGACCTTCTTCTCGCCCTGCACCGGCTCGTCGTTGAACCGCACTTCGTCGGTCGGCAGCACCTTGGTCCCCAGTTCGGTGACGATCTTGCCGTTGACCGAAACGACGCCCGCCGTGATGAAATCGTCGGCCTCGCGGCGCGAGCAGATGCCCGACTGGGCGATGAAGCGGTTCAGGCGCATCTCGCCCGTCTGCTTCTCGGGATTGAATTTCGGATACGACGCCGGTTTGTCGTCGTGTTTCTTATAGGCAGGTTTGAACGGTTTGTCGACGAACTTCCGGTCGCCGAATTTCTTATCCCCGATTTTTTTCTCGCCGAACTTCTTCTCGCCGTAGGGCTTGTCGCCGAACTTCTTGGGTCCGAATTTCTTCTCGCCGTAGGCCGGCTTGTCGCCGTAACTGCGGCGCGGACGCTCCTCGTCGCTGCGGTGACGGTCACCGTCGTAGCGGGGTTTGTCGCCGAAGGAACGCCGCGGCCGGTCGTCGTCCTGACGCTGACGGTCGCCATACGAACGCGGCTTATCGTCGTACTGACGCTGACGGTCGCCGTAAGGACGCGGGCGGTCATCATACGAACGGCGCGGGCGGTCGCCCTCCCCGCGGGATTTGTCGCCGTAGTGCGGCTTCTCGAAGACCGGACGATTGTCGGCCGTGAAATGGGGGTTATACGAAGCCCGGCGTTCGGGCCTGTTTTCAAAGGAGGGTTGCTCCGAATCGGCGGCATCACGCTGCAAACGCGGGCGACGCTCGACACGCTCCGCCGTAGCCACTACGGTGCGCTTGCGTTTGTCGCGTCCGAAGCGTTCGAGCACCGGGGTCGAGTCGTTTTTAGGATCTTTCATTTTCTATTCGTCTAATAAATTATCGGGGGCAGGGACCGGAACGTGCCGACCGGGTTCACGCGCGTGATACCGGACGCAGCCCGTCCGAGCCGGTTTCCACCCGGCAAAGGTAATCCATTTTTCCGGATTATAACACATAACGTGCCCGATTTCAACCGTTTTGGGAATAATTGCGCCGGAAGGCGACAAAACGCCTGCTTTTGCCGTATCTTTGCCGAAAAATAACTCCCCGACGACCGGCGGCATTCCGGCAGAAGCCCCGCGCCGCCCGGCATCGGCTGCGACACCCGATCCTGCGTTATGAACATGAACCGCGAAATACTGCGCATTGCGCTCCCCAATATCGTCTCGAACATCACCGTGCCGCTCATGGGCATCGTATCGACCGCCATCGCCGGACACTGGGGAGCCGACTCCGCCGCCACGATCGGCGCGCTGGCCATCGGCGTCTCGATCTTCAACTTCATCTACTGGAACTGCTCGTTCGTGCGCATGGGAACCAGCGGGCTGACGGCCCAGGCGTTCGGCGCGGGCGACTTCCGCGAGTGCACCAACATGCTGGCCCGCGCGCTGTCGGTGTCGGCGGTGATGGGTGTGCTGATGATCCTGCTCCAATACCCCGTGGGAGAACTGGTCCTCTGGGCCATGAACGGCAGCGAAATGACCCGCGACTACTTCTACGCCCGCATCTGGGCCGTGCCGGCGGGCATCGTGCTCTTCGGGTTCAACGGCTGGTTCACGGGGATGCAGAACGCCATATTCCCCATGCTGACGGCCGTCACGGTCAACATCGTGCACATCCTTTGCAGCCTCTGGTTCGCCTTCGGGATGGATATGGGCATCGTGGGCATCGCCTACGCCTCGGTGATCGCCCAATGGACCGGCGTGGCGCTCTCGGCGCTGCTGCTCGCCGCCAAATACCGTCCGATCCTCACCGGGATCGACTGGTCGGAGGTGCTGGACCTCAAACCGCTGAAGACGTTCTTCATCATCAACCGCGACATCATCCTGCGCTCGTTCTGCATCGTCGCGGTCTACACCTTCTTCACCGGGGCGTCGGCACGCATGGACGACCCCGCGCTGCTGGCCGTGAACACCCTGCTGCTGCAACTCTTCACGCTCTTTTCCTACATGAACGACGGCTTCGCCTACGCCGCCGAGGCGCTCACGGGACGCTTCATCGGGGCGCGCGACAGCGTGTCGCTGCGCGACTGCCTGCGGAGGTGCATCGCCTGGGGAACGCTCGTATCGGTGGTCTTCGTGGGGATTTATCTCGTCTGGTGGCGCGACCTGGTGGGCGTGTTCGTAGATCACTCGGCGCCCAACGCCGGGGTGATCGAGGAACTGGCGGGACGCTACATCGTCTGGATCATCCTCATCCCGATCGCCTCGGCCATGCCCTTCATCATGGACGGCATCATGGTCGGAGCCACCGAAACGCGCGTCATGCGCGACTCGATGTTCTGGGCCACGGCGGCCTATTTCGCCATTTACTACGCCTGCTACCCGCTGATCGGCAACAATGCCCTGTGGCTGGCCTTCACGCTCTACATGTTCCTGCGCGGAGTGATCCAGTTCTTTATGACCCGCCGGCTGAAAACCATCTACGACAAGATCGCATAGGACCCGGACAACCGCCCGCCGGCACGGAACGAGCGCCGGACAAGCCTCCGAAAAGGAAACCGCCCCCGCCGGAGATGCTTCCGGCAGGGGCGAAACCGTAAAAACGAGACCTTCCGGACCGTCTATTCCGCGACGCCATCCCAGTCGTCGCGGAACTGCTCGGAGCCGGTCTTTTTGGCAAAAATGCACCGGTTGTCGTAAACGTCGGCCTCGGCATCGGTCAGCTCCCGCGACCACGCCACGCGGCCCGAACGGTCGGTGCCGGGTCCTTCGCAACGCCATTCGGCATAGTACACATCGCCTTTACGGGCCGCATCGTGCCAGTCGCGCCACCCCTCGGGACGGATCGCCGCGGGAAATTCGCACTCCAGCCACACGGTGCGGGCCGTCGATTTCCACGGACGCCCGAGGTAAACCCGCGTCACCCCTTCGGCCGCCGTCACACGGCAGCAGGAGAAGACGAATCCGTATTCGTTGCGCTCGGTGGTCGAAGCGGCCGTGATGAAACTATCGGCCTTGCAATGGATCGTCGAACACTCGAACAGCACGATCGAAGGGCCGAAAATGAAGTCGGTGGTTCCCTCGATATAACAATTCTCGACATGTACGCGCGAAACGTAGCTGCGAGCAAAGAAGGTGTCCTGATCGCCGATGAGCGCACAATGATACAGATGGATGCGGTCGCCGCGGGTTTCGAGCGCCACGGCCTGCCCTACCCTTCCGGCATCGTTCTCGACGGTCAGGCAATCCAGATAGACATCGTCGGCCTGAACGGACATCGTATAGCTGTCGTAGGTGGTCAGCTCGCGGCCGTCGACGACTTTGCCGGCATAGTCGCCCCAGACGATGCGGGTTTCAGCCATTTCATCGCCCAGAATCCGGACCTTGTCCTTATAGACGTCGAGCGTCACCTTCTCGCGATAGACGCCGGGCATAATCCGCACCGTGCGCCACTCCGCAGGCTTCGACGGCAGGGCGTCGAAACACGCCTGAATGGTCCGGAAATCCCCGCCGCCGTTGCAGTCGACGGTATAGACCTTCTCTGCCGAGGCGACGAACGAGGAAAGGAGAAGGATCGTTATGATTACAGCGGATTTCATCATAGGTTCGGTGAACGCAATTACACGCTACAACGTCACCCCCGTCTTGAAGATGGCGATCTCCTTGAAACCCGTCTCCTCGTGCTTGAGACGCTCGCCGCCGGCCGTGGCCAGCACCTTGCCGATGAAACGCTCCAGCACGGCCTGCGGCTCCTCGTCCTCGACCAGCGTGCCGGCGTTGAAGTCGATCCAGTTGGCCTTGAACTCCGCGAGCTGCGTGTTGGTCGAAATCTTCATCGTGGGCACGAACGACCCGAAAGGCGTGCCGCGTCCCGTGGTGAAGAGCACCAGCTGGCAGCCCGAGAGAGCCAGCGCCGAAGCGGCCACCAGGTCGTTGCCCGGAGCCTGCAAGAGGTTCAATCCCGGCTTCGTGACGGGCTGTGCGTAGGTCAGCACGTCGACGACGGGCTGCGCCCCGCCCTTCTGCACGCAGCCGAGCGATTTCTCTTCAAGGGTCGTGATGCCGCCCTTCTTGTTGCCCGGCGAGGGATTTTCATAAATCGGCTGGTCGAACCGGCGGAAATAGCGTTTGAAATCGTTGATCAGCGAGACCGTTCCGTCGAAAACCAGGCGGTCTGCGGCGCGGTCCATCAGGATCGTCTCGGCGCCGAACATCTCGGGAACCTCCGTCAGCACCGTCGTGCCGCCCTGCGCGATCAGCCAGTCAGAAAACAGCCCTACCAGCGGATTGGCCGTGATGCCCGAGAAACCGTCCGAGCCGCCGCACTTCAAGCCCACCTTGAGGTAAGCGAGCGGAAGCGGCTGACGCTTATCGGCTTTGGTCTTTTCCACCAGCCCGCGGCAGATTTCGAATCCCGCCTCGATCTCGTCCTCGACCTCCTGGGCGACGAGGAACTTCACCCGCTCGTCGTCCCATTGGCCGATCACCTCTTTCAGGGCCGACACCTGGTTGTTCTCGCACCCGAGGCCCAGCACCAGCACGGCGCCCGCATTGGGGTGACGCACCAGCGCGGCCAGCGCCCGCTGCGTATTGGCGTGGTCGTCGCCCAGCTGCGAACAGCCGTAATTGTGGGTGTAGACCCGCACGTCGTCGAGGTGCGAGCAGTCGCACTCGCGCTTCACACGCTCCGCGATGGCCTGCGCCTGCCCGTTGACGCACCCCACCGAGGGCACGATCCACAACTCGTTGCGAATGCCCATCGTATCGTTCCCGCGCAGGTAACCCATCACCCGCACGTCGCGCTTCGGGCACCCGACATCGTAAACCTTGGGGGCATAGGTGTATTCGAGGTCGTCGCGGAGGTTGGTTTTCAGGTTGTGCGTGTGAATCCACCCGCCCTGCGGCACGTCCTGCGTGGCGTGACCGATGGGATAGCCGTACTTCACGACGTTCTCGCCCGCGGCGATGTCGCGCAGGGCGAACTTATGGCCGCGCGCAACGTCCTCGCGGAGCGTCACGGCGACGCCCTCGACATCGAGCGTCTCGCCCTCGTGCAGGTCGTCGGCCAGTGCGACGGCGACATTGTCCGCAGCGTTGATTTTCAGAAACCGTTTCATATCAATAAAATAAGCCGCATGTCCGGGTCCCGCAAAGCTCCCGCCGAGGCGGGGGTGGGTCGGGGGTGGGTCGGACTTGTGAACACGACCGGAGGCCGTGCCACGAACCGTCCGAAACGCCGCACCGGAACAGCTGACTGGTTACGCTCCTAAAAACTTCTTCAAGGCATCTTTCATGCCCAGCGTCTCTTCAT
>OGIE01005445.1_pt1 | contig 10745 bp, 8 predicted proteins | sample 1571581 | NCBI WGS metagenome assembly OGIE01 (sample SAMEA2582021, study PRJEB24529) | metagenome | biome: Human gut stool | place: China | collected 2011
ACCATGTACTCTCGGAAGTTCTTCATGAGTCCATGGAGGAGATCGGCGCTCCGGCTTACGATGAGGCGGATTTTGCGCTGGCATCCAGATTCTTCCATGAGACCGCGACGCCGGAGGAACTGGAGGCAAAGCGAGCGTCCCTGCGGAAACTCTTCGGTGCAGATCATCTGGATGAGATCGAAGCCCGCCCGCTCCACACCCAGATCTCTCCGCTTGTATGGACTGGAAAGGTCCAGGCGGGTTCCACCGACGTTGGCGATGCCAGCTATGTGATCCCAACGGCGATGTGTACCACGGCGACAGCGACTCTCGGCACTGCCGCCCACACCTGGCAGATGACCGCACACGGCAACACGGAGATCGCCCACAAGGCAATGTTAAATGCGGGTGAGGCCATAGCATTGGCTGCCTTAAAGACCATGGAAAGCCCGGAAATCTTAAAGAAAGCCCACGACGAATGGCTGGCCGAGACAAACGGCATCTACGAATGCCCGATCCCGAAGGAGATCGGACCGAGGCTGGAGGATTAAGGGAGCTGCGTGCACAATCGAAAATAGAGGAGCAATACAATGAGACAGGAAACCATAGACAGGATCCGAAAATTCACCGATGACCGCGACTGGAACCAGTTCCATTCTGCTGCCAATCTGGCAAAATCCATTGTCATTGAGGCAGCAGAACTTCTGGAATGCTTTCAGTGGAGTGATGAGGAGTATGATCTTCAGCATGTGAAAGAAGAGCTGGCAGATGTGATCGTCTACTCACAGAACCTTTTAGACAAGCTGGGGCTGGATGCAGATGAGATCGTGAATATGAAAATGGGGATGAATGAGAAAAAGTATCCGGTGGAAAAGGCGCGGGGGAAGTCTGCGAAGTATGATCAGTTGTAGGGACTAGAGAAGAATGCTGCAGGGCAGCCATACAGCGTGGATTGGCTGCCGGCGGATCTTGGAGTTGTGGGGAAGATTGAGAAGTGGATGGAGAAAGAAATCTGATAAATTTTTTGCTTTCGATATGCAAGACCAAATTATAGGACACCTAATGTGATATACTGTGTCTCAAAGAGGTACAGAAAGTCAAACATATGGAAAATAGGAGGACTATGAAATGGAAAAAGACAAAACATGCAGGGATATTTATTTTGAAATGCGATCCATGAACCGGCATCTGCAGAGAGTGGGAAATATTGGGATGCTGGCGTTGCTCTTAAAGTTGTCGGAGGGCCTGGAAGATGACAAAAACGGAAAACGTCTTTTAAAGGCGGCTGCGATTCTTGTCGGCGTTGTGGAAGTGCTGCTGTTTCAGGAGGCAGTAACGGATTGTATAAAAAAGAGGAATGGCGAAGCAGACGACTGAGTGCCAATGGAAAAATATCCATAGGATTCTGCGAATCTGCGGATAACCCGATCGGGCAGATGGTGATGGATTCAGAAAATATGGAAAGAAAAATGCAAAGGAATCTCTGAATGAAGAAACACAAAGTATACCTGCAGGACCTGCTCAATGAGTATCCGGAGTCGGAAGACTATCAGAAATTCTATACATATGTGATGGAGCTGATCAGGAGAGACGAGCTTGTTCCGATGAAAAATGCGAAGAGCAACGGCCGGAGACCGGCGCTTCCGCTCAGCTTCTGGAAATATGAAGACAAAACGGATTATACGGATATCTATGAGGAACTGAAGTATAAGTATCATCCTCTGATCAATACTTCCTATTACAGGAACCATCCGGAATGCTATGAGACGGACAAGGAGAAACTTCAGATTCTGAGTGATTATCTGAAAGATCATTCCAAACTGCTTGATATCGAGGAGACGATGAATGAGCGGAGCTTCGAGATCTTCCGTCGGGAAAAGTTTTTCCAGAGAGAGGGCGGTCTCGAATTTTGCAGGAAAATTGGGATCAGTCGGGAACAGCTGGCATTTTATGAGACTTCTGAGCCGCTCTCTTATTATTCCCGGTCCAAACAGACCCCTCAGAACATTCTGATCGTGGAGAATAAAGACACATTTTTTGATATCCGGCGCTGTATGAATGCGGGGCATGACCGGATCCTTGGAAAACAGTTTGGTACTGTGATCTACGGGGCAGGAAAAGGAATCTGGAAGACGCTTGCGGATTATGTGAATGGGGCAGAATCCTATTTCCTTGGGGATAATGAATTGTTCTATTTCGGAGATCTTGATTATGAAGGAATCCTGATCTATGAGCATCTGATTGCTCAGAACTGGAATCCACGAACTGACAGAGCGGGGGAGAAAAGATCGGATATGGCGTGGACAGTCGATATTCAGCTTTTTATGTCAGCTTATGAGAAAATGCTGGACAAGGCATTGAAAATAGGCTTCAACAATCTTCCTGATATGAAAGAAAAGCAGAACGCAAATATCGGAACAGCATTCCTGAAGACTTTCAATACAGTCCGCAGATCGCAGATAGAAGAAATCCTGAATTCCGGAAAATATATTCCACAGGAAATTCTAAATGAGCATGACTGGTAGCCAACCGACAGAAGAGATACGGAAAGGTTATGATAAATGAACAAAACTGGTGATAAAAGATGATCGAGAAAGATTTTTTAAAGAATTTTGAGCAGCGAATGAAATTTGTCGGGAGGTATGCGTTGCTCTGCAGCAACAGCTTTGGAAAGCAGCAGTGGAAGGATTACGGCATAGAGACGCGGGATGAGCAGATGAATATGTTGTTTACACTGCTGCTTTTTATCATGGAGTATTCTTTGCGGGAAGAAAACTGCACGATGGACGATATTGCGGCGTTCGTGGAGGACATCAGTTACGAGTACCATGCGAAAAAGCTGAGCTTTGAGCAGAGTCGGGACTTTGCGAGATTTATGGTGGAGGATATCCTTGGAAACAGCGGTTCTTCCATGTATTTTAAGGCTTTTGACTATGAAAAACGGACATATAAGGAAATCAACATCCGTTATATCGACAACAAGGTCGTGTATCTGGAGAGTGGCGTCAGAAGAACATCCTATTACCTGACGGACGAGGGTTACAATATGATGCTCTCCACGATGGAAATGGAAAATAATCTGAAACTTTCGGTCCATGAAATGCTCTTTAAGCTGCATCTGGAAAAGGCAGATTATAACAGGGCTGTGGAAGATATCAAAAATATCTTCAGTCAGCTTAGAAAACAGAGCCAGAAGATCGAGGAGGCAATCCTGTCGGTCCGGAGAAATGCGTTGGCTTATTCAGTAGAAGAATATGGGCAGCTGGTAGAGGACAACATCAACACTGTAGTCGAGACAAGAGAAAAATTCAATCTTCACAGGCAGTTTATCGACGAGAAAATTGAAGAATTTGAAGAAAAACAGATGAATGCGGAAACATTCACGGAAAAAGAAAAGGGCAACTTGAACAATCTTCGTGTGATCGGAAGATATCTGACGCAGACTTTGGATGAACACCAGAGAATCCTCGGTCAGCATTTTGATCTGAAGAAATTATATGATGAAGAGCTGGAAAATTACTCGAACATGACACTGGTCCAGCGGTTTCCGTTCCGGAGCGATGTGTATGATAAGGTATTAAAAGATGTCTCGCTCCTGAAAAATGTTGATAAAATTTTTAGTCCGTTATTTACCGGACGGGTGGGGAAGATCTTTAATCCGGAGAAAATGCTGGAATATCAGAAAAAGTTAAAAAAAGCGGATGTGGAAGACGAGACCGTGGAGCTGGATTTTGATGAAGAGGAGTACAACCGGGAGAAAGAAGAGCGCAGGAAAGAACGGATGAAAAAATATGAGGGCTGTGTGAAGGGAATCCTGGAACAGCTTCTCAAATATAAAGAAATGACGCTGGAAATCTTAAATACGGTGTGTACAGAAGAAGAACGGACACAGCTTCTTCCGACTGCAGAGATTTTTCGCGAGGTGATCATCGAATTCCTGACAGCGGGCACAATCGATATCGGAGCACTTCAAAATGAACAATCGGATTATCTCATGGATGCGTCAGATGGGTTTGTACTGAATGAGATGTTACTTGGTCTGATGGAAGACCGGGAATTCCGGAAAATCGGAAAGATGTTTATTTTCCCGATGGAAGACAGTGCGCATGTGTACTTTAAGAATGTAATGGATGAAAACGGAAACAGAAGAAATTTCAGATGTTCCAACGTGGGATTCCGGTATGAGGAGAGATAGAAGATGGCATACGAAGCAGAGATGATCACATACAGCCAGAAAATATTTTATTATCTTTTGTGCCACGGGGCACTGAGTGACCTGGATGCGGAAGTCAATGATCTGTATCGCGCGTATGTGGAACATGAAGAGATCATGAATCTCGTGAAAAATCAGGCGGAAATTGCAGACTGCAGAATCGAGCGGTACGGGACGACGATCTATCTGATGCCGGATATCGACAATAAATACCTCGGTTTTACGAAGGCAGACCTGAAAAAAGAATTATGTAAACCGAATGCTACAGACCGGGATTATTATCTGGCACAGTTCGTAATCCTGACGCTGTTGGTGGAATTTTATGACGGACAGGGAAGTACCAGTAAATCCAGGGAATTTTTAAAACTCGGGGAGCTGCAGAATCTCGTATCAGAGCGTCTGAAAGCAGGACTTGCGCTTGAACAGGAGCGGGAACAGGATGGAACAAATCTTTACACAGAAATGTATGAAAATGTCCTGGATTACAAGAGTATGAGCGAGGCCTATGAGTCCTTAAAAAGCGCGGAAACGGGAAGCCGGTCAAAGTATACAAAGGAAGGCTATGTGAGCATTATCTGTGAGTTTCTCGATCGGCAAGGGTTGATCGTTTTCGTCCGGGAAGATGAGATGATCAAGACGACGGCAAAGCTGGACAACGTGATGGAGTATAAGATCCTGAATAAAGAAAACTATGCAAGGATCATGGAGGCATTGGGGGAAACATATGAGTAAGATAGCGAGGATCCGTATTTTAAACCTGAACTATAACAATAACACCATCAAAATTGATGACGAGATGTTTGACTTCAATGGTCAGAACACACTCATCTCCCTGAGAAACGGCGGCGGAAAAAGCGTGCTGGTACAGATGATTGTGAGCCTTTTTGTCAACCGCTCATATCGTGATTTCGGAGACCGGCCGTTTAAGAGCTAATTTACGACGAACCGGCCGACATTTATCATGACAGAATGGATCCTGGATAATAAAGCCGATCGTTTCCTGGCAGGTATGATGGTCAGGAAAAGCCAGCGGGAAGACAATGACGCGGAAGAGCTGGAAATGTACACTTTTACCGGCAATTATTCAAAAGCCTGCAGCTATGATATTGAGAATCTTCCGGTCATCAGACAGGAAGGTAGCAAAAAGATCCTGAGGGGATTTTCTGAATGCAAAAACCTGTTGGAGGAGATCAGTAAAAGTGAGTCGAGAAACTTTCGGCTGTATGACATGACCAGCTCCTATGGAAGAGGCCAGTATTTTAATAAACTTCGCGAGTATCAGGTCAACAATAAAGAATGGGAGAGCATCATCCGAAAGGTCAACCAGAAGGAGTCGGGACTTTCAGAGCTTTTCCAGAATGCCAAAGATGAGAAGAATCTGGTGGAAAACTGGTTCCTTCGCCCTATTGAAGATAAATTAAACCAGGAAAAGAATAAGACGGATGAGTTCCGGAAACTTGCGTTCCAGTTTATTGAACAATACAAGAGTAATCAGTCGAAAATTCAGCGAAAAGGGATCATTGAACAGTATTTTGAGGACACGAAGCCATTGAAAGTCCAGATCGATGATTATGTTCAGAAAGATCATGATGCAGTGGCTCTCAGAACAGAGATGATCCTTTATGTGAAGGCGCTGCAGAGAGAATTGAAGCGGCTGGAGACGGAAATTGCTGCCGGACAGGAGAAAATAGACCAGATCAAAAGGGAACAGAGACGGATCGTTTATGAGAAGCTCTCATATGGAATTTACATTGATGAGGACCGGAAGACAGCACTCCTTGCGAAGAGAACACAGCAGGAGACGGCGATCACAGAGCTGACCTATCGGAAAAATCAGTTGACACGGGAGATCGACCGGTATGATCTTCATAAGCTCTATCAGGAATTAAAGGATTTTGAACGTCAGAAGGCCGAGGTAGATGCAAAGCTGCAGGTGCTTTTACAGAAGACGGAAGAATCAAAGGATGAGATCGGAAAAATCGGAAGTCAGCTGTATGCGCTGTATTCCGGGAAGGCAGAGAAGCTGGAGAAACAGAAGAAGCGGGAAGAAGAAAATCGTGTCGAGACTGAAAATACGAAAAAGGAAGTAGAGAAGGAATTCGGTGAAAATGAGCAGAAGATCCGAAAATTAGGCGTAGATATCGGTGCATTGACTTCAAGAGTGAAAAGCTTTGATGAGGTGGAAGACACCTTTAACAGAGAATTCAGTGCAGATCTGAGACGAAATATCGTAGGTCTTTATGTGGATGGTGCACTGGAGATTTTTCGGAAAGAAATGGAAGCAGGGCTTCAGGAAAAGAAAAATGAATCGGCAAAATATGCCGGAAAACTTCTCGAGCAGGAACAGACACAAAAAAGACTTTCCCGGGAAATAGTGGATGGAAATTTAAAAGCCAACGATCTCGCACATCAGCTGGACAGTCTTTCTAAGAAACTTCTGGATCTGGAGAAACAGAAGAATGAACGCCTGAGAATCATGAAGTATGTCGGCATGGATGAAGCCCATATGGATCAGAAAAATCTGATTCTGGATCAGCTGGACGGAAAGATGAAAGAGCTGGACATGGAAAGAGACAGTCTGATCCAGAAGAAAGCTGCTCAGGAGAAACAGTTCCGGCAGCTGAAGGAAGGAAAAACGACAGAGCTTCCGGAAAATATCAGGACCTACCTGGAACAGAACGGAATCGACCCGGTATACGGAATGGAATGGCTCACGAAAAACGGACGGACGGCGGCAGAGAATGCGGAGCTTGTAAAGAAAAATCCGTTTATTCCGTATTCTGTTGTGATGGAGCGGGCGGATTTTGAACGGTTCAGAAAGAATGAGGAGGAACTGTATACGAGCTTTCCGATCCCGATCATCATAAAAGACGAACTGGAACAGGAGCGGCAATCTGTGGATGCGAGATTTGCAGTCTATGGAAATGTGCATTTTTATGTCATGTTCAATACACATCTTCTTGATCGGGAGGAGCTGGAAAAGATTCTGGACACGATCAGGAGGAAGATTGAAAGTCTGAAAAAGTCAATCGGGGACAAGGAATCGGACCTGGAAACTTACCGAAACTACAGGAGTAAAATTGAAAGTCAGACGTTCAGTACCACTTTGTATCAGCAGACAGAAAAAGAGATTACGGATCAGAAAAAAGAGAGTGAATCAGTGAAAGAACGTCTCCAGGAGATCCGGCGGGAGCAGGGCAGACTGGATGAAGAAAAAGAAGAGACGAAAAAGCTTGCGGAGACGGTGAAACGGCAGATCGATAAGCTGAACAGGGAGAAGCACCAGTTTGATATTCTCTGCAAAAAATATGAGCAGTACGAGACAGAGCGGACGAGTCTGGAACGCCTGAACAAGGAAAATACAGAATTGACGGCGAAAGAAAGTGCTCTTAAGATCAGAATGATAGAGCTTCAGGAACAGGAGATTGGACTCCGGGCGCTGGTGAAGGAAATTTCGGAGCAGATCGACCGTGTGCAGAAACAAAAAGAAAAATTTGAAACTTTTGCTGAAACAGCCGGAAATCATGAACGTACCGGTCAGGAATCTGCGGATCCGGCAGAACTGGAAGCGAGATATTATGCACTGACGAAAGAAATATCGGATAGTGTCGATGAACTTCGAAAAGCGCAGAATGACTGGATCGGAAGAATCCAGGGGAAAAAGAAAGATATTCAAAAGAAAAATGAGGACAGCCGGATTCCGGAGGAGGAGTACCGGGAACTGATCTGCCCGGAAGAACAGTATGACAGCTGGAAATGTCAGAAAAAGCAGACAGAAAAAGAGCTGAATCAGGCAGTTGAAAAGAATGTCAGTCTGGGAGAACAACTGGGTGCTTTGAAACATCAGATCGAGACCAATATGAAAAACCTGAAAAAGGAAACGGGATTTGATCAGCCGGTCGATCGAAAGACGATTACAGACATAAACTTTGAAGAACGCTGGAATTTACAAGAATATGATCTCAGGACAGAGCTGCAGAAGCAGTCGCGTCTTCAGGAGAGAAATATCCAGCTGTCTGCACAGGTTGCGGTTGTAGCGGAATATGAGGATGAGATGCTTCCGGAAGCTGAAATGCTCACGCAGACAGAAGAGGGGCAAGAGGATGCCTTGACTGCCATCCAGGCACAGATTCCGGATATCCGAAATGCGGAGATCGAGGCTGTTAAAACGTATCAGAAAGAGATTCGCAGAAAAATGGCGGAGATTTCCAAAGCTCTGGATCAATGCAGACTCAGCATGTCAGAAATGATCCGCGAGATTGCGTCCGGTAAAGAGTACGCGGATGATTATTTCAGGAAAACGTTTGACAGCCTGCTCTCGCAGACTGCCAGTCCGCAGAATCTGTCCCGCCAGTTTGAGCTGAACCGCCAGGCATACGAAAATCAGCTGGAAAAACTGAAGATCGACCTTGCGCATATCGATGATGAGCAGAAAAATCTGGAAATGATGTTCCTGGAATACATTGAGCAGATCAATGCGAATATCGGCATGATTGACAAAAATTCTACGATCTCTGTGCGCGGCAGAAGCCTCAAAATGCTGCGAATCCAGGTACCGGACTGGGAGACGGAAAAAGAGCATTTCCGCCTGAAGCTGCATGATTATTTTGAACATGTGGTGAAAATGGGAATCGAGACGATCGAGAAGAATGAAAATCTGACGGAGTTCCTGGGACGGGTGATCACGACGAAAAAGCTGTATGATGACATCGTAGGAATCCAGAATGTGAAGATCCGGTTGTATAAAATCGAGGCGGAACGGGAGGCTGCGATCTCCTGGTCCGAGGTATCGGCAAACTCCGGCGGCGAAGGTTTCCTGTCCGCATTTGTGATCCTGACCTGTCTCTTAAGCTATATGAGGCGGGATGAGACCGACATCTTTAATTCCGGCGAGGAAGGAAAGGTCCTAATCATGGACAACCCGTTTGCGCAGACAAACGCGGAACATCTTCTGAAACCGCTGATCGAGATGGCGAAAAAGACGAATACGCAGCTGATCTGCCTTTCTGGGCTCGGAGGCGATTCCATCTATAACCGGTTTGACAACATCTATGTACTGAAACTCATCGAATCCAGCATCCGAAATGGAGTGCAGAGAGTTGACGTGACCCACGTGAAAGGCGATGATCCCAAAAGGATGGTATTATCGGACTTCAAGATGGAACAGATAAGTATGTTTGATGTGGAGGCTGAGGAGTAGGAAACAGCGCGTTGCTTTCCGTAGTATCGGTTTTCTGTTATGATACTGGTAACGGAGGTGCACGAAATGGAGACAAAGGACGTTATTTTTGGACTGCGAACAAAAAAGGGTTTATCTCAGGACGAACTGGCTGCGAAGGTCATGGTCACGAGGCAGGCGGTGTCCCGATGGGAAAACGGTGAGACAGTTCCGAACACAGAGACCTTAAAGCTCTTGTCAAAGGAATTCGATGTTTCGATCAATACCCTGCTCGGGGCTCCGCGGCAGCTGATCTGCCAGTGCTGCGGGATGCCCCTGGAGGACAGTATCCTCAGCCGCGAGCCGGACGGGACCCCCAACCAGGACTACTGCCAGTGGTGCTATGCCGACGGAGAGTTTGCCTACACAGACCTGAACACCCTCATCGACTTCTGTGCCGGACACATGGCCAGCCCCGCCTGGCCGGAGGATCAGGTCCGGGCCTATTTACAGGCCACCCTGCCCACGCTCAAACACTGGAAACACCCCCAATAAGCGCGCAAAAGCAGCACCCGCCGAAACGGGTGCTGCTTTGCTGTCTTCTGCAAGAGAGTTGATTTCAGCCCTTGACCTCGGTCTCGAAGGGCTCGCCCAGGGTGACGGGGCCGCCGATGTAGGTCTTGACCACTTTGCCGCCCTCCCGCACTGCGGTGGCGGTGACGGTACCGGCGGGCTGGATGTAGCTGCGGCTGAAGGTGCCTTCGGTCATGTCCCGGCTCTGAGCCAGGGCGGAGGCCAGGGAGCCGGACCCGCAGCTGCCCTCCCACACCAGGGTGTTGGTGGCGGGCACCTTCACCAGGGGGGTCATGTGCAGGGTGTTGGTGTCCAGGAAGATGACGCCATAGGCGTCCAGGCCGGGGATGTCCTGGAACAGAGGCTCGGCCTGGTCAAAGATGGCCTGGCTGGGCTCCACGTTCTCCAGCACCAGGTGGGCGATGCCGCCCAGGTGGACCAGGGTGCCCTTGTGCCCGGCGAACTCCACATTCTTCAGCCACTGGGGCAGGGGCATCTCCGCCCGGGAGGTCCCGGCGGCCAGGTCGGTGTCCACGGTGACGATGTGGTCGCAGCCGCTGGTCTCGATGCGCACATGGGCGGGGGCGCCCAGCTTCTTGGCCGTCAGCAGGCCGAAGGCCCGGGTGGCGTTGCCGCAGAACTCGCCGCCCATCATCTCCATGCGCCCGTCGCCCCCCTCCTGGGGGGTGCAGACAAAGCCCACTTGCTCAGCTTTATATTCAGGCACGGCCATCAGCTGGGCGGCGACGTCCGCCCGGCGGCTCTTCTCCACGGGGTCCAGCACAAACAGGGTGATGTTGCCCGCCGGGTCGGCGCGCAGTA
>OGIE01005446.1_pt1 | contig 10743 bp, 7 predicted proteins | sample 1571581 | NCBI WGS metagenome assembly OGIE01 (sample SAMEA2582021, study PRJEB24529) | metagenome | biome: Human gut stool | place: China | collected 2011
TGCCTTCTAATGATGATGGAAAGTCTAAATCATATTTTAATGTAAAGGTGAAAGATTATCAGGTCGTTTCCGATAAGAAAAATAAGAAGATCTATTATTAGTTCAAATGATTATTAGAATTTGAAATGATAATAGCAGGTATTGAAAATGAGTGTGAACTGTTTTTTTGATATAAACTTATTCCGTATGAGAAATCGAATTATGATTCTATGCACGTTTTGTGCTATTGCTATATTTTCTTCTGCCCAAGGAAAGTTTTCAATTAAGGGCAATGCTGGTGAGAAATGGAATAATCAGTTGTTGTATTTGTGTCTGATGGATGATGGAGAGAAAGCCAAAGAAGTCGTTCTCGACAGTGCAAAAGTGAAAAAGGGAAAGTTCTCTTTTTCCGGTGTACGTCAGACACCGAATATCGCACTTATAAAGGATAGGGATGGAGAAACCTATCCGTTGATTCTTGAAAAGGGAAAGATTGTGATCAATCTTACCACGAGGACCGTAGGAGGTACGCCGCTGAATGATACTTTGGATGTGGCTTGGAAAGGAATGCAGTCGGTGATAAATAATAACAAACAAATGGTGAAAAGTAATATTTCACTTGTTATGAGCCGGAAATCCGGAGAGAGTTTTAGAGAAGCACTGAAACGGGATACTGCATTTGCTGCAATATGGCGGAGAAATGTGGAGATAGATTTGGCACAGAGGGATTCGATTCGCACTTTTGTAAAAGAACACCAAAACTGTTTGGTGGGAGTATTTCTGTTATCTTTGAAAGAGGTGTTTATGTATCACAGTCAATTAGAAGATATGATGAGCGAGGCTTCTCCTGTGTTTTCTCAGCATGTATTGGTGAAAGATAAATTAGAGGAAATGAGGCAATTGTCCCGGCGTTTTGAGGCTGAGCGGGAAAAGAAAATGACTCCAGAGGAGCGTGAAGAACAAAAGAAACGGCAGGTAATGGACGCTAAGATAAAGATTGGCGAACGTTTTCCGAACGCTAAGGTGAAAGACAATGCTGGAGAGATAAAACAGTTGTCCGACTATGTAGGTAAGGGGAAGTATGTGTTAATAGACTTCTGGGCTTCATGGTGCGGTCCGTGTCGGAATGAAATGCCCAATGTGAAAGCTGCTTATGAGAAATATGCGTCTAAGGGATTTGAGGTGATTAGTATCTCTATAGATAAGAAACAGAAACCTTGGAAGACTGCTATTGAAGAACTCGGAATGAACTGGACACAAGTATTGAATGTGGATGCTGCTGATATATATGGTATTTATGCCATACCCAAAACTTTTCTTATAGATCCGGAGGGCATTGTTGTTGCTAAAGATTTAAGAAGTAAGAAGCTGGAAAAGACATTGTTGATGTTGGAATGATTGTAGTATCGTGATTCGTTATATGGATGAATTAATTCGTATTGGTGGACAATTTATACTTGCCGTAAGAAATCCGATATAACTGTTACGGCAAGTATAAGTAGCTATGGCTTAAATCAGAAGTCCGTCCAATAGCTCTAAATAAAGTCCGATAGCTTCTTCTATTTCTTTTAACATGATATATTCTTCTGCCGTGTGTGAACGTGACGAACGGCCCGGACCAATTTTTACCGATGGGAAGGACATTAAGGCCTGGTCGGACAATGTTGGAGAACCAAAAGGAACGCGTCCTAACTTCATAGCTTTCTGTACAAATGGGTGCTTTTCGTCAATTCGTGAAGAATTGAGACGGAATGAACGGGCTTGGGCTTCACAGGAAATATGCTTTTTGATTTCAGCAAACAGTTCTTCATTTGAGTAAAGCTCGTTACTCCGGACATCGACGATGAAAGTACATTTGTCGGGAATCACATTGTGTTGTGTACCGGCATTGATGACAGTGACACTCATCTTTACGGGACCCAACAAGGGTGACTCTTTCTCGAAACGATGGTCACGGAACCAAGCAATATCATCTAATACTTTGTAAATAGCATTGTCTCCTTCATTACGCGCTGCGTGTCCTGCCTTACCTGTGGCAGTAACATCCAATACCATTAATCCCTTTTCGGCAATGGCGGGTTGCATCTCTGTCGGTTCGCCCACTATGGCAAATGAGACTGGAGGAAGTCCCGGCAATACGCTCTCAATTCCGTCTTTTCCAGAAACTTCTTCTTCACAGGAAGCAAGATAAATCAGATTGTATTTTTGTGAAGTACGACATAGTTGCAGGAACACCTGTAATAGGGAGACAACACTGGCACCGGCGTCGTTACTTCCTAGCCCATATAACTTGCCATTCTCTTCACGTGGAGTGAACGGATCTTTCCGCCAACCATTAACAGGTTTCACTGTGTCTATGTGGGAGTTAAGTAAAATAGTCGGCTTCTTCAGATCAAACATCGGACTAAAGCACCACACATTATTTCCTTTACGTCCCGTCTGCATACCTGCCATTTCAATATAGTTTTGCAGGAAATCCGCAGCCTGGGTTTCTTCCCGGCTGATTGAAGGAATACTAATCAGCGATTTAAGTAGGCTTACAGCCTCTGTCGACATATACGGAATATCATATTTCATAGTGCAAATCTTTTATCTATATCTTAATCTTTGCACAAAGATAGTCGTTTTGAGGAATAGGTTCAAATAAAACTGATATATTTGTATTGAATATTTATTGTCAGTGATTTATGTAAATATATGTTGGATTGTCTGTTCTAATTTCTCCTTATTTGTTTTATGCTTTACAAATCGCATAATAGCACGACTTCGTCTGCATTACTTTTAGGGGGGATTGGCATCTAATAGCTGTCTTTATTTAATCCTACATTCGTAACGTGGAAAGGGCGCTACTTTCGTTGTAAAGCTTCCCCCATATTCGAACGTGGAGGGCGCGAATCAAAAATCCTCCTGCGGCGATACCTGTTTTTCTCATCCGGCTTCTGACACGCCCGGACGGGAACGGAAATTTCACCGTATTCAGTGCACGTATTTATTATAGTTTCTGACCTGTATGCAGGTAGGTCTTATTCACTAACAAATTAAGAGTAAAAGTTATGAAAATAAACAATGTAGAAAAGAAATTACAGGCGAATGTGATGGATGACGTAAGATACACCCCGAAACAGATCACAAGAGCAAAGTATAATCTGGTTATCTTCCTGTGGGGACCTTTTGTTGCGGCATTGATCCTGCTGATCCTATGTGTAAATGGGTATATCGGATGAATCATCCCCATTTTGATTTTCTGTTTTGTCCTTTCCCGGACAGGACGGAAAATCTTAGTTCCGATTAGTAATATGAACAAATACAGTATCTTGAAAATGGGTATCCTTATATTCGTTCTCCTTTATATTGTGGCTTGTTATATTGTAATGAGATGGGAAAACAGGCGGGGTGGAAGATGGAAAAGACGTGGCGGCAGCCATCGGGAACATTAATTTTGTTTCCGGTTTTTAACGTGTTTCGGCATCAATTGAACCGTGTCTCTTTTTTTATTATGGATATTTGTCCGAGACGTGCCTTGATTGCACTTGGTAGGGGTGTGTTAAAAATATATACAAAATTAGTTACCTTAACTTATTATGAAAACATTTAAATACGAAATCTTATGGGCAAGAAGATTGTAAGAGGTCAATGTCGGAAAGGTCTGTTTTTCCCTCAAAAATGATAAAAAAGACATAATAGTCTGATATCTATAAATGTATGTCTTTTTTATAAAAAACAAACATCGGAAATGATATGTTTTAAAATAAAAACATTTTAAAATATATCATGAAACTTCTTTATTTATCAGAGCATCGCTCTTGTCTTAATTATCAATTAGAGTATGATAATGGATTTTCTCGCTATGAATTATCCGCACAAGAGTGTGGTCGGATTAATAATGATAATAGTTTTTGTATTTTATTCTTGCTAAAGGGAGAACTGCGAGTCAGTCTGGGTAAGGAACATAATATATTAGTTTCTTCCAATAGAATGCTTCTCATTCCCCAACATGAAAAAAATAGAGTACAAAGTGTTGTGTCTGCAGAATGCCTTCTATTGTTTTGGAACAAAGAAATAACGGTCTGTGACAAGATGTACTTCGATTCTATTCCCCGTGAAAAAACAATCAATGATAACAGTTATATTCTACCGATCCGCAAGCCGCTGTTACATGTGTTGAAGCAGATACTTTTTTATTTGGAAACGGATTTGTTATGCAGGCATATGCATATTCTGAAGCAGCAGGAAATAATACTGATATTGAGAGGTTTTTATACTAAGTCTGAATTAGCTCTCTTTTTTGCCGGTGTCTCTGGGATTGGAAGAAAATTTGAGGATTTTATTATAGAAAATTATCAGAAAGTTAAAACCGTTAAAGAGTTTGCCAGTTTATGTTGTGTTTCAGAACGTTCTTTTAATCGTAAATTCCAACATTGTTTCAATCAAAGTCCTTATCAGTGGATGCAAGATCGGAAGGCTGAACTTATCCGTGAAAAAATAAGTGATCTGGATCTCACTTTTCGGGAGATAGCCATAGAATTTGGATTTAGTTCTTCCGCCCATCTGACTTGTTACTGCAGAAAACACTTTGGCACGACTCCGACCGGATTACGGGAAAACAACCGTGTGAAAAAATAATTTTAATTGTAAAATCTTCTATATATAGTTCTAGTGATATGAAACTTTTAAGAGAAAATAGTAATAAGCAAGACAAGGCAGCCTTTTTCTTGTATACACGTAATTTGTCAGTACATAACATGCGTCTATTAGAAAGATTGGTCAAGCGGATGTCCATGCAGATAAAAGAGGAAAGGGAACAAGATATTTTTTACTCCTTGTTAACGGGCAAAGACAGTATACAAGAGATCGCCGAGAAATATAACCTTTCAATTGAAAAGGTCGTTTTTCTTTGTGAAGTAGCTGTAACAGAGATTATTAATGGTTGGGATAATATGCGCAAGGCGCAACAGGAACTTCAGTCGGTCAAGGTGCAGTATAGAAACTATAAGTCTCTTTTATCTGGGGAGAATATTGGCTGCACACCGGTAAGGATTACTGTTCCTTTCAAAGAATGTGATATACCCGCTGAATGTATAAAAATACTGTCAATGCCTCTTGCAAATCTTGAGATACAACCAAGAATCTTACGTAGGCTCAGGAGATATAATATTTATTTATTGGAAGACCTTCTACGTTTTATAAAGAAGAATGGTTTTGATGCGTTAGGTAAATTATATGGTGTGGGTGCGAAATCATGCGAAGATTTATATTTGATTCTGAAACAGAAAAATATTTTAGAGAACAAAGATAATTGCTATTTGTTTCAATATGTCTTTATATAAAAAAGACATTCTTTTTTATATAAAAGCCAAAATAAAATATGCTATGGGTAAATAATTGTTTGTTTCATACCTTTATACCAATAAATAGGATTGGTCTTTTAATGATACGAAATTTTTCATATTAAATTGAATGTAATCATGATTAAAAAAGAGCTTATAGATAGAATAGCCCAGCAAACAGGGATAGATAAAACAGAAATACGTGTAATATTGGAGGAGTTTATGATGTGTATAAAAAAATCTCTCTCTGATGGAAATGGAGTTTATTTGCGTGGCTTCGGTAGTTTTATTATGAAACATCGAGCTTCTAAAATGGCGCGTAATATTGAGGAGAACACGACCATAATTGTTCCTGCTCATGATAAGCCTGTATTTAAACCTTCCAGGGATTTTTCATTATTGATTGATAGTGATAATCACATAAAACATTTTTAAAAACTAGGATATTGATTCTGTGCTGTTAAGATCATAAAAAGCAAACTGATGATTTCGAATTATGTTGCTATTGGCTTAAATGTGAAAAATAAAGTCCTTTTTTATAAAATAAAAGTAGGGAAGCTTCTAAACTGTAGGATGAAAAGCTTGCCTTCTCATTGATTTTAAACAAATAAAAAAACTATAAAAATGAAAAAACAGTATTATTCGTTGTGCTAGTATGTGCGGTTTTCGTGTTTATGGTCTCTTGTCGAGAAAAAAAGACCTTAAAGACTAGGTAGAACAAGCTAAAGATGCGGAAGAGGATGCCTTGGACGATATAAAGGATCAAATAAAGGACGGGGTGAATGATGTAAAAAAGGCTTGGGATAATGCTGAGGATTCAATAGAAAAGGCTGAAAATAAAGCTGGAGAAATTAAGAAAAAATCGAGTAGTCGAATAATATACAAGATCGAAATATTCTTGTTTATTTCTTTTGTGTAAAGAATTTTTTGACGACTGCAGTTAAGCTTATTTCAAAAGAGCATGCTTTAAATGTAATGCTCATGTGTATTTTTACATTTACTTACAAACGGGGTTGCTTCGAATATAGTTCAGTCTCGTTTTATTAGCTTCTGAAAAATATCCTCTTCGTTCTGTCTTGTTTTATGAAAAATATATAATAAATAAAGGGACAAGCTGTTTCCCCATTCTCTTTAAACTCTTAACCTGAAAGAATAATTATAATATTCCGGGACGAAGATAAGGCTGTATTCTTTCATGTACAATTCCTGATACTTTTTCATTACTCAGTGCTAGGATTTATATCAATATGGTAGGGAGTGTATCTACACTATTCGAATAGAACTTTAGTAGATTCTACAGATTAGGCTTTAATTGTTTAATATTTGTCTGAAATCGGATATTTGTTGTCTGCTTTTTGAAATGCTTTATCCTTGATATAGTTTTATTTTTGCAAACAAAATAAAAAATATAAATAGATACATTTTTATTATTCGGAGTTTGAAATTATCCGTTATTTATATAATAAAAATTACAGGAACGATTTTATATCAACTAAATACTTAATAATTAAATGAGTCAATTAAAAATTATGCAGTGGTATGTGGTTGTCATGTTATTATTCATGGCTTCCTGTACAGATGTGGATATCACCATGCCTAAGGGGCCTAAAGGTGATTCGGGGCTTTCTGCCTATGAGTTTTGGATGGAAAAAGTAGCGGACGGAACGATCGACTGGCCGAAAGACCAGACGGGCGTTGCTGACTTTTTCAAGTATCTCAAAGGAAAAGACGGGAACGATGGCAAAGATGGCCAAAGTGCTTTCGAACAGTGGAAAGACATGATTGTCGATGGTAGTGTGGATGATCCACACAATCCCGGAAACAAATGGCCTGCCGGAAATAATACGGTGCAGGATTTTTGGCGTTTCCTGACGGGAGCTAGTGGCGAGAATGGCCAGGTTCCGCATATCGGTGATAATGGACATTGGTTCATTGGAAATGAGGATACGGGTGTTTCCGCACGTGGCCGGGATGGAAAAGACGGCTCTGACGGTAGGGATGCCGTGCCGCCGACGGTTACCATCGGTGACAATGGTAACTGGTTTGTCAATGGTGTAGATACGGGAAAGAAAGCCGTGGGGCAGGACGGAAAAGACGGAAAGGATGGGACGTCCGTCACCATTGGCGAGAACGGCAACTGGATCATTGATGGTGTGGATACGGGTAAAAAAGCCGAGGGCAAGGATGGAAAATCTCCGGAGGTAGTCATCGGCGCTAACGGAAACTGGTATATTGACGGAAAGGATACGCGTAAGCCTGCTTTCGGTAAGGATGGTACGAATGGAACCAATGGAAAGAGCGCTTATGAACTCTGGAAGGAATATATTTCATCCGGAAACGTGGATAATCCGCATAATCCGGATCAGAAATGGCCGGCAGACCGGAACAAACAGACAGACTTCTGGGATTTCCTGACAGGTAAATCTTCGGTTATAGAGATAGAGGTCGGTAAATATAACGTTATTCCTGAATATTGGAACTCTTCACTGAAAGAGTATGTTATACCTTCGGACGGATCGGTTCTCTATACCGTGTATGACAAGGCTGGTAAGAAAGTCACGGCGGGTGTAACGGTGAGCGGATTACCCGGTGTATCCTCTACGGAGACATTTACGACGAATGCCGAGGGGCAGTTTAAGGTCGCATGGAACCAGTTGCCAGATATGGTGGAGTTGTCAAAAAGGAAAGGCAGCGTGAGTGTAACGGTTAATGGAGTACAGGAAACAAGTGCAGGAAACACGCTGGTTCCGAACAGGGTCAATGTTAGAGCTACTATTACATCTGCGTATTTGTATTATTACTCTAATACTAATATAGATGACTATAAAGTACTACGTATAACATACTCTTTTGAGCGTCAGGTTGACGGAGAATGGGGCAAGTATCCAACATTAATTACTACCCCCTATTACTCCATGGCATCGGCTAAGGTTAAGAATATAAACCAGCCTGTTAACGAAGAGAATTTAGATAAAGATAAATTTATAAATCTTATAAATAACAATAAATTAAAACTAATAGGAGTAGTCAGTGATAGCAGTCTATTAGAGAGTGACGGATTATCTCTACTATATAGAGATATCGATCTTATGGATGAGGAAATTCTTATTCATGTAAATAGAATGACTGCATCAATATATGGATCCATAAAATTAAGTATCTTATTCCTAAAGAGAATAATAAATAGGATATTTAAGTCATTCATCCATGAGTATTCCTTCACATCTAATAGAGAACGTGTGTATGAAGAGGCTCTACATATGTTCAGGAGGTCTTATAGTGATATTACTGGTAACATTAAAGAAGATACGGAAAAATTGATAAAGTCTAATTATCCAATATTATCATGCAGTTTAAGATTGAATGATATTTACTATAGTAAGATAATAGGTAGAAATATACTAGATTTAACTAAATCTAACTGTATGTATTCTAAAATAATGTATGCAATACCGAATATATTACCATCAGAAGATTCTGATGAGAAGGTAGGAGAGATAAATTTATTATTAATGAATGTAGGAGGAGAATACCCAATTATATTTACTGAATGTAATGAGGGATCATTAGTACCTAGTGAAGAGGATTTAATTTTAGGACTAATATTACTAAAAGAACAAAAGAGCAGTTTCATTTATGATCAAATTATCGGATAATTCAATAAGACTAAAATTTTATAAGTCAGATTTACCTAAAACATATTCAGTTATCAATACAGGCATATCTATTAATGAGATAGGAAATAATTTCATGATAATAGGGACTGAAATGTACTCCAATAATCAGGTGATGGAGCATTATGGAAAATTAAATTTCATAAAAGGTACGTCATTCTCAGTATTTGATGAAGATCTATTCCTTACTACAGTAAGAGTTTTTATAGGATACGATGGATTCATCTATCTAGGGAAGGTATACGATGACATTGACATAATACAATCGGTGGAGGTATTCATTTCATTTTATATTAATGGGCTATTAAAGACAATAGATAGTAGAATAAACTCTAGGTTATCTATGTCTCCTATTGGTAGCTCAGTAGATTGGATAAATATTGACTTAATAAATAAATTAATTAATATGTCTATTAAGGAGCCTATAAGAAGGTCAGCTAGAAGGAGTAGTAGGTATCATACTTATGCTGACCATAAATCTATTGTAAAAATGGAAGATAGATTTCATATCGTTAAAGATACAATAGATATATCAAAATCAATGTTCGTATCGTCTAAGCAGTCATATACAGAATACCTTGAATATATAAATTCAGATGAATAACAATCCACCTCTTAGAAACCCCATAAACCTTAAGGTTGATTGAATGATATTCAATTGATTTTTAATTTGAAAATTTGAACTATGGCAGTAATAACTGTCTTTTTATATAAATTAAAAATTTTTACAAATTATGATGTCAGGAAAAATGACAATTAACGAGTCAATTTACATGGCTTTGAGTGTGAGTGAAGCTAGTAGGGTAGCACCATTATTAATGGGTAATCCTGGAGCAGGTAAAACTACGTCAGTAGAATTTTATGCTAAAGCTAATAACATGAAAATGGTATTACTTAGAGGATCACAGTCAAGCCCTGAAGAAATCCTAGGATATGAAGTAAATGACGGAGAAGGATCTAAAAGAGGTGACTTAACAGTAAAGGTAGCAAGTAAAATTTGCCCTGACTGGTATGATGAACTTCTGAAAAATCATGAGAATGGAGTCCGTACACTGTTATTTCTAGATGAGATAACTACTGCATCTTCATTCGTTCAAGCTGCATTACTTCAGGTAATATTTGGCAGGGAGATTAATAATGGGTATAAATTGCCTGATGATACATTTATAGTAGCAGCTGGTAACTACTCAAGTAACTTGTCATCTGACTTTAACTTAATTCCACCTTTAATGAATCGTTTTTGTATCTACAATGTTACAATTGATAAATACGACATCGACGCATTCATGATGGAGTTTAGAGGTAGACAAGATATTATATCTCAATTGAAAAATTTTGAAATAGTAAATTCCTCATCAGTAGATGACTTGGATCCGTCATTTGTATCTTTAGTTAAGAGAACTATAGAAGAGAAATTATCTCATTTTACTCAAGATCTTATAGATAAAGGTAAATTTGATCCAAACGTCACTGATATGAGTGATATATATCAGGATCAATCTACAGGAACTAGACTCCTTGGATTCCTAACTCCTAGAACTCTCAACTATTTTAAAAGAACTGCTATATTTACGTACCTAAAATACGGATTAGCAGGCATTAAAACTTCATGTTTTAGAGAGATGTCTGATGGGTTAGTAGGAATCTCTTTATCTAAGGGAGGCAATAACTCAGGAGGATCAAAGAAGAATTTAGTATCCAATGAGTACATTAAGTTGATTGAAAATGTCGCAGTGTCACTTGATAAAAGAAGAGTTAACTCA
>OGIE01005448.1_pt1 | contig 10741 bp, 11 predicted proteins | sample 1571581 | NCBI WGS metagenome assembly OGIE01 (sample SAMEA2582021, study PRJEB24529) | metagenome | biome: Human gut stool | place: China | collected 2011
ATAAGGGCACGACGCTGAAAAATCAGACGGTCGATGGCAATGTGACCATCGCAAAATCCGTCGGCAATGGCGATGTTACGCTGCGCAATGTCACCATCAAGGGCGATCTGATCGTCAAGGGCGGCGGCTCGAACACCGTTACGCTGGAGGATGTCGATGTGCGCGGCAAGGCACGCCTGCTCAAGGAGGGCGTGCATCTGCATCTGGTCGGCGATACGGATATCCGCAAGCTGCTGATCGATCTGGCGGCGCACATCACGCAGAGCAGCTCCTACAAGGACGAGATCGGCGAGATCATCCTTGCCGGCGATGGCGATCTGAGCAAAACGACGCGGATCGATGTTCCCGCAAAGCAGCTACGCATCGAAAATCAGGCTGACCTGATTCTCGGCGGCGATGTGGAGAAGCTGATCGTGGATGAGGACGCGAAGGGCGCGGAAATCGAGATCAAGAAGGGCACGACGGTCAATGAGCTAAACACGGATGCGAAGATCAAGCTGACAGGCAAGGGTCGGATCGACCTGCTGGACGTTTCCGCCAGCGGCGTAACCTTCGATAAGAACCTCGATATCCGCAAGAAGGATACCTCCAACGGCGCGACAGCCCCCAAGGAGAACGGCTCCACGAGTACGGGCGGCAGCAGCACGACCTCGAAGGAGATCACGGGCGCTGAGGAGGTAACACTCAATGTGCCTTACGGCGAGAAAACCGCAGATCAAGCGCTGGCAGCGATCCCTAAGACCGTTACGCTGAACCTCAAGAACGGCAAGACCATCAGCGCGACCGTGACAGAGTGGAAATGGGCGGATGGCGAAGAAGCAAAGTATAACGCAACGCCTACGGCAGACACAACCTACAAGGCAACGACCACCGTAACCATACCCAGCGGCTATACCTACAACGGCACGCTGACCGCAAAGGCGTGCGTAACCGTACACCCGCTGGATAAGACGGAGCTTACGGCGGCGCTGACGGCGGCTAATGCCGTGTTCAATAACACGACAACCGATGAGAAGGTAGCCGCAACGGACAAGGAAAAAATCCTGATTACAGACAAGGCTGCCAATGCAGTCACGGAGGGCGTTCGATTTACGACAAGCGTAGCAAAGAATACCTTGGAGACTGCAATCAGCAACGCAAGGGACGCAGAAAATACTGGCTTTGCATCCCAGAAGGCATGCAAAGCCGCGGCAGATGCACTGCAAGTTGCGATAACTGCATTCAAGGGTACAATCAAAATAGGCACAAACACCACCACAGATGCATATATCCTGCAGCAGGTAAAAGACGTTGTGTCTGAGGATAGAAATTCGGATGCCCCGTATAGCTCCTACAAGCAGCCGTTGAAATTTGGCTACGTCTATAAGTTTGTAGACCAGTTTAATTTCGATAATACATCTCTGCACTTTGCGTGGGAAGCCCAGTGGAAAAACCAGAGTGAAACCGGTAATATTGGAGATTATATCGAAATAGGGAAGGACGTCAGAGGCACAAACGCCTTCTACAGCTTGGGAGCAAAGGTAATAAAAGCACCGGATGAACCGAAAGAGGTTCAATTCGTTGTTACGGTAACGGATTTTTATAACAAGGAAATCGGCAAGCTGGGCGAAAATGGCGAATACACCGCTACCATCGGCGCACCGATCAGCGCAGCCCTACAGACCGATGCCCCGCAATTTACGGCTATAAGCGATGGTACATCTTCCTCTACAAGCGCTACAAAATTCACAGGCGTTGTTCCGATTACCCTGAAGGGTGCTGATGCAATCAAATCCGTGCCCAACGACTGTGTAACGATGGCTGATAGTAATACGAATGTAACTAATAACGAAGTCAGCCTCAAGTCTATCCACGTGGATAAGGTTGAACAGAGCCCTACAGGACTGAATGTGACTGTTTCCGTTACAACCGGCGGTATGGGCGGCGTATGGAACGAGAACTCCCTTGTCCCTAAATTCAGCGACGGGAAATTGCCGAATATTTCCATTGACACAAGCAAATTGCAGTTGAAGGAAAACACTCTCGGCTGGTATCTGCCGACCGACACATTGAATCTGGGTAACATGACGGTACATGTACTCACACCCGCATTTACAGGAGTGTATCCTGCTGTTGATCCGACAACCGGCAATCCAACATTCACCATCCACACACAGAATATGCCGGAAAATGCCAAGGTCGAGGTGGCATTGGCAAAGACAAGTGTCAATGCAGCCGACATTGAAAAGGCAACAATTAAAGCCACAGCTACTCGCGGGAACGATGGCGATTATTCGGTAACCTTCGACAAGAGCAAATTTGAATCAGGCGTAGAATACTATCTTTGGTTTAGGTATGGCTCGCCCGGCTCGGATTGGGCTTACGAAAGCGTGACCAATAGACCTACCTACACCCCCAATAGCACCACCGGCGGCGGCTCCGACAGCAGCGAATCCGGCAGCGGCAATACTACCGAAGGCAGCCAAGCAGGCGCATAATCGCCTCTATCGCAAAAAGCACAAAAAATAAGGGTACGGGAAGTGCGAGCTTCCCTACCCTATTTTATGACCTGTCCCTCAAATAGAATTTTGGGGGTAGAACTTCTTGCGGAAACTTTTTCGCCAGTGCAGACATTGACAGCCCGGAAGGGGACTCCATCCAGCTTGCCGGACAGTTCATCCGACGATTGATAAAAGACCGACTGGCCTCCGGGGATTAACTTTAAACGGTTCATTTCCTCATAAGAAAGACCGCCTCCTGCATTGTAGCGCAGTTCGGAAAAATCCGGCAGTTGTCGGAGAGTGTCCAACACATATTTGTTTTTGAAATTGATACAAAAGAGGTCATAAGCTTTTTTATAGACCAGCATATAGTAAAAACCAAAAACAGCACCCGCAAAAATCACACTGAGCATCATGCCTCCGATCAGACCCCAAAAGACCCCCTGAGTTGCTGGGTCTCCAAAGCCATATTCGCTGATAGAGACAAACAAAAATCGGTTTTTCACCAGTGTCAATCCTATAAATAAAATCAGGCACACCGGGAGCAGCTTCCGCAGAATCTTATGCTTTTTAACAGCGTTCTGTCGCAACTGTTCCAGCTTGACACCGCTGATATTTTGTTCCACCATTTTTATACATCTTTTTTCCTTTCTTCTCAAAACTGCACCTTAAAGTCTTTTTTCTTTTCTTCCACAGTATAAAACTTCGCTTCTTTCATACCATAAAGTTTTGCTAAAAGCAGATAAGGAAATGTGTTAATTCTCTGGTTATACAAAGATACATTAGAGTTGTACAACCGTCTCGCCGCTTGTAAGTGTTCTTCTGCGTCAAAAATATCCTGCTGAAAATGCTGCATGGACGCATAGGAATAAAGGGTTGGGTATTGCTCAGCCAGTGCATTGATGGCAGAGTTGACCCCGGTGAGTCCCTGCTGGGCGGAAGTAAGCAAGCCGAGTTTCCGATCCAGACTTACCTGATGTCCGATCAGCCCGTCGTCTCTCATACCCGGTGTTTCCGCTCCAAGAGAGTTATCTTGCCCTCGCTGCTGCTCCAACTGCTGTCAGATTGTTTCCATCTGCTTTTGCTGTTCGGTAATCGTCTCGCTGATTGCTTTGACCGCTTCCTCAGACAGTTGTTTCTTTTCCTGAAATATGCTTTCGTTCAGTTTTTTCCCGCGCGGGTAGATGTGACTTCTGTGTAAATTTGATACTCATGTGCCAGATACTTTTTTACTGCTTCAATTTCTTCTGACAGCAGCTTCGGGCGCAGGCTCTGAAACGATTAGAGGACTCCGCCCGTACCATCTGGGATTTTGAAAATCTCGTTGCGTGGTATGACCGTCTGGATGCCAACCGCCAGCGAAAAGAGCGCTATCACGAGCTGTTCCGAGGTGGTGACGATGTTCCCCTTGACTATGGAGCAGCCGAGGGCGGGCTGTACTTTCCCGACACTCTCAACGATGTGTTGTCCAAGCTGGAACGCAAAGGTGATTTCATAGATTCCATTTTCTACTGTCCTTACGACATCCATGAACTTGTAACGGAAGAATACCTATCCAAAATACTCTGGGAATTGAATGCAGAGCACAAGGAACTGCTCTTTCTTTGCGCTGTCCGGCTGTTTAGCTCAACAAGGATCGCTAAAATACGGAATCAAAGCGACCGGAACATCCGCAAGGTGCGTGGCACAATGCTCAAAAAGATACGAAAAAAGCTGCTTCCTGCACTTTGGGATAAGGCAGAAAAGCAGCAGCCAATGACACCTTATTGGAGAAAGATTTTTTAGAAGAAAATATGACGGAGATTGATTCTGAAGAAAAGCAATAGTATAATCGGTAATATAAATTGAAATTATTTAGGTTACAATACATGACGGAGGGTTTTTTATTATGAAGAACCTTTTTGAACGAACCAGTTCTAATTGGGTGCGATATAGTGAATATGAATGGAGGGCGGCAGAGGACGGAACTCTGTATCTCACGCCCACCAAGACGGCACAACCGGGTATTTATGATCCGCTGGCAGAGTATCAGCAGATTGTCTTAGACGCTATCAATATCGGACGAATGGAATCGCAGGGCAAAACTCCACAGGAGATACAAAAAGCTATTGGACAATTTGCAGTAAAGTATGGTTTGCTTGGTCTTATGACAGCTTTGCCGACCACACCAACATTTATGGACTATGAAGCAGTTTATCTGTCGAAAAATCACTTTATCAAAGAAGAAACCATGTCCACTAAGGATTATCTGCATCTGTTCTTTCCATTTCACAATCCGGATGTGGTCAAGCGTGGTGTAGAATCCATGTGGAACATACAGAATGACCGTGTGATGATGGCGCTTGCTATGACCATGAGCGATAAGCCAATGGCAGTCAATATGAGCTTTCAAAGAGAATATGCCGAGCCATACGAATGGATGAAACAGCAATTTATTGATTTGGCGTTCACTTTCCTGACTTCTGTTATTTTTTACGAAGATTACGATGATATGACACCAGATCAAAGACTTCTGATGCAGGAAGGAATGACAGCCTTTGGCGGTATTGCACCAACTTACCGGATTGCACTGCTTGACAAGCCAACGATTATCTGGGATTTCCACTCCCTTATGCTTGGGATTCAGATGATGTTCAGCTTTATGCTGACAGACAGCGAAACCCCGGTTAAGCTTTGCAAACATTGTGCGAAAGCCTTTATTGCAAGCAGACCAAGCACTGTATTTTGCAGCCCGCAGTGCAAGAACAAGCATAATGTTTACAAAAGCAGAGCGAGAAACAAAAGTGAAGAATAGGAAGGGAATGGAATGGATATGAACGAAGAATATGGGCTAACTCCTTATGAAACAAGGGAAATCCTGTTTTATAAAACCGATAATGGTGAAGTTCGGGTTGAAATCCTTTTATATCAGGAAAACTTGTGGCTGACGCAGGCAAAGATGGCAGAATTATTTGAAGTGCAAAAGGCGGCTATTTCAAAACATTTGAAAAATATTTTTACATCCGGTGAATTGCAGGAAGAAGCAGTTGTTTCCAAAATGGAAACAACTGCGGCAGACGGCAAGCGGTACAATACAAGCTATTACAATCTGGATGCCATTATTGCTGTCGGATACCGTGTTAATTCTAAAAAGGCTACGATGTTCCGCATTTGGGCAAATCGAGTATTAAAAGAATTTATTATTAAAGGCTATGTGATGGACGATGCACGACTGCGAGAACCAGAAAACCTCTTTGGTAAGGATTATTTTGAGGAACAGTTGGAGCGTATTCGTGATATTCGCTCCAGCGAGCGCCGTTTTTATCAAAAAATCACGGACATTTACTCCCAGTGCAGTGCTGATTATGATGTGAACAGTCCTGTTACAAAAGAGTTTTTTGCCACAGTACAGAATAAGCTTCATTACGCTGTCACTCATCATACGGCGGCTGAGATTGTTTATGGACGAGCCGATAGCACAAAACCAAACATGGGCTTGACAACTTGGAAAAATGCTCCGCAGGGGCGTATTCGCAAGTCGGATGTTTCAATCGCCAAAAACTACTTGAACGAAGAAGATATTTTACATGACAAAGGCAAAGTGACCGCTGCCATCGCAAAGGCGTTTGCAGAAAGTGAATTTGAAAAATTCCGTGTTTTGCAGGACAGAACATATCAGAGTGATTTCGACCGTCTTGTGGCAAATATCGAAGAAAACAGCAAACAAACAAAATAAATCAGGAAACCCCACGCTTCCGATTTTATTGTCAGAAGTGTGGGGCTTTTGTATCAGGTTTACAGATCATACAAACAGCATAAATCTTGTTATATGCCATTTCAGAAATAGCTCCAGTTGCATAATCTGCATATGCCTTGTGACACAAATCACTTAATCTTTTACTATTTCCTTCCGTTCTACCGATTATCCTTGCTTCATCAATATAATGTATTTCCTTTTCTGATAGTCCATCATAATAATCCATTACACACACCACCTTACATAGATTCACTTTCCTCACACAGTACTCCAACAATGCGCCCCATGCAACTTTACATTTCGACTAAGAAATCCATAAGTTCATTATAGAAATCCCATTTTCTCTTAATGACAATTGTTTTGGTTTTTTCTCTTTTTTTCTGTTCATATGTCAGGCCTCCTTTCCGTTCATCTTTGTATAGATCAGACCAAAAATTGCCGAAACAAGCAGCAGAATCATAGAAATTGCAGTTCCGTATCCAAGCTCGTAGTTCTTGAATGCCTTTTGATACATAAGAATTGTCACTTCGCTATCCCCATTTTTATTTTTAGAAATATTTGCAACAGACAAAATCTTCCAAATATCCTTATGCCCTGGTAGAGTTTCAATGTCATACTCATTCTTAATTCTGCTACTGTAAAATGCACAATCAGATTCGCCCTTCCGCGATAATATTTCACCTAATATAGGATGCCCTTTTCTTGAAAGGAATACAGAAGATGTTTCTTCCTGATTTAAATACCTAAACCGATATAAATTTCCTCTGCAGGAATCATAAATATACTTCCACTCATTCCATTCTCTCGGATCAAAAATAACGGTAGTTTTCATTTTTTTCTCTAGTGCTTTTTTTGCTTTATATTCTTCCAGTTTTTTCTTCATATCAGGGCTTGTCTGTCGTGAATATAAAGGACTGACTGACATTTTTTCTACAGCGTCACTAAAAGCTGCTGTATAGTTGGGGTGCATTTTAGCGCAACGTTCCACAATATTGTCCTCACCATCTATGATAACTCCCCTGTAATATTCACATTGATAATCTTCATGCCAAACTTTTTCAGCCTCAGGTCTGAAAACCCGACTTTTTCCATCCATTGCCAGTTCTCCTTTAACTTTCGATTTGTTACTCACATACCAGATCTTTTGTCGAATTGTTTTATGATAGCCATTAAAAGCACCTTCTCTTGTGGTTATGAGTTAATTATAAAACACCAATTTACAACTTTTTTCATAAAAAAATTGTACAGGGCTTTCTGATGTATAATGAATTTGCACAAAAACATTAAAAAGGAAAGTGACCCTGTACGACAAAGACATTATACAATGAAAACTCATTAATTGGTAGACTTCATAAATATTTTCTAGCATATTTTGAAACTTTTTCTGTTCCTACGGCAGAAATATTATTTTTACTGGTACTTTCAATACTCGCATTGTGATCTCATTGGAAATGCCAGAGCAGATTCCGCGTCCTTTTTTGTAGTTTTATTGCAATAAAGAACAAAGATTCGATGTGCGAGGGCATACTTTGGGACTCGTAAAATGCTAAGCTATAGCCATCATAAGAAACAAGCATTTAATTTACGAAAAACAGGAGGACAGGACAAAATGGAAAAATTTATTTACTGGATAAAAAGGACACTGCATCATTCAAAACAATGCAACAGCTTATGTATGCTGTGCAAGTATTATGATGAATGTAAAATCGACGGACCGGTATAATATCAGGAGGTAATACCTATGGCAATGTACGACTGGAACCACAACGGAAAAAATGACAGGCAGGACGATTATTTAGAGTATATGATTTACAAGGACTGCACTAATGATAATAATTCAAATACTAATCACAGTTCATATAACAGCGACTCAGCTTTTGGCGTGAATGTGTTCGTAGTAATTGCTGTAATAGCCATATTTGCATTTATTGGTAATGCTATGGAAGAGAGTACACCCAAATGCATAAAGCCGGGATGTAATAATGAACAGACTCAAAACAGCAGTTACTGCTACTTGCATAAGCCGTATTCAGGCGGATATACATCATCAGGAAGCAGTTCATCAGGAAACAGTTCATCAAGCAGTAGCTCATCTTATTCGGATAAATCATATAATAGCAGCTCAGGCTCTGCAGGTTCATCATCAAATGCATATGGCGATGACAATAGCGGAAGCTATTCAGGCGGATCAATAGGTAGTTCATCATATCACAGCAGCTCGAGTTCTTATGATTCATATGATGAAGGATATGATGATATCTATATGAATGGTGACTATGATTATGACAGGTACGACAGTGATGATGACTATGCGGCTGGTGTAGATGATGCAATGGATGAGGCTTATGAAGAGTGGTAAAAAAGACAGGAGGACACGACAATGAAAGAAATGTATTTTACAATAGCAGGATGTAATCATTATTACGGAAGCGACTTCATGGAAAAAGGCATGAAGGTCAAGCTGGTCAAGGAGCCGGACAATGAGTATGACAACGAAGCAATACAGGTAAAGATTAAAGGACTTGGCAATGTCGGCTACGTAGCCAACAGCCCATACACCGTGAAGGGTGAGTCAATGAGTGCCGGCAGACTGTATGACAAAATCGGTGGTAAGGCAAAAGGAAAGATTGTGTTTGTGACAGACGGCGGAGTGATTTGCAAAGTAATCAGTGATGGTAAGGACAAGCCGGTGATGATAGAGGAAGACAAAGTAAATGATGAAAATCTCTAAAAAGACTGTATGACTCAAGTACCATGTGGTAAAATAATAAGCAGGACACTGAGGAGGTACATATGGATTATCTGGTAATCGATTTGGAAATGTGCAGGGTAAAGAAACTCTATAGAAAAACATATAAATACGCCAGTGAAATAATACAGATTGGCGCAGTTCTCTTAGATGAGGGATTCAACAGAACAGCCACAATGTGCGAGTATGTAAATCCTGAATACGGCGTGCTGGACAATTTTATAGAGAGCATGACAGGCATAAAAAACCGTGATATCAAACAGGCTCCGAAGCTGACAGAGGCACTTGAGCATCTGTCAGACTGGCTCGGAGACAGAGAATACAAGGTTTATGCCTGGAGTGATTCTGACAGAACGCAGATACTGCATGAGATAAAAGCAAAGAATATAGAGAGCGCAAAGATAGATGACTTTATGAAAGCAGACCGCTGGATTGATTACCAGGATGTGTTTAAGAAGCGATTTGATTTAGACAGGTGCTACAGCTTGGAGGATGCACTTGAAAGTGCAGAGATAGAGCCGGAAGGCAGATTTCATGACGGACTGGACGATGCAGTAAATACCGGAGCATTGATAAAGAAGCTGGAGCTGAATCCGGAGTATGAGATTGCCAAGTATGCACTTCCGGAGTCGGACGAGCATCTGAGTTGTACTATTGGGGACTTGTTTGAGGGATTGCAGTTGAAGTTTGGATAATATGCAAATACTATGAAGTGGTGTACATATTCTTTCATACGGGAATGCCACTTGTGGCAATGCACTGGCAACACAGATTCAATCATATGGTCGGTAGGTACAATGATATTTACTGGGGCAGATGTCAAACATTACACAGCATGTTTGCCGGCACACGTATTGCAGCAATATGGCGAAATCCGGCATGAATCCAAAAACGCTGCAGTATCTTATGGGACATAGTGATATAGAAGTTACACTTAACACCTATAAGCATTTAGGTCTTGAGGATGCAGAAAATGAATTAAAAAGGCTGGAGGACTTGCAAAATGCCAGAAAAGAACTGGAGCGGACGCAAGGGGAGTGGCCGGTGTCACAGAAGATGTTTAAAGCAATATAGGAGAATAGTTAGTTTGGAGGCGCTCTGGCGATAGTTGGAGCATTTTTTGTTATGGAAATGAGAAGAAAATGACTATATAATAAATAGTATATCAGATATAGAAGAAATGGAAAATGCCCGCAGGAAATTGGAGAAAGTGCAGAAGAAGCCAGTGAGCCAGAAAATGTCTAATTCGGTTTAAGACACAAAAGGTTTGGATGCGTTTTATGATTATGTAGAATTTTGAAAGTATACTTTAATTTAAAAGGATGAATGTGAATGGCAAAAGGATTATATGATGAATACTACACGAATGGAAAGATTGAGCTGGCTAGAACTGGAAAAAATGTTTCATTAAAAAATCATTTTACAAAAGATGAAATAAAGCAAAGAAATCATGAAATTGCTTCACATTATGAAGAATCAGTAAGCGATATATCAAATTTAGTTGCTAGCATCAGAGAAAAAATAAAAAGGTGTGATCCATTGTTATTACTTGTTACGGCAAATGATTTAAGTATGGTTCAAATGGTAAATGTTTTGTCTGATGTGCAATTAGAAAATAGCGATGCCGGGAGTTTAAGGTTAGTCGAGTATATTCAGAGTGTGCTGGTTTCAACAAAACTGGATAATAATAAGTATGATAAAGAGACACAAGACAAAATTATAATAAAAATTGTTGATGATATATACATAGACCATACCAAAGGCATAAACGATTAA
>OGIE01005453.1_pt1 | contig 10731 bp, 10 predicted proteins | sample 1571581 | NCBI WGS metagenome assembly OGIE01 (sample SAMEA2582021, study PRJEB24529) | metagenome | biome: Human gut stool | place: China | collected 2011
TTAATGGCCGGTACGGATGAAGAAAGAGAGAGTAACAGAATAGCTTATCTTAATCGGAAAGGAATACCGGAGGAGTTTCGTTGGTAGTTGCTGGTTTAAATGTCAATGACCTGCAAGTGACACTTGCAGGTAAAGGAACAAATAAAATCAGCAAAATAAGTTGTGCAAACGGAAAAAGAAAAAAGATGAAGCAACCATATAAGCCCTCGGCGTTTGAGAGCGAAATACACCCATCGCACAAAATACTTCGTATTTTATGCTCTTAAGGGTTTATATTTCGCCCTTGCAGGGGGCTTTTTATTTTATTTAAATTTAGAAGATTAGAAGACTAGGAGGAACAGATTCATGACAAGAAATTCATTTATACAGATAAGCAAGCTAACTAATTTAAAAGGCAGAATTGATTATATTACAAATCCTAAAAGGCAGGAAAATTTGTATGCAGTATATGATACGGCAGATGAAAAATTCTGGTCGGAACTTGGCAAATGCAACAGACTGGAATTTAAGAAAAGCGGAAGTTCGGGTAAGTGTATTGAATCAAGAGAATTGATAATTGCATTGCCTGAACCATTCTGCAACATGGATAAGAAAAAGGTACTTAAGGATTTCACGGAACTGTTTAAAAAATCATATGGAGTAAACTGCATTGCGGCAATGCATCACAATAAAACAAAAACAAACCTACATATTCACTTAATATTTTCAGAAAGGGAAGAACTGAAAAAAAGTCTAGAGAAAGTTGCCACAAGAAACATGTTTTATGATGAAAATGGAAAACACGTAAGAACAAAAAAAGAGATTCTTGATGTTGATGGAAAGGTAAGAAAAGGCTGTAGCATTATAAAAAAAGGGGAAGTTTATGAGTATACAAGATTTTCGAAGAAGAAGGCAGAATTTAAGGCAAGGTCATTTCTAAAAGGAGTTAAGACACTGTACACGGATCACATAAATTCTTTTCTGCAGGACAAAGATAAACTGCAGGTTTTTAGCAATAGAGACATTTATTTATCAACCAAGAAGATTGGGAAGAATAATCCAAAAGCAGAACAGATAAGGAAAAACAATAATACGAGAATGAAGTGGAATGGTATAGTTGATGAAGCATTGTTCTATGACGTTCCAAGAAAACACATAAGAACCATTAAGGAAGAAAAAATTCTTAAGACAGTAAGAAAATTCGGAAAAATGGAAACAAAAACAGTTAGAGGCTTGAATAAAAATAAATCGACCATGGAAAGTAGCAGTGTGGGAATAATAGCAGAGGTTTTTGAAAAGGCAGTGAGACTAGCCTGTGATTGTCTAAAGGGATTAATAAAAATATTTAAGAATGCCATTGGACCAAAGGCTCCTATGTTTGTAAAAGAGTATGAGCAGTATGCAAGAAACGTTGACAGATTAGTGGAAAATAATAGAAATTTAAACAAAACACATATGACTATTAAGGAGTTGGAAGAGAAGATTGAAAGAAAAGAATATAGGTTATTAGGGGGAAGAAAAAAGCTGAAAGAGGAAATCGTGCAGTTAAAAAAGCAGGAGAAAAATGCAAAAAATTTGGAAAAGAGATTGCTGAAAGATTTAAACGGAGAAAATGTTGATGATGTATTAAGTAAGTTTAACAGAACCAGAATGGAGATGGATGCATATGAAAGATTGGTTGACCGAGCAGAGAATGCAAAAGAAATGTTGGATGAGGATGTTAAAGAATATATGAATGAAATAAAAATCATAGGCAAAAAAATAGAAAAAAGTAAAAAACTAGATGATGAAATGAATTTTTATAGATAAAATATTTCTATTTTAAAATGCCCTTAATAATTAAATTTTAAGGGCATTTTAAAGAGTTTTCGTATATAAAGGAGTACTTTATATACAAATAAATTATAATATGAGCATAAATTCTTAATCAAGTATTTTGTGATTGACACTTTAAGATACTTTTCCATTTGCATTACATGAAATGGTTACGCTTCTATTAATGTTATATTTTGAACCGTCTCCATCAGTATGAGTAGCAACGGCTTTCGCAGTAGCTGAGTTTCCACTTTTTGAAGAAGTACAGCTTTTAATCGACCATGATTTGCCTGGAGATGTGGTACTGTGTGAGCAATTAGTGCATTTTGAAGTACTACCGTTATATGAAAAAGTAGCCTTGATGGAGACAGACCACAAAACGGAACCTGCAGAATTTTTGTAATATGTAGTTTTAGTTTTTGTAATTGTTTTCGATGCCGAGATTGTGGAAATATTTGAAATAGTGTCAGAAAACAAATCAGAACTAATGACAGTTATAACATAGTCACCATTGTCGAGTTTTTCTGTAGAAATGCTATCTATATTGGATAACGTAAAATTAGTGTATTCCTGCTCATCTAAAGCAATATCTTCTTTTGCATAAGTAGTGTGATTAAAAAATGATAGTGGCATAAGCACTAAAGAAAAAATAAAAAGTGTAATTTTTAATGATTTGAAATTTTTCATAGTTTCCTCCTAAATTGTTATTCTATAATGGTTTCTTCAGAATGTATTTGTTCTTCCATAAAGACTTTATGACCTTCATACTGGATATAAATTTTCATAATTGTCAAGGAGAATAGGCATATAGTTAATAAAATTAACAGTAGTTTAATATATTTTGAAATCCTAATCTTCTTTATAACATCATCAGTATTAACAGTAGAATAATACGAATCAATTATATCTTTAGGAGTACCAAATTCTTTGTACAAATCGTCAATAGTACTTTCCGGTACATCAGCTAAATAATCGTTAACATTGATTGTTATTGCTTTAATATATTTACGTTCATATTTGCCCATAACGGGAAAAAGTAGTTTAACTTTTCTAATGTATGTTCTACACAATTTATTCATCGGTGTTCTCCTCCCTATTAGATGATAAAAAATCCAAAATCTTACAAACATTAGTAGTTACCATTTGATAATCTGATGTAAGTTTCTCTAAATAAGCCAATCCCGGTTCTTCTATATGATAGTAAATTCTTGTTCGCTTTCTACCAACCAGCTTGGAATATTCTGAGATTTTTTCTTCTTTTTCCAATTTATATGCAGCGGCATATATAGTATTTTGGGACATAGGAAGAATATCATTGGTTACTTCACTAATTGTTTTTTTTATATCATAGATGTAAGTATCTTGGGTTTTCAATATTGATAAAATTAATAACTCTGCAACCCCATTAAGAAAATAGTTTTTGCTTGCCATATATACATACCTCAATTAATTGATAATGATAGTATAACTTAAAAATACATTAAGTCAATATTATAATGAACAAAATATTTATTGACAATATTTTTAAATAAACATATGATATGTTTACAAAGCTTTGTAAAATTTAATGATTTTGGAGGAGTAAAATGAGAAAGAAATTTACAAAAAAGATTATGCCATTATTAATGGCAGGAGTGTTAGTTTTGGGAGGAAGTTTAAGCAATGTTTCAGCAAAAGGTAACACGGGAATCGGAAAGATAGCGTTATCATCAACAACTGCAAAGGCTATAACAACTATTTCATCAGCATCAGCACCAGCCAACGGTTTTGCGGGATATGCTAAAATAACAGCATATTCTTCTAGCGGAAAGAAAGCAACAAACACAGTAATGTCTGCCGCAAGCAAAACAACATCAACTGTGAGTTATAAGGAAATAAAAGCTAAATTCACTAAAGCAAAAAGTGTACACAAAGAATACTATATGGGATCAGAGTTAACGAATTTTACGATGACTTTAGAAAAAAAATTATAGTAAATATGTTTTATGAATTGATTTCTATCTGCAATGCTTATTGCAGATAGAAATTGCTTTATAGATTTATGAGGAGTTATTAAATGAAATGTATAACAAGACGTATTATATTGACTATGTTTGTATTTATGGTACTTTGGGGGGGATGTAAAAAGAAAGAGGAATCAATACTTCCAAGTGCAAACAATGTGCAGGAGACAACAAATAAAACAGAAAATACTAAAGTTTCGGAAGACATAGAAATAGACAAAGAATACTTGGAAAAGAAATATCCGGGGAAAACAGTTTTAACCTGGGTGTATACAGAATCAGAAAATATAAGTAAAAAAGAACGAAAAAAATATAATGAGCCTTTGGGAATGAAATATATAACAAATAATCAGGTAATAAAATTAAACGATTATCTTACAGCAAAAGGAAAAGATTATATCATATGCTTTAAAAAAGTTGGGGACGGAAAGGATTATGCCGGAGATATAGAAAACTTAACTAAAAAAGGAGAGGCTCCGGACTTTATATTTTCAGAGTGGTATTTAGATGAAATAGGAAAACAGTTTACTACTTGGTTAACATACGATTTAATAGGTAGGGGAATGGTTGAAGAACTTTCACAATATAGAGATACCTATTTGAAAAACTATTTTTCCATAATGCCTGAGAATGCCATAAAATTATCTTCCGTTAATGGAAAATTTTATGGATATAATGAAGGAATTGGGGAATTGGAAATAGAACATAAGTGGTATGTAAACGTTGGTTTGGCAAAAGAATATGGCATTGATTTAAACAAATACAAAACCGGTGGATATGAGCAATGGTTTGATGCATGCAACAAGGTATATAAAGGCGAAAAGAAAAAAGGAAGCATAAATTTTTTGTTATGCGATGGAGGAGCATTAAAACCAATACAGGAAAACTGTGTTGTAGGCTATATTGATAAAATGGATAAAAGGGGAAATGCTGAGGTAAATGCATTTAGCGTTTCTTTGAATGGTAAAAGTATAGAAAATTATTTTAAGTCAAAGAAGATAAAAAAAGCATTAAAAGAAGTAAGGGAGTATCAAAATAGGGGATATTTTGAGTATTTGAATGAGGATGAGACAAATAATACTTTAAATGCAAATATGTTTGTGTCTAATTTGCTCTATGAAGATGTAAGTGGACACAAGGAAGAAATTGATAGGGATGCATACCCTAAAGTAAAAGACGTAAAACTATACAAGTGGGGAAATAACAATGTAAATTCACAGGATTTGATTGAACGTAATGCTATAAATGGAATATATAGAAAATCCCCAAATAAGAAAAAGGCACTGGAAGCATATGACTTTATAAATTCTGATGTTGAAGCTTCTAACATTATTAAGTTTCCGGAGTATGACGGAACAGGAAAAAAATATAGCATAACATCAGATGAGTATGATGAATACTTTAGTCGTGAAGAAAATGAAGGAAAATTTGAGGGAAGAGGATTGAAATTGGCAAATCCTTTAGTAGCAAATTCATTTAAAGATTGTAATTCTACGGAGAAAATGAGAAAAAATATAGAAAATCTAAAATTTAATGAAAAATTTGTTGACAGATATTATGATTTTACTCCAGTAAAAAAAGAAGTAAAAAAAATAATGAGTTTGGAAAAGAAATATTTAGGAGAAAGTTTTAATTATGCAGGAAGTGACTACAAAGGAAAAATATTTACAGGAGACTTTGAAACAGAATATAACAATTTTCTAAAGGAATTAGATAATGCTGGAATAGACAAGGTATTAGAATATTTAAATAATAGGTAGGCAATCAATTTTCTGCGAAAATTGATTACAAGTAAAGGAGTGGAATTTTGAAAAAACATTTAGTGATTGGAATAGTAATTTTAATGGGAGTATTTCTTCTTGTAGGATGTGGTGAAAGTAAGAAATCCAAAAAGGACGAAACAATCGTATTAAAAGAAAACAAATCAGTATGCGACGATATTTTGGTTGAGAGTGAAGAACAGGACGATTACAGTAGGTTATATTATTACGATTATGAATCGGAAAGTCAGGTGTATGCATGTAGTCAGGCAAACTGCAATCATGATATAGGTGATTTTAAAAGTGACAAAATTAATTGCAATGCCATTATAGAAGGAAAGGCAAAATATCCATTTATATACAATAGGCGTTTATATTATTTTGTTGGAGTAGGTGATACATATACACTTTGGAGCAGTAAAACTGATGGAACAGACAAGAAAGAAGTAAATGAACTGGAGTTTCCTATTTATGTAGGAGGCGAATATGTTCTGCATGGAGACAAGTTGTTTGTTGCATCCTACAAGCCGGTTATGACTGAATATGGTACAAACAGAGAGGAACAAACAGGAGCAGATGCAGAGGTTTATCAAATTAACCTTTCAAATGGCAAGGTTGAGAAGTTAACAGATTTTGGAAATAAGGCGGATGCATATTGTAGTTCAGTTCAGTTGTTTGACAATAAATTATTTATTCGTTACGACAGCAGAGAAAAAACTTACAAGGATGCAGGATTTAAAGATGTAGATCATTTTATGGTATGGATGGAGTCTGACAAATTCTCTTATGGAGAGGAAATTAAGCGACTTCAGGAGAAAAAGGAATACTATACATATGATTTGGAAAATAAGAAAACAGAAAAATTAGACATAGGCTTTGAAAGTAACTTTAAGCCATACAAGGGAATTAAAAACATGGATGGAGCATATTGGTTGCTATGTTACTCAAATGACACAGTATACTATCTGGATGCCGTTGTTGGAAAGTACAATATATATTCGTACAATATAAAAACAAAAAAACGAAAGGAGATTTTTGGCTCTTTTAAGAACGTAGATCTTTATTATGATGGGAAAATATACATAACATCAATGGATATGAATGAGAAAACAAAAAAAGAACTGGTGCCATCTGTAGATTTTAATAAGGAGCCTAAGTATTACATATATGATGTTTCAAAGGATAAAATGACTCGGCAAAGCTACGGAGAAAAAGGAAAAATTTTCTATGCAATTGATTTAAATCCTAAAGGACTTCTTATGTATGACATATCCTTTAATGAAGCATATGATTCTATTGATGAACATTCAATAACACAGATTAGTAACAATAAAATAATAAAATAAGGATGGTCATAGATAACCGTTTTTATCAGAAGCGGTTACAAAATTAGAAAGAGAAAAAATATGGCAATAAAAGAATTCAGAAAAATATTATCTCAGAAGTGGATTATTTATATTTTGTTATTGTTATGCTTTGTGAATGTATTTTTGGATACAAGAAACATAGATTCGGAAATAAAAAAAGCAGACAAAAAGCAGGAACAACAGATAGAAAAAATACAGGGGTATAACAAGTACATTGAGAACATAAGCAGTAATGCCAATGTTATATCCGGATTTTCTTTGTTTGCAGACAATAACAACTATCAGGTGAAAAGTTCAAAAAAAATTGTTAATGCATATGAACATGTAAAAAATGTTAAACCTAAATCAGGAAATTATGCTGCAATAGAAAAAGCAACAGAAATAGGTTTTAGTGATATTATTGTGCTTATTGCAATGATGCAGTGCGTAATAATAATTATGAACATTGACAGAAAGCATGGAATGTTGATTTTACTTAAATCCTGTAGGCAGGGAAGAACAGGGCTTGCCCTTGGAAAAATAGGTGGACTTTTAATGGCATCTGTATGCGTGGAAATATTCACTTTTATAGTTCATCTGTTGACTTTAACAGCAACCTTTGGATGTGGAGATTTAACAGCACCAGTACAGTCAATACCGGATTTTTATGAATCGGCGCTACCAATAAATATTCTTACATATTTAATTATTTTTGTCTTGCTAAAAATAGCTGTTGTATTTTCATATACCCTTTTTATTTTTTTGATAGCAGTTTTATGTGACAACAGTGGAATTATATATGCAATAACAGGTGCTGTTATTGGAGTGTCGGCAGTAGCAAGCTTAAATATTATGTGGGACTATAGGATTGCATTTATTAAGATTCTAAGTCCGGTTACATTGATAAACATAAAATCAATAACGGAAAAATATTATAACTTAAATTTGGCGGGAAATCCTTTTAATGTAATGTCTGTTGGAATATTAATTATAATAGGATATATTGCTCTTTTTACGACTTTGTCAACAATGTTTTTTAAGAGAAAAAACGTGCTTCACATTGAAATAAAGAAAGCTAAAGGAAAGCAAAAAAATAGACAGAAGAAGCCTATTGGAATGCTGGCAATGGAGTATAAAAAACTTTTGATTACAAACAAGGGCATATTGATGTTACTTGTACTGTGTATTATACAGGGAGCCATATTAAGTAATGTAAACACAACAATTGATGGCGACCAAAAGTACTACAGTAATTATATGGATGATATTGAGGGACCGGTATCAGAAAGCAAGGAAGAATACATACAAAAAGAAAAAGATTATTTTAAGGATGTCACGAAAAAATATAAAAGAAAGCAGACACAATATTTGCAGGGAAAAATAACAGGTTCAGAGCTATCAATTGCAGAAAATCAATACATTACAAAAATGATGCCTAATGTAGCGTTTAAAAAAGTGCTGAAAAGACAAAAGTATTTAAAGAAATTAAATAGAGACAGGGGCATACAGGGTTGGTACGTTAATGACATAGGAATAAATTATCTTATACATCCAAATCGCATTTACAATGAAAAAATCGCATGGATATTTATGATGTTAATAATGAGTGTAATGGTAGTAATTTGTATGGCTTACGAGGAACAGACAGGAATGGACAGGCTGTCGGATACTACAATGTTTGGTGGAAGAAAACTACTAAATAAAAAAATAATAGCTTCGGTTACAGTTTCATTGTTAATATTTGCCATATCCAATTTGCCGTTTTTAATACTGGTAATCAGGTCCTATCATTTCAGCGGTGTAATGGCACCAATCAACAGTTTAATGGGATATGAGAATTGGATACGAGTACCAATATTGATTGTGTTAATGGGGGTTTACATTGTTAAGCTATTAATAATGTTAATGGCAACTATGGTTGTTATTTTGATTTCATGCAAATTGACGGGAATGGTAAAAAAGATGGCTGTATCAATTACAATATTAGTAGTGCCACTTATAATTATGACAATAATATAAGGTCTGGTGTGAAGAATTTTCTTCATAGCTATTTGCATCAACAGCCTAAGACGGTGGAATGGAGATTAATATGAATAAATTAGAAATAATAAATTTAGCGAAAAAGTACGGAAATAAAACAGCATTAAACAACTTTACATATTCATTTGAAAATGGAGTTTACGGATTAATAGGACCAAACGGTGCAGGAAAATCAACTCTTATGAACATATTAGTTGACGGAATTACAAAAACTAATGGAGATGTACTTTATAATGGAGAGAAAATTGAAAAGCTTGGAAAAGAGTTCGGAATCAGCCCTGTCACAGCGCGTCTTATCCGAAACCGTGAGGTGATCGGGGAGGCGGCATTTGAAAGATATCTGAATGGAAGTTTAAAGGATTTATACGATCCACATTTATTGAAAGATGCAGATCGTTTGACAGATATTTTAAAAGTTAAAATAGAAGAGCAAAAGCCGATCCATATTATCGGCGACTATGATATAGATGGAGTTATGTCAACCTATATTTTATACCGGGGAATTAAACACTGTGGTGGAAATGTTTCCACGCAGATTCCGGACCGCATGAAGGATGGCTATGGAATCAATGAGAATCTGATCGATCAGGCAAAAAGAGATGGAATGGATACCATTCTTACGTGCGATAACGGAATTGCTGCAATCTCAGAGATTGCGCATGCCAAAGAACTTGGGATTACCATTTGTCTGGAAGGAGATGTTCCGGAAAATTCAACATATCGAATTTTGCTTGACCGTGCAATTCGTGAGTGCGTGACAAATTGTGCGAAGCATGCACACGGAAAAAGAGTAAATGTGAAAATAGAAGAAAATCGGAGGGAATATCTGCTTAAGCTTACAAACGATGGAATGGTTCCAAAAAAAGGAGCAAAAGAAGGTGGAGGATTATCCGCGCTTCGCAGAGCATTGGAGATAGAAGGATGCAGGATGTTTACCGTGTTTGAGCCAGAGTTTTGTTTACTTATAAAGATGCCAAAGACAAAGTAAGCAGTGGAGACAGGATTGAAAGAGGGGAAAAATTATGGTGCGTGTACTAATTGTAGAAGATCAAAAGATTATGCAACGATACTTTGAGTATATCCTTTTGCAGGATCCGGAATTTCGACATGTTGATACGGTTGCAGATGCAGAGGAAGCAGTGAAAATTTGTACTTATTCCGCGATTGATATTGTATTGATGGATGTCCAGACCTTTCATAATCATGATGGATTAAAAGCGGGAAAAGCAATCAAAGAGGCATGTCCGTATACAAAGATTTTGATTGTGACTTCTCTTATTGATCCGAAGGTGCTGGAGCGTGCAAAAAGTGGGTGTGCGGACAGCCTTTGGTATAAAGATCATGGAGAGGAAGAAATTCGGGATGTGATTTGGCGCACTGTAAAAGGAGAACATGTTTTTCCAGATGTCACACCGAGTGTCGAGTTAAACTGGATTACAAGCGGGGAAATTAGCCCAAGGCAGCTAGAGATGCTGAGATTGTATATTTGTGGATTTTCTTATGCAGAGATTGCTCAAAAGATGAATTGTTCAAGGGCAGGCGTAAGGTGGAATTTTCAGGAAATGATTTCAAAAGCCGGTTATAGCTGCAAAGAAGATTTGATTGCCGCAGCATTGGAAAGTAAGTTGATTGTTACGACATTAAAATGATATTTTTAATAAAAATCAGATAATTTTTAAATTACTATCAGAAGTAACAGTGAACAAATAGTGTTTCCCTTGTATAATGTGAATATAAGAGAAAATCACATTATGCAAAGGAGGAAAAAGAGATGAAGAAGAGTATAAG
>OGIE01005468.1_pt1 | contig 10696 bp, 9 predicted proteins | sample 1571581 | NCBI WGS metagenome assembly OGIE01 (sample SAMEA2582021, study PRJEB24529) | metagenome | biome: Human gut stool | place: China | collected 2011
TTGCAGATATAAAGATTTTTACCTCTTTATTTTTCCAAGTGCAAATATAATAGTAAGGGCAAAAGCCTTTTAAAAAAGGATATTAAGAATGAAAACAAGAGAAGGCAAGAAACCAGCACCACGATGGCAGCGATGTAGATATCTATGTAGAAATGCCCCCTAAGTTTTTTCTAGTAGTCCGTCTGAAGGCATACTTGGAAGAACTTTTAGACAGCCCTGCCGGTATTATCCGGAAGCACCAACACCTCAATCCCTTCCTACTCAAGGAAATTGAGAAAGACGGGATTGAAGTGATAGCAAACAGAAATGAGCGGTAAGAAACTCGACAGGTTCCGCAAGGTCTGCGCATCGGTACACTTTATTCCTCCTCGTCTCTACGCCTCCTATGCCACTTGTAGTCATTGTACAATACCCACAAACCGCCTCCCCCAAAGAAGAGACAGCCCACTATTCCCACTACCTGACAATATGTTTCAGATGGAATTTTTCTTGATACTTTTGGATGAAGAAACATATTGATGCCACCACACACAAAAATCAGACACAACAGGTAAAACTTAATTTTAATCGATATTTTCTTCCTATAAAAAAGAAAACAAACCAAAGAAAGACCTACCATTAACACTAAAATTAATGAAGACATTCTCCCAAAAGTAAATTCTTCATGCCTCAATAACCTAAGGCATAGCGTAAATATGGAAGCAGTAACCAATACAAGACCAACTGCATAACCTATCCAAATCACTTTTCGATTATCTTTAGAATCGAAAAGTGAACCCACGCTCTTCCAAAATTTATCCATATCTTTCATAAAGCTTATTCCCAATAATAGTAGTTACTAATCACGACGCCTTGGTTCCGGCTCCGCCACCATTTCCGGCACTTCTTCCGGCAATTCATATCTACTGATATGATGATCTTCCAGATAGATATGGTTCAGCGTAAAGGCGAGCGACTCCAGCGTCTTCTCCCTTACCGCCGGCTTCAGTTCACATTCCCATATCACGATGGTATGCCATCCCATTTCAGCCAGCCGGTGCAGCACCTCATGGTCCCTCTCCCGGTTCCTCCTGATCTTCTCCATCCAGAACCCGGTGTTCGATTTCGGCACCACATAATACTTGCATCCCTCATGTCCGTGCCAGAAGCATCCGTTCACCAGAATACAGGTACGATATTTCCTCAGCACGATGTCCGGCTTGCCCGGCAACCGCGGATGATTGAGCCGATACCTGAATCCCCTACTCCACAGAAATTTCCTGACAAGAATCTCCGGGTTGGTATCCCTGCCCCTTATTGCCGCCATATTGTTATGGCGCTGTTCTATGGTTAAACGGTCTGACATACTCTTTATTTACAAAGACTTCTTTTAACGTAACTTAGAAATAAAAACGAGGTCACTCTTACCAGCAACCTCGTTCAAATATTAGTTGAGTTTTAAAATATCCTCCTTGGCAAGCCCTGTATATCTTGCAATTTTATCAATAGGCTCGTTTTCCATCAGCATAATCTTAGCCATTTCTATTTTACCCTCTTTTTTACCTTCTATTCTACCTTCTATGATAGCTCCTTTATATGCAGCAATGTTATCACGCATCACCTTGATACTTTCATCATATTTTTCACGGTCTTCCTTACTGAGTGCAGTGATATCCGCTATCTCAGCCAGTTTCTGGAAGACGGCATTTCTTGCCATAAACGGCATTCTTTCCAATGTACTCATATTCTTTAAAACAAATATCCAACATTCAAAATCAGTTTCACATTCATCCTCCTCCTTAGTAAAGAGGGGAAGCATAAGATATATCATTCTGAGATTATCAGAGAAAACCCGTCCTGTTTCTGTATCCACAAGACAAACATCTGTTCTAAACTTCTCAGGGCTTCTACTCTCTATATTGAAGTTCATAAAACATACAGTATAGACCGGTGCGAGGTGATAGTCCCATTCCCCCTTCACGCCTTGCTTTACTATAGCACGCGAAGCATAATAAAGAGAGCGATCTACAAAATGTTCCTGATAACGGTTTTGCATCTCCACAATAATATGCTGTCCCTGATCTGTAGTACAATATATATCATATATGATACCACGCATATTCTTTGCCTCGGGCAATTGCTCCTTGTCCTTAAAGGTGATATCCGTTATCGTATGCTCACCCTTCAGGAGATCATTGAGGAAACTAATCAGTAAATCTTTAGTGATTTCCTGTCCAAAGATCAGTTTAAAACCCCAATCAGAAAATGGATTTATAAACTTTCCCATACGCTATCTTATTTTTTTCTGCAAATTTACATTTTTCCTTTGAAAACACAAAAGAAAAAGCCCAAAAACTTGCATAAAAGAGAAATATTTCATATATTTGCATAAGAAAAGCTGCACTCGGCAATTTGAAAGCAAGCTTTTCATTACGCTCGTTTGCATTACAAACATTTTAAATTATATAATTATGTTAGGAACTGAACTTCCGCATGTGGTTCAGGCACGGGCTGAAGGCCCAGAAGCTCCTAGCCCAGGGTAACACCCTGGGTATAAGCGCAATTCGCCTTGCGCCCTGAACCAACGGTCACCGGCGCGTAGCGGAAAGGTAAAGGGCAAAAGGCTTTTAAAAAAGGATATTAAGAATGAAAACAAGAGAAGAATACATAGCCCTCATCACATCTCATGCCGAAGAACTGCAAAACACCTTCGGCATCACCTCCCTGCGCCTCTTTGGTTCTGTAGCAAGAAACCAGCACCACGATGGCAGCGATGTAGATATCTATGTAGAAATGCCCCCTAAGTTTTTTCTGATAGTCCGTCTGAAAGCATACCTTGAAGCCCTTCTGGGTTGCCCTGTCGATATTATCCGAAAGCACCAGCACCTCAATCCCTTCCTGCTCAAGGAAATTGAGAGAGATGGGATTGAAGTGATAGCAGAGCGATAGATTAGGGACACTCGTTGGTGAGTATACAGACGATATTACGAGTAACTTTCTCAAGACACCCGCTTATACTAAAATCCTTAGTTCCAATAAAGAGGTTGACTTTTATAAAGTACTACCTTATCTACTGAAGAGACTATAAGATCACTCAGGTTAACTTCGATAACTCGGTATTGAGCTTATACTAATTTTTATTGTTGACCTACGTGACAGTAATAGATTTTTTATTTGACATCTATTTATATCTTGGTGTTTCATTTCTGGACCTAACATTATCTCTTCTAGAACAAATGGATATTCGCGTTCATCTCCATTATGTCCCAATAAGTTCAATTCTATATATGGTGTTATTATAGATTTATCTGTACTATACCATCCATGCGGTTCCTTTGAAGAGACAAAAAGACGATGTTCTTTTTCTATTTTAAAATCACTTGGCTTAATAAATAAACTGTTATTATCTAAAATACGAAATCTAAATCTAATATTTTCTTTTTCTAACTCGTGATTTATTTTTTGAATCTTTGAGAAAACCTCATTATTCTTATCTATATACTTTACTTTTTTCACGACTGATTCTTTATTTGTTTTCTTAAAAATCATACATACTCCCTTAGCATCTTCGCCGTAAAAGCGCCACATGTTCAAATCATCTATACTATCAGTAAAAGATGTGATAAATTTTTTATCTGCAAAAAAATATTTATCATCTTTATCTTCTTCTGTTTCTTTAAAGTTTCGTGTGTATTCCGATAAATAATCAACTTCAGTCCTATCATTCATTGAAACAATAGAATTTAAACGCATTTTACCAGTATCTAAAGTTTTTAACAATGTACTCAAACAACAATATTTTGCTAAAACTTCTTCCGTAGAATCCTCAACAACAAACTCTGGGAACAAAGTGCTTTCGACTTTATCATTAAGATAATAGCAATCCCTAGCCCAATCGTAACAAATATCATTAGGCTTAATTTCTTTATTAACAATCTCTTGAACTTTCTTTTTTATGCATCCTACAACTTTATCAAAATTCGTTGGCAAAGAAAACAATTTACTAAGAGCTTCATCTTTTGTTAAACCATGATTATATATATTTTTTCCATATTCTTGATACATCAGATCTGTTCTGGAGTATACTGCTAAACTCTTTTTCACTTTGTCAAATCTTGTATTTATTCTTTTAACGCCTATACATCCGCCAATTAAATTAACACTGATATTACAAAATGCTCTACCATCTAAACGAACAACAGATGTCAATTGCATTATGTGTTTAAAAGAAAAATCCTCAATTATTTCTAGTATATCATTATCACAAAATTTCTCCCTTACTGCACTAATTAGTTCGTAATACGATTTCAATTGAGAATTCAAACGTTCCTGTTCTTTCACTGCAACATCCCAATTCTCATACATAAATTGATACTTATCGAAACAATTACCTATAGTGTTATAAATACGTAAAAGCATAAGTCTATTTTGAATTTTGCTTTTACTTATAACACAATTATCTGCTATTTTTGGGGCATTCTTTACATCAAAATCATGTCCTCTAAATACCGGTATTTCATCAACAATATCAGAAAAACCTCTTCTACGAAACTCATTAGCATTAATTTCATCTTTATTTTCAGACAAAAAAGAGTCTAGCTCTTTTTGGAACATATACTTACGTAACAAATAAGTATCTAATACAACTTTTTTTGTGTCTTTGTCAAGACCTAACATATAAAGAGTTTCTTTCATGTCCTTCTTTTCCATATTATTTATTTCCTAAATTTTATCAATTCTTTACCCGTCATAAAGATAGGCGCACCATCAACATATTCCCTGTCATCTATTCGTTTTTGGGAAATCAACCGTTGTACATCAAGTTTACCTAGCGTTACTTCTTCATCAAAGACATAACAGAAATAATTACCCTTTGACTCACTTGGATAAAGGGTTTCACGCATTCTGTCCTTTTTGATAAAAGCATGGTGATGTACATGGAACACACGATACTTATTTTCGTGTTCATGCCCGTACTCATAGAGCACAACAAATGATACCACCATCTTGTCAAGGTGAGCCTTAATCTGCCCACCTTCACGTTCTTTACCAACACGAATATTATATATAAGAGTTCCCTTATCATTCTTTCCGAGAATCCAATTGAGGTGTGCTTCGTCATGATAGCAACCAACCAGAATCGTTTTATCAAGATAACGCTCAAGATAGTGCATCGTCAGGAACGAAGACGGCACCTGTATACCCTCTGCCAATGGAGCAACCTCTGGTAATAACGTTTTAGGATCATCACCTAACTTGCATGGCACTACATAAAAAGAATCTTTCAACTGAGAAAGAATAGTTGCATTTTCACCAGCAAACTGTTCCCCGTTATCCAGCGCTAAAGAGTAGTACCTCTGTGTACCTCTATCATCGTAAGGTGTAAATATCTTGCCGAGTAACTGCTGGAAATGGTCTTGGATATATTCCACGCCACTCACTCCTTCCTTGGCTGTCACAGCGTAAAAGTCAAACTTGGAATTTAGCATTTGCTGGATTTCCTTACGGAACATTTTCCTAACCTTATCTCGCCAAACTTTCTTTTCTCCTTGCCCGTTACGCCCATACAGGGCAACAACAAACAGGAAGTTTACATCATAATGGAACAGGAGCAGCGTATCACGGTCAAACAATCTGTTCTGAAACTGCTTGGAAATGTATCTGTTGTTCTTTCTGTCAGTTTCCTTGATACCATCTATGGCATAGCGAAACTTTTCGTCCATAGTTGCAGAAATGAAGAAGTTAGGAATGATGTTATATCCTTCTGTTTCATCATCCCGAAGCTTTATACCGGATTCAGGCTTTCTGCCGCTGTTAAAGATATCCAGGTTCCACTGTATCACGTTTCTCGCATAGGTGTATTGCTTATAAATGGACTCCTTCCCGAGTTCGTTGCCCATCTTATAATACTTACTGTCACCGATATAATAAGTATTGCTTGATTCGTCATTAATCAAGCTCTTCGCCGTAAAGAGGTGGTCCACGATCTTACCGTCTTCCTGTTTCTTGTCCATTCCGTCAGGCAGCGGATTATCGCCCACCAAGGCATCAATAATCGCCTCAAACACGATATGAAAACTCTTGACAAGCAGATACTCTTTCTGACTGGTATTTACATATATCTGATGTGACTTGTCGAAGAAAGCATAGCACAGTTTCCAAAGCTGCAACGCCTTGTCTGAGAAATACTTATACTTTATCTGATTCAAGCGTACTTTGCCATATCCGTTTCTGTATTTCTCAAACTGTTTTCCCTTTATCAGGTCAAAATTACAGTTTATCTCTTTAGGGAACCCGTATGTATCACCTATATAGTTGAGAATCGAGAAGAAGATAACAAGCAGTTCTTCATCAAAGTTAATCTTACGTTTCTTGTTAACTGGATTTAAATAGATAGCATTCCCATCTTGTATAATAGCAGAAGTAGTACTGATAGTGCGGGTCCAGTTTATCTTGTTCAAGCCTGAATGGAGGTTCTTCAGCACGAAGAAGAAGAAACTTTTATTGTCCTTATTAAACTGGATTAGCGACAGAAGAATATCAAGGAATGTATTGCTCTTTCGCTTGCTGCTACCACCCACCTGATTAATCATCTTCTGATAAACAATAGTCGAGTCGTTGCTCTTGTCGTTCTTATATACAACGATGGCTCTATATATCCATACAGCAAAGCCATAGAGGAAATCACGCTCCTCTTTTGTCAGTTTTTCCTGACCTTCAGGGTTGATAATATCGTATGGCTGGTACTTGCCAAAAGCAAGTTCCTTGCCATCCACATCACGCAGCAATACTTTAGGAAGAATAAACACGCAGTCTCCTAATAGGGGATTATAATAATACCCTACATAATGGATGGACACCTTGCCCTCTACGTTCTCCATTGCATCGATGCCGTATAATACATCGTGCACATCAGATACATTGTATTGATATTCTTCTATCAGGATTCTCATTTTCCTACTTTTTAAATCGATTATTTGCAGACAAAAGTCTTATTCATAACATACTTTCAGCTGCAAGTCTAAGCGATTATCCAACAGCATTACCATGCGGTACATAGTGATGTTGTTAATACCCTTAACAATATAACAATCGCCCTCCTGGATATAGCTAAAAGTTGGATCATTCAATATCGCCTCATATTTACTCTTTGTTACCAGAGGTGTATGGCGGCGATGATATTTCATTTCTGCCGCAATTTTCTCCACCTGTTCTATTCCGATTTTAGAAAGCGTCTTATGATAGGTATCAAACTTATTATTCTCGTTTATTACGGTTCCGTCAGGGAATTCAACAGTAAATACCTTAGGTGTTCTAGGGAGTTTCTTATCGCCTTCAGTTTCAAATCCCTCTTCGCTGTTGTCCTCATCAGCTTCAGAATCAGGTTCCAAATTCAAGTTACTTAGGAATTTAACGATTTTCGTTCCATTCACTTTCACCTGATTATTTTCTACAGAGTAGAACTTGTCAAATGAGAGTTTTTCTCCATCCTCATCCTTAAAGGTATCTCCCTCAAATTCAGAGTCTTTGAATACATCGTTCCAAAGATAGAAGATAACCTTACTGACAAATTTATCGGCACTTATCACACCGTCATTAGCCTTGCAGAAGAAGTAACCCATCTTCTTGTCTTCAGAATAGGTTGCATGGTAAACTTTGTCATTAATAGCCTCAAGGAATTTCCACCAACCATACCGGGCTCCGTTCACTTCAATCATCCAGTTCTTACCAGCATCACTTATTGGCACATAATGCCAGTCCCAACGGCGCTTGAAGGCAGAATCTATCGGGAAGAGACTCTGGTCGCTGGTATTCATAGTTGCCCAAATATAGAGGTTGTTAGGAAGCAGCAGGACGTCACCAGCCAACACTTCAGCTACAATGTCCTTATCGCCTTTAAACAGAGCGTTAATACCCTCCTTATTCTTGATTTCCAGTCCTTTAAATTCTTTTTCGAGCAGTTTCTTCATGTCAGAATCAGCCTTGATAGGATACTCAGAGAATCCTTCATCGCCACGATCGAGTAACTGGAAGAGATCTCCGAAAATCTGGGCGCAGTTGCCACGGTTAATCTCTTCTATAACCAGAAATTCGTCCATAGGCTCTTCGCCCTCTTGTACGTCACAATACTTCCTCCATGCCGCAACGTATGCCTGTAGGAAGGCCTGACTCACGTACTCGTAGACGATTTTATCCTCCATCATTTCTTTACCGTTAAGTTTTACAGGGACAGCATTAGTACCAATAACAGTCGTTACAGGTACAGACTTAGTGGTAGGCTTATATGCGCCTACAAAAGTGGAATAGTCGGTATCAGGATGGAACGTTGTTCTGATAACATCCTTGCCCGCTGTAAGCTCGTTTATAGCGTGGCTCTTGCCGGTGCCAGGGGCACCGTAGAAGATTTGCTGGAGAGGTATTGTACTCTCAGGGTTCTTTTTTGTAGAAGTAGTGCTAGGCGATGACCCTTCAAAAGACTTCCATTCAGTCGATTCGAGAAGCAAGTTCAGACAATTTTGATTTGCCAGTCCCTTTACTATAGCCCCTATCAAACTACTAGAAGCGTTAATTGTATTTGCAATATTAAGCACAGGAGAATCGGTAAAATCATTCGAACGCTTTATATTCTTTCCACCACCCCAAAACTCGTAATCCCAAAGGAATTTTACCAGAAGCTCTTTGTCTGTACCATCATAGGATTCAAGAAAATGCTCTGCTTTTTCCTTACAAACCTCTTTAGTTTTCTGGTTCTCTGGAATGCCTTTATTATCTTTACTTGGATGGCAAGCTTCATACATATCATCCGTGAAACCAAAATCTTCTAGCTTTTTCTTATACTTAACCAATTCTATATAATACTGACAACAGCATGCAGCTATATATACCCATTGGTTAGGTATTACAAGTAAAGACTTTTTAGAACTAACCTGCAATGTATACATGTTATACCGTTCTATCTTATATTCGCCAAAGGATTGAAATTTTGCTTTGAACTCATCTGGCAAAACACAGTCATCCATATTTGAATGAGCAATGAGCTCACTCAAACTTGCTTTCAATACTCCTAAATCTAACAACTCCTCCATACTATGACTTATTTAATAATTGATTGACTATTTCTTGTGCTAACCTTTTTATCACAGGTACAGCTACACTATTTCCAAATTGATGATATGCTTCTTTCTTTGAAACTACTATTCGGAATTCAGGGTTAGCAGAATTATAATTCTGGTTATCAGCACATTCCGGATATTTCCATCCGTTTCCAATAATTCTATACCCCTGTAATCTTCCTGCTTCTACAGGTGATAATGTACGAGGGTTTTTATCTGCTTGATCTATTAAGATTTCGCTTCCATCTTTCCAATATCTTGCAGAAATCGTACTACAGTACTCACTATCACCGAAGAATTTACGATAACCGAAACCTTTGCCGTTAGCCATGTTGCGTTCCTTACGTCTCTGGTGACCTTCCCACATTCTGTCAGAAATAGTAAAGTCTGCCACAGCATCATCTGGTTCAAATATATCAGAAACCTTAGTAGGCATTGTTCCTTCCTTTAACTTTGATTTGTCATATATCGTATTACCATCTGCATCAATACCGTATGGGAACTTGAACGTTTCTACATTGATAGCTTTCTTGTACCATGCTATGATAAATAATCTCTCCCTGTTCTGAGGAACGCCGAAATATTTAGCATTAAGTACTGTATATGAAACGCCGTAGCCTAACTCTTCCAATGTAGCAAGAATTACCTTTAACGTATTACCTTTATCATGGCTCTTTAGACCTCTAACATTTTCTAGAAACAAGACCTTTGGAGGGCATCCATTCTCTATCTTGTACTTTACAATATTTGCTATATTGAAAAACAAAGTACCTCTAGTGTCTTCGAAACCTCTTTTAAGTCCAGCCACAGAAAAGGGCTGACAAGGAAAGCCACCACAACAAACATCAAAATCAGGTATGTCTGCAGGATTAGCCTTGGTTACATCCTCATTAAAATATTTGTAATTTCCAGATGAATCTTTTTCGAAAAGACCAGGCTCGATATCCTTATAATTTGCTTCATATGATATACGAGCATATTTATCCCATTCACTTGCAAAAACGCAATGAGCTCCTACGCTATGCATAGCTGTATGAAAACCTCCTATGCCAGCGAATAAATCTATAAATGTATATGACTTTTTCAATTTGCTATTCCTTCCTATTATTTTTAGATTGTTTAAACTTTGAAATAATATCTTCGTCGATTTCTTTGATAAAATCAACGAAAGGAATTTCTAGGATTTCGCAAATCGTTAGAAGTTCAACTATATCTAAACGGCGCTCGCAAATTTCAACTTTGCTAACGAAAGTTTGGTTAACTCCCAACCTTTCAGCCAGTTGCATCTGCGTAACGCCCTTTCCTTCTCGCTTGGCACGCAAGCGAGCTATCATGCGTTGGTATAATTTTGTATGTATACTTTTATCCATAAGTCACTTATTTTAGTGCAAATATATAACCCAAAATCGGTTAGCCCAAATAAGGCTAAAAGTATTTTATCCCCAAAAAGACTACATTTTAACATAATTAGCAGAATTCCATAGCCAGTTCAAGGATGGATTGAGAAGCAAAGCCTGAGGTTCGGGGCGCCATATAAAGCTTTTGCCCCTACTATTATATTTGCACTTGGAAAAATAAAGAGGTAAAAATCTTTATATCTGCAA
>OGIE01005472.1_pt1 | contig 10694 bp, 6 predicted proteins | sample 1571581 | NCBI WGS metagenome assembly OGIE01 (sample SAMEA2582021, study PRJEB24529) | metagenome | biome: Human gut stool | place: China | collected 2011
GGCGCTCCTTTAAAAAAATGGAAGCCATGAGCAGTGTAGATCACCGGACCTGTATGGGTATTATGTGCTGCCAGACGGGCTAATGCCCCACCCATAGGGGTGTGGCAGTGCACCAGGTCAAATTCATGTTCTTCCATTAATTCTTTCAACTGCCTATACGCAGTTATATTCTTCCGTTTAAAAGGACTTCTCTCAAAGTCTATCTGATGACAGATGATTCCTGTTCCTTCCAGGCGACTATTATCATCACCATAAGAAGGATTATGGAAATTACTGGCATAATGCACCTCATATCCCATATTCTGAAGGATATGTACATTATTCATTTCAAATTGAGGCACAAACCCACTTACATGAGTTACCAGGAGAGCTTTTCTCATTTCTCCACTCCTTCTGTACTTTCTTTCAAAAACAGGATCTTCGGTGTCATAATAATAAGTTTCAGATCTAAAAGAACTGAATACTTACGAATATACATAAGATCAAATTTCAGCTTATCATACGGTGTAGTATTATATTTTCCATACACCTGGGCATAACCTGTCAGACCCGCTTTTACTTTCATTCTGTCCGGGAATTCTGGGATTTCATTAGTAAATTCTTCTACCAGTTCCGGACGCTCCGGACGAGGACCTACAATAGACATATCACCTTTTAAGATGTTAAGTACCTGTGGCAGTTCATCCAGACGGGTTGCGCGAAGTAAACGTCCTACAGGAAGAATACGCGGATCACCTTCTGCTGCCAATCGTGGAATTCCGTCTTTTTCTGCATTCTGTATCATTGTACGGAACTTATAAATTTTAAAGGGTCTTCCATCTTTGGTTAAACGTGTCTGGGTATAAAAAACTGGTCCATGGTCTGTCAGCTTAATACTCAGTCCGATGACAATAAAAAACGGAATTGTAATAATAATTCCTATCATAGATCCGATGATATCGATCACACGTTTCACAAACTGCTGCTCAATGCTTAATCCCATATTTCTTGACAATAATAATGGTGTATCAAACAAATTCAGTTCATCCGAACTGCGAAGCAGAATATCAGATATTTTGGGAACACTGTATGTCCTAATCGAATGATCAAAACAATACTTGATTATTACATTTCTTTCATGAGAAGGAATATCACCAACAATAATCGCATCATACTGATGGATTTTCTCAATCAGTGCCTCTTTACCCATATGATAATTGATCGTTTCACAGATCATATATTTATCATCTCTGGCATTGATCTTTTCTATTAAATGATAATCAGACCGTTCTCCTGAAATCAGCAGCATTCTCCTTGGCGGAAAGGCATTTGCATACAAAAGCTGAAACAACATCGTCCAGCACCATACGATCAACACGTCCGCTACTGTCATAACTAAAACCATCTTTGGTTCGAATAATTTCTTATCCAGAACAGACAGCTGAAAGTATGTAAAAATATTCGTAAATATCAAAGACAATGCCTGGGAATAAATCAGATTTCCTTTTCTCAGATATCCGATTTTAAAACCTCCATACGCATTCATAAAGAAGATCAGCATAGCAGCGTAAATTCCCGCCATCATCCACATACCTCTGCGGTAAAACGGATACAAAATGATCTTATTATAATAACGAACCCAAAACTGATGATATGTTACTGTAAGAAGCAGGATCATAACCACTGAAAAGAAGCATTTGATCAGTCGTTTGTATTTTTCATCTATCCTCATAAGTCTTTATTTCCTATCTATATTTCGCTTGTAATCTTATATTCCGCCTGATAAACCATTTTACAGTATATCATCTGACTGCTGAAAAGACAACGTTGAAGCAGTTTTTTCTTGATTCTTCTGCCGTATATAGCCATATAAAAGGATCATCCAGAAGAATGGCTGACGATAATTTACCAGCAAAAAGCTTTCTACTATTAAAGAACCGGCAATTATCCATTCTACAGCAGAAATTTTTCTCATTTTTTCCCAAAGCCACTTTAAAAGTAATACAGTTGGAATCACACCATAACTAAACCATATATTGAGAAAACTGCAATGGATCTCATTTTGTTGAGCGGCTTTCAGGAAACGATTAAAATTACCTTCTCCTGCTCCTAACAATAAATATCTAGGATACAATGCCTCCCGGTCCATTCCCCGGTCGGAAAGCATGGTAGAATTGCCTCCATATAGTACTTTCCATATCTTTTCCTGTATTCTGGTAAGCATAGTATAATCCGTATTCTTAAGATTAAAATCCGGACCTGGGAAAATTTTTATCACTATTGCGATAGCTGCCAGTATAAGTACCACGCCCAACGTCATTTCTGTTTTTCTGGGAATGTTCCATTTACTCCTATATCTTACATAAAACCATATCGCCATTCCTACTGTATACAACATCAAACCTAAAAAAATGCCCGTGGATTTGGATATACTCATAAAAAACACACCCAGACAATAATAGATGGGGGCCGTACGGTCCCCATAATTGCATGCATACAAGCTGATTAATAAAATCATACAAAACAGATAAAATGCATACTGATTAGGATCATTAAAGGTACCCATATACCGGGTTGGTCCCCAATATTCTGTAAATACTCTTCCATAACCAAGCACCCATATAACTGCCTGCGTTAGAATATTGATCTTACATACCCCATTCAACTTTTTTAAAAAGTCTTTATCTGCCAATTCTAAGAAACACCATATGGCCGCCCCATTAAAAATCCAGTATAAGGTATATCGTTCATAATCCCGACAATGATCCTTAATAGTAAAAAACAGATTTATAATTACTACGCAGATCAGAAATGCAATTAAGAATTTTTCTCTTTTCAAGTCTGTCACCGAAGGCATTTTTCTCTTTCCGCGTACTATATCTAAAACAAGAAATATCACGCAAAAAGCCATACACAGATCAGCGATTCCAACACTGCCTGAACTTTTTATATAAAACTGTTTTAAAAATACAAATAATAAGAAAGCAGCCTGTGTCATTCCTCGTCCTCGCTCTGAGCTGTTCCAACGCTCATCAACATCCACATGATCGGCGCAACAATCGGCACGCATAAGTTAACAGTTGCCTGTACAGCATAGCATAACACTGCAAAGAAACAGCCTAACACATAAGGAGATTTTTCTTTTCTTCTGTTCATTTCTATGCAGGCGCAAATTAATATTCCCACATAAGAAAGCACTCCAATCGGTCCAATAGTTACAAAATACTGAAGATATTCATTATGTGCATTATCGTAAATTACAGTGGTTTTCGCAATGGTTTCATCATTATTCCACTGATGCGTCATAATACCAAACGTTTCCGGTCCATAACCAAAAACCTTTTCATTCCATGTAAATTCATTTTTATAATCATCCAGAGCCAGTCTCCAGACCATACCTCTTTGTGTTCCCCAGTCATCATCAAAATGAACATATCTCTGGACGCTTCCATACTTATCTGCATGTCCGCCTGCATTGGCATCATAAAGTACATATCCGACTGCCAATATAATAACTGCAGCCAATACAGTCCAGATATACACTGGAAGTTTTCCTAACTTATATATTCTTTCCTTTGCAGCTGCCTCTATTACATACAAAATAACTGTTAACAACCATAATCCCGCAACTGCAAACACCAGCAGACGAGAACGGATCACAACACTGAAAACACCTTCCAGTATCTCAACTCTGTTTCCCATATGATTATGGATCAGTCCGGCTATGTAGGTTATAGTTGCAAATGAAGATAACATAACAAAATATTTTTCTACACCTTTCCAGGTTCTAAATGCCCAGAAAGGCAGGAAACCAAACAGTGCAAGCAATGCCAGATATGCATTATCACTTCCACCTGTGATCAATGAATAAGACGCGATCAGATAGCAGATAAAATACCATATTTTTTCTTTCTTCGTTTCTGCATCAATAAATAATGCCCCGCAACAGCCAATCACTAAGGCTACATATGCATTATACGTATTAATATTCCCAAATGTAGATGTATAAACAGGCCAATCAGCAGCTACTAATTCATCCTTGAAATGAAAGAGATTTAATTTAAAATAGTCGGTAATTCCGAATATACACGCCAACATTCCTGCAACCAAAAACAAATTCAAATATCTTTTCTTTAATTTCAAAAATCTACTGATAAAAAGAAAAGTGATCACGTAAATAGCCAATAAAAACAGTCCCGTGTATCTTCCCTCATTTCCCCAAAATGATTCGTATAAATACTGTGACTGCAATGTAGATATAATGCATACGATCAGAAATATACTGGCAAAGCTATGAGATAAAGGCATTTTTTTAATAGAAAAGCTGCGAAACATTACCTTTACATTTTTCCCATCCTCATATCTGAAATCCTGAATAACATGAAAAACAAATATAATGAATGCTATAATGAGTACTGCTAACATTGTAATATAATAAAATTGATATTTTGCATTTAATATATCAAAATAAAAATCTCTTACATACAATGGAAAAATCAACAAAATAACCACTGCTGCAATTGCTGCCAGTTTTCCTAAAGCCTTTTCAAGTGACTGAAACCAGGCAGTTGTGTTTGTTTCTTTCATAAAGGATAGCCCTCACTTTTTCTTAATTTAATGCGTAATTTTGCATAAAGTATAACATTTCAAATAGTATAAATCAATGGTATCCCCTTCCACCTCGCAATACGGAAAAGTATTAAAAGGAGCAATTATTTTATTTCTTTCTTACCATACATCGCTTTTTGAAAAATGAAATCCCATAGCATAAAATCTCATCATAATCATCTTCGTATTCCTTAGCATACATTCGATCATTGATCTGTTGTAATGCAATATCACATTCATTTTCCAAATTATCCAGAACTTTCGTATATTTTGCTTCAAAAATAGCTACACGTGCATTGATAAAATCGTAAACGACCACATCACTCCGCCCTTCGCCATGTTCTTTATTAGAGTCCACCATATATCCGGCGCCTGTAAAGATACCTGCAAGAAAAGCATGGTAAAAATCCTCTTTATAATCATGGTAACTGATTGTACGCCGCAAAAGAGAATTCATTTCTTTTGTGATGCGCTCACTGTCACCATTCCAAACCGCATCAAACAAAGCATTTCTATTCCATTTTTTTGCACTGTCATCAAACCATTTAATAACGGTCGTTTCAAAAATTTCTTTTATTTCAGCGTTGGGGATGATTAGTGCCATTGTTCCTTCGAGCAATTCACCCTCATAATCATTTTCACGTAATTTAGTTAAATATCCAGTTAAATACAACATGCTCCAAAGATTGTCTTCAGAAGAATGTAAATAGTCGTACGTTAAATTTTCATCTATGCGTTGGATAATATATCCACCTGCCATCAGCACTTCCAATTTCTGTGTAATGGTACTGCCTGCATAGTCAATAAACGACCTGATAATTGCATTGTCACTGGTATTTTTCCAATAACTGACAGGTTTTGTTTTTGGATTGTGCTGAAGTTCAAAAAGATAGTTCATTACATCCCATGGGCAATAAATATCATAATCTCCAAAATGATAGCCATCGTACCATTTTTTTATATTTAGAGCATACTCCATTGCGTCTGCATCTTTAAGCATCTGATCAATCTCACTTTGTACAAAGCCAAAGTATTCATTTAACCGCGAATCTGTAATCGTATCAGAAACAAAGTTGTTCGTTCCTGTAAAAATGCTTTCCTTTGCAATTTTTAAACATCCTGTGATCACTGCAAAGCAAAGAGATGTATTGTCCTTTAATGCCAGCATTAAACCTTTCATAACATCAAGCATTTCTTTGTAATAGCCATGACTGCTTGCTTTAGCTACAGGAACATCGTATTCATCTATAAGAAGAACTGCCTTCTTTCCATAATATTGCTGCATTAATCTTGTTAAAAATAATAAGCTGCTTTTTATATCCTTTGCAGAAGCAACACCCTGTATTAATTGCCTGGCAAGCTCTTTATCGTATTCGCTTATTTTATCACTGTCTAGCAGATATAGATGTTCTTTGTACAATTCTGAAATGACCATTGTAAGCATGTCATAGGCTCCATTAAAGTTCAGTCCATCTACCTGTCGAAATGAAACAAAAATTGTTGGATACTGATTCATCCATTCGCTGCAAAGAGTTTGATGATCACAGATCTCCAATCCCTCAAATATTTCTTTACTGTTTTTTCTGATATCAAAGAAGTTCGCCAGCATACTCATGCCTAAGGTTTTACCAAAACGACGTGGACGAGTAATTAATGTTACTTCTGCTGTTCTTTTTAAAAGATCTTCAATCAAACCAGATTTATCAATATAGTAATATTCATTTTTTCGGATCTTTTCAAAATCTGAAACGCCAACAGGAATATTCAAATTCTTCATCGATGCAGTTCCCTTCTAATATTGTTATATAAGCCTGCTACCATTTAATAATAACATGAATTTTAAGGACGAACAAGAAATAAGCACCTATATATTATAGTCCGAATATGCGAAAACTGCAGGACCAAAATAATTATGATCCTGCAGTAAATATAAAACATCAAATATTTCAAATCAATTATTCAGCTGCTTCTTCGCTTTCACTTTCAGTTGCAGCGTCACCATCCCATACACCATTAGCATCTACATGGTAACCGTCTGGTGTGTTAGCATTTTTTAGCATCCAGCCATCTTCATTCAGGTAATACCACTTACCGTTGCTGTCCTGTCTCCAGGAATTGGTAAGGTAGGTTCCATCTTCCTGTTTGAACTTCCAGCCGGTATCTACTGGCTCCCAGCCCTTGTCTACGCCAGGTCCAAGATTTTTTTCTTCAGTAGTATTTTTTGTGGATGCATTTCCGTCCCAGGCACCATCAGCTCCTACATAATAACCATCTGGGGTAGTAGTATCTGCTTCCATAATAGCAGCCATATTAAAATAGTAGTATTTCTGTGTCGCAGGATCTTGAAGCCAGCCGTTTTGAGCATAGTATCCATTTTTTAGAATGTATCGCCAATTGTCACCGTCTTTAAACCAACCAGGCATATAAGAAGTTTTTTCACCATTTATATTTACATAATACCCATCCGGAGTAATTGTGTCGGTTAATTTTACACCATTTTCATCCATATAGTACTTCTTATCATCTAACTGCAGCCAGCCATTTGATACATAAGTGCCGTCAGGTTTCATATATTTAACGGTGCCATCTTCCAGGTCCTGCCAACCAGGAGTTATAGTGTCGGTGTAGGCGCCTGCATCGGAACCGTCTACATTAATCAGATATTTACGTACTTCAGATGGAAGAGTAGATGAGTCTATGTTGGAAGGAAGATGAACTACATTAACATAACGCTTATCAGTACTTAATGTTTTATAGTTTGTTTTCAAAACAATCTGCATTACTGGCTGACTATCCTGAGGCATAGAAGACCAGTTTTCAGGGATACCCCATTTCCCATCCACGTTTACCAGATCTGGAACCGTTCCCCAGGGACGTTGATAAGTCATAGGATCAAAAGTATAGGCATAATCATATCCACGGTTTAAAATCACGTTGCTTTCCTGAAGTGTATTTCCACCTACAAGAATAGCAAAATAATTACCGTTTCCACAATCAATAGGACGCCACTCAAATAAATAAGCACCGCAGTTTTCCATTGTGGTTGTTGTGGAAGTGGTGGATGTTGTTTCTGCAAAAATAGGTACAGAGCTGGTCGTTGCCAGCAATACAGCAAGTCCTACAGTTAATAAATGTTTTTTTAACATGGGATTACCTCCTTGGCAGTTTTTGATTATAAAAGAAAAGCGTTATAGCTAATATATAATTACATCAGCTATAACGCTTCCCCCTTAATTTTTAGTTATACTAGAGACTATGTATTTGATAATTAGTTCTCTACATATACATTGGTGATAACGCCCTTGCTATCGGTTACATAGTAGTAATCGTTACCATCTTTGTTCTTGCCCTTGCTGTCAATTACCTTACCAGAAGTATTTACAAGAACGTATTCATGCTTAACATCTTTATCAGACTGAGTAAATCTGATCTTATAAGCTTCAGTCAGATCTTCAGCTTTCTTGTTGCTGTTGTTTCCGATGTTTACACGGGTATCAGCAGTAGTGTTTTCCAGCAGATTGGTTGCAACTACGTCATCCTGATCCATGAAGTCCTTAGCATCATCTAATTTGTCGTAGGTAACAACGGTCTTGCCATTAACAGTCTTGGTAGCCTTATCAACAACGATGTACTTGTCATCGGAGTCAGCCTTTAACAGCATACCGGACTGATACAGCTTGTCATCTTTCTCACCAGTTACACCAGCACCCTTCTTACCGCCAGACTTCTCGAAGTAGAAGCTTGTATTCTCACCATCATAGTTGATAGTGGTCTTTCCGGTTCTCATAGCACCGTCATCGCCGCCACCGAAGTAGTAGCACTTGTAACCGTTTGGCTCATAGAATTCAATTGCGTTGTCAAAGAAATCGTCTTCGTTATCGAATGGTCTGCTATCATCATCATCAGCCTTAACGTCAGCGAAGTCTTCATCGCCTTCTTTGATGAACTTAAGACCGGTTAACATACGGCCATCGTTACGGAATGCGTACTTCTTGCCTTTGATGGTCTTGAATTCACCTGCGTACAGGTTACCGGAACCATCTGCATAGTACCAGGACTCTTCGTCATCATCATATTTCTCTTTGTTCAGCATTTCAGCAGGAACAACCTTGAACCAGCCCTTGCTTACACGGGAACCGTCTTCTACGCTGTTGTAGTACTTCCATGCCTGAGTATACTTAGCATACTTGCCGTTGCCTTCCCAAGCTTCGGAGGTGCTTGCAGTAGAAGCTGCTTCCTGGGCTTCAGTATCAGAAGCCTTCTTCTCATCGTCTTCATCCAGAGACCACTCAGCTACCATTGCACCGTACTCATCGAATGCGTACTTCTTACCGTTGATAGTTTTATCTTTGGTTCTCTCACCGTTATCAGCATAGAGCTTCTTACCGTTGGACTTGAAGTAGAACCAACGAGTCTGATCATCATCATCATTGAATGTTGGAGCGGTGTACTTGTAATCATCATTAGTTGCTTCGTCGTAAGAAACGTCGATCAGTAACCAACCAGTAGTCATAGCACCGTCATCTTCACCACCGAAGTAGTAAACGCCATCTTTGAATGCGTCATCATCGGTATTGTCGATACGCTCAGCGTTATCGGAAGAAACCCAACCGTACAGCATCTTGCCTTCATCATCGAATGCGTACTTCTTACCATTTACAGTCTTTAAGGAAACGGTATCAGAGTCACCCTGCTTTAAAGCCTTGCCGTTAGCCTGGAAGTAGTACCAGTAATGCTCTGGCTCATCATCATCGCCAGCATCTTCGTTATCAATAGCTACCCACTGGTTAGCTGCCATAACGCCGTTTACGTCAACATAGTAGTAGTTGTCACCGTCTTCGATCAGCTGATCTACAGCCATCTCACCGTTGCTGTCTAAGTAATACCAGTTGTTACCGGACTTAGCCCACTTATCTGTTACTTTGTCACCGTTTCTATCATAGTATACCCATGTTCCATCTTCTTCTGCCCAGCCTGTAGCTGCGAAAGATGTCATAGATGCACCGATAGCAAGCAGTGCTGCTGTTGATAATACAGCAACTAATTTTGTCTGCTTCTTCATAATGAATGCACTCTCCTTTGATTTTTGAAATACTTTTTGAAATTCCTTATTGCATTACGAGTAGATTATACTTCTGATAAGGAAAATTATCAATAGTTTTTTTGCATTTTTTGCATTTTCTCCTTTTTCTGGAGAATATTGATAATTTGTCCCGGATGAATAACCTCTCCATCACAGTTCATAGTATATTATAATTTCCGAAAAAAAGCCATAACTTTTACCTGTGATTTTTCTTACGTAATTATTACAAAAGTACAGTTTTATGCTGTTTTTGTATTTATATCTGTACATGTAACGTGTTTTATCCTTAAAGGCTTCATCCTGGATCCGAACCTGTTTCTTCCTATTATAAATACGCATAACAAGAAAAAACACCCGATGCGCAACAGCGCCGGATGTTTTTTCCCGTATATAAAATACTCTCTTCCCCTAAAAAGACCCCAGGTAGAGGAGCTGCCTTATGATTAGTCGTTTGCTCCTTGGCCTGGGGTCTTTTTCCAATAGTATGTTGTACACTTTTATATTTATCTTTTTTACTTATCAGCTCATCGAGCCTCAACTAATATATACTATTTTTTCGAAATATGCAACCATATTATTGTACTTTTGGAAGTACTTACAAATATAAAAAGAATATAAGGTAAATGACATCACAAACAGCTATTTTGAAATAACTGTGTAAAAGAAAAAAAGAACCCACAGTCTGTTTTCACAGTACTGTGGGTTCTGAAAAGCGCTCATATCTAAATATAAGTCTGTACAGTAAGCTTTGATTACTTCAGGGTAACCTTTGCTCCTTCTGCCTCTAACTTTGCCTTGATATCGTTTGCTTCTTCCTTGGATGCGCCCTGCTTTAATACCTTTGGTGCGCCATCAACTACGTCCTTAGCTTCCTTCAGGCCTAAACCGGTAGCTTCACGAACAACCTTGATAACCTTAACCTTGTTTGGTCCAACTTCGGTCAGCTCAACGTCGAATTCGGTCTTCTCTTCAGCTGCTGCTGCGCCAGCACCTGCTGCTGCAACTACAACGCCTGCTGCTGCAG